>Ga0137378_10005967_pt1 | contig 10567 bp, 12 predicted proteins | sample SagtaG_21_FD_104813 | JGI IMG/M metagenome (GOLD analysis project Ga0137378, IMG submission 104813) | Vadose zone soil microbial communities from Sagehorn Ranch, Mendocino, California, USA - Sage2_L_60_16 metaG | ecosystem: Environmental > Terrestrial > Soil > Vadose zone | place: USA...
AAGTCGCGAGATTGCCGGTTCGAGTCCGGCCGGGCCAGACACGAAACGGCCGGGCCAGACACGGCCGGGCCAGCCAGACACGGCCGAGCCGGCCAGCCAGCCAACGGCGTTTCCCGCTAGGACCAGAGAGGACGGCGTACTCGGATGCGATTGAAGACTCGCGACAGACTGGCCACCGGGTGGGGTAGTCCGAGGGCAGTCGGCCGAATGGCGCGCTCGTTCCTCTGGTCACCGCCGACACAACCAGGCAGTCCTCGCGGGCCCGCCGCGGGGCGCTGCGGCGGGCCGGCCTCGGCGGCGCCATGGCGGCCCGGTTCTGGATCTACCAGCGCCTCCAGCCGACTTCGCTCATCTACTTGGCCTTGACGGCGGTCATCATGGTCGCCGCATCCGCCAGCACCATCCTGGGAGGATGGGTCATGTCACTGCCGAAGGAAGGAAGAAGCACCCATGCTGCGAGGGCCAGGCCAGGCCCGGCGGCCCGGGCGCCAAGATGTTTCCCGGCGGCGCAGCCGCGTTCTTGCAGGAAAGATCTCTGGCCGCCCGGGACGAGCGGAGCGAGAGCCCGGCTTGCCGGACCCGCCGTCCTAGCACAAAGCTGGAACGCCGGGATGGGAATCACGCAGACAGGCGCGCACGGACGGCCCGTTACGATCAGGCGACAGCCCCGGCAGGCAGAACCCGGCCGAGGTCACCTCAGAGCGGGTGCCGAGCAGCAGGCAGGGAGCAGATGCCAGAGGACCCGTTTAGTTATGCCCGCGACGTGCCGGGCGTGGCTTCTGCTTCGGTGGAGCATGGCGGCGGCTGGTGGGACGAGTTCTTCGCTGACCAGGCCAGGCCGGTCCCGTTCTTCACCGACAAGCCGGATGAGAACCTTGCCGGCTGGCTCGCCGGCGGCCTGGTAACCCGTGGGGCGCGTGCTGGAGCTCGGATGCGGGAACGGGCGGAACGCCACCTACCTCGCCAGCCTCGGGTGCACCGTTGATGCCGTCGACTTCTCAGCCCGCGCTATCGCCTGGGCTACCCGGCGAGCGAACCGGGCCGGCGTAGCGGTGTCGTTCCAGTGCGGCTCGATCTTCGATGCGAACTTCACCGACCAGTCCTACGACCTGGTGTATGACTCCGGATGCTTGCACCACCTGGCACCGCACCACCGGCAGGACTACGCCGACCTGGTCCGACGGGCGCTCAAGCCCCGTGGCAGCTACGGGCTGGTCTGCTTCCGGCCCGAGGGCGGCAGCGGATACACCGACCAGGAGGTCTACGACAAAGGCAGCCTGGGCGGTGGCCTCGGCTACACCGAGCACCAGCTGCACGCCCTGTGGAACACCCCGCCGTTCACGGTGCGAGAGCTCCGGCAGATGACGAGGACCGCAGAGCACGACCCGTACTTCGGCGAGGACTTCCTGTGGACCCTGCTCGCCAGCAAGAAAGAACCCGGCGGGAACTACCTGCGCGCGACCGCCTGACGTTCACCAATGAGCTGACCGGCGGGCCGACGCGATCGTCCGCGCGATCTCCCGGCCGGGCAGCCCGGTCCTGGCGGCGGCCGGCTGGTCATCGCGGGCCAGGAGCAGCCGGTACGTGCTGCCCGCGATCAGAGACGGCGGCGCGAGGACATACCCGTGGGCCGCCTTGAAGTCCAGGTGGCAGCTGGGCAGGGCTCTTGTCGATGGCCGCCAGGGTGCACGAGAAGCCGGTCGAGCGCGGCCCGGCTTCGTCGCCGCGTCGGTGATCAACCCGTTCGGAATCATCCTTGGCGTGATGTTCAACCAGCATTACCTGCAGGTTCTCGGAGCTCAGACCGAGCCCGACGGTAGCCGATGATCTGCTGCCGGCTTGCGAAGGCCCTGCCTGGCTGGCTGGCGATATCCGAACCGGGCAGGGCCTTTCATGTTAATGACGCGGCGGTGGCGTCACAGGGTTACCTGATCCGGCACTGAATCCGTGAATCACTATCCGAGAGTCACTGCGACCCGGAATCGCGGCGGGCACGAGCCCGCCGCTTGCCCTCGTGCATGGCCTGAACCCTGGCGATCGGGATCTCGTGCCCCTCCTCGACCAGTGCCGGGCTCAGCGGCTGCGGCGCGGGCATCAGGTCGGCCCACGGATCGCCGCCCGCCATCACGCCGGCTGCCGTGCGCACGGTGTAGTCGGCCGGTCTGACCTCGTCCAGGTCATCCCAGGCGACGGGAAACGACACCGGTGCGCCCGGGCGCAGCCGGGGACTGTACGCCGCGGCCACCGTCGCGCCGCCCGCCCTGGTCGAGTCCAGGAACACCTTGCCCTGCCTGTCGTCCTTGATGAACGCCGTCGTGGCCAGCGCGGGATCCAGCCGCTCGGCGCGCGCTGCGAGCGCCCGGGTCGCTGCGGCGACGTCCTCGGGGGCCGCTTGCTTGAGCGGGACGAAGACATGCACTCCCTTGGCGCCGCTGGTCTTGCCCGCGCCCGCCATGCCCACGTCGGCCAGCGCGTGCCGGACCAGATGAGCCGCGCGCACGGCCAGGCCGAAGTCCTCGCCAGACGGCGGGTCGATGTCGAGGATCAGGTGAGTGGGGTGCTGCCAGTCCGGCGCCCGGACCAGCGTCGGGTGGTACTCGACCGCCCGCTGGTTGGCGAACCACAGCAATGTCCGGCGATCGTCGCACAGCGCGTACGACACCTGGCGCCTGGAGGTTTCGGCCCACATGCTGACCGTGCGCACCCACGACGGGGTGTACTTCGGGACATTCTTCTGCATAAAAGGCGCCTGCCCGCGCAGCACCCGGATCACCGAGAGCGGGCGGTCGCGCAGCACCGCGATGATGGGCTCGGCCACGGCGTCCAGGTAGTCGACCAGGTCCCGCTTGGTGACGCCGGACTCCTCGAAAAGCGGCTGGTCAAGATTAGTGAGCGAGACCCCGTCCCGCTCCTCGCTGCCCGCCTTGCCGTCAGCCGCCATAGTCGAAGAGCAAGGCTAGCGAGTCGTCCAGCTTGCGCAGAGTGTCGGCCGACACGCGCCCGACCGGATCGGAGCCAAGCCGCTCACGGCGCAGCCGGACCACAGAATAGGACTCCAGGTGACCCGCCAGCTCGTCCGCGCTGGTCAGCGCGACCACGTAGGGGGTCTCCGTCAGATCAGGCCGGTCACTGACCCGCACTACTACCGGGTGACCGGTTATCGCGCTGAAGCCGTCATTGCTGACGATGACGACGTACCCGGCGCGACCGAGACCCTTGTGGGAGTAGACATCGCCGCGATTCACGCAGCGCCCTTCCCCGTCTCCGGGTTCGTGAAGTCTTGCTCGCTGGCCTCCGCCCAGGCGGCCCAGGCGTGCCCCGTACCCCGGTCGAGCTCGGCGACGCTTGCGGCTGCGTCACGCTGCACCTTCTCCCGGGCCGATCTCGACATCCACGCCGACATCGGCAGTCCGGCCAGTTCAGCGGCCGCCTTCGCCTGCCGGTAGGTGCGCTCGTCCATGCTAATGCTGATGGTCTTCACAGCCATGTCCATAACGTTATCAACATAACTCTTGCGCTGAGATCCGTTAGCGATATTAACTCCGCACCGGCTGACAGAGCCGGCGGCCGCATTGGAAAGATCCTTCTCCGCGCTTAACACACCGCCCCCCGGTGATGCGCTGCGGCAGCGCCATCGACAGACTAGGGGGATGAACCAGCAGACGGAACCTGGGCCCGAGTCGCTCGGCAAGGTTGTCGTGGTCGGTCCTGACGGCGTCGCGATGGAGAGTGATGCTGCCGAAGCGTCTGGCGAGCGCCCGGTCACCGAGATGGTCGAGCAGCCGGCCAAGGTCATGCGGGTCGGCAGCATGATCCGCCAGCTACTCGAGGAGGTCCGGGCGGCCCCGCTGGACGAGAAGAGCAGGGCCAGGCTGAGGGAAATTCACACCAGTTCGATTAAGGAACTGGAGGATGGCCTGGCGCCGGAACTGGTCGAGGAACTGGAGCGGCTGTCGCTGCCCTTCGCCGAGGACGAGATCCCCAGCGAAGCTGAGCTGCGCGTTGCGCAGGCCCAGCTAGTGGGGTGGCTAGAGGGCCTGTTCCACGGCATCCAGACGACGCTCTTCGCCCAGCAGATGGCCGCGCGGGCTCAGCTTGAGCAGATGCGCCGGGCGCTGCCGCCCGGCATGATGCCGGCTCCCGACGAGGCGCAGCAGCAGCAGCGTGCATCGGGTCCGTACCTGTAGCCCTGGCTGACCGCCTGAGCGCCTGACCGACCGGATCCTGCGCCCGTGACGGCCAGCGGATTTCGGCGGTCACGGGCGCGGCCTGGCTCGGCTGGCGCATGATTCCCGCACTACTGCCTTACTGCATTACGGCAATGCCCGCGACGCGGTCGTGCCCGTCAGGACGCGCGGCCGGATGAGCGCAGCGAGGGAGCCCTCACCTGTCGATCGCTGCCCCAGCGGCCCGGCGCCATGGCTGGCGGACCGCCAGCGCGCGGGCAACGCCGGCTAGCTGGCGCACCCGGTGCAGTTGCGAGCCGATGTCCCGGCCAGTGGCCCGGTGCGCGAGTGGTACCTCGACCTCGACGACCCGCATTCCCTTGCGCAGCAGGTCGATGGTCAGGCCGGTCTCGGCACCCCAGCCCCTGGCCAGCGGCCGCGCCGCCTCGAACGCCGCCCTGGTCAGGCAGCGCTGCCCGTTGAGCGGCTCGGCCGGGCGCCAGCCGGTGGCCCGCTCGAGGCCAGCGCCGGAGAGCCCGAGCACGATGCCGTGACCGCCGTGCTTGACCCTGTTGCTGAAGACAGCGATGGTCATGTCGGCCTGACCGGCCAGGACTGGGACCGCGAGCGGTCCCGCGTGCTCGGCGGTCTCAGCCAGGTCAGCATCGAGGAACAGCAGGTGACGCGGCCGGCCGGGGCCTGAAGCTGGCGTCCTAGCTGGCGGGGCAGCTCGGCGGGCGGCTGCGGCGTGCTCGGCCTCGATCACCCGCACCGCCTCGGCCCCGGTTTCCATCGCCGCGGCCTTGCCCCGGTTACGGCTGTGCCGCACGACGATCGCGCCTGCCACGGCCGCCTCCGAGCCGGTCCCGTCGGTCGAGCCGTCGTCGACAACGACGATGACGTCCACACCCGAGATCCGCGATGCTGCCCTGACCGTCGTGCCGATGCGGTCAGACTCGTTCCTGGCGGGGATGACGACGGCCAGGCCGCCGCGCGGCGACATGGCTGCGATCTTAGTTGCGCCGCTAGCTGCCGACGGCCTGCGCCGGATTGTCCGTTACGGTGAACACCGCTTCCAGACCCGTGACCTGCAGGATCTTCCTGACCGCCGGGCGCGGAGCGGCCAGTTCAAGGTCACCGCCGGCCTCGCGTGCCTGACGGTGACCAGCGAGAAGAACGTTCACCCCAGTCGAGTCGCAGAAATCAACCCCCGACAGGTCGACAACCAAACGGACCGGGCCACCGCTGGCGAGCACGTTCGTCAGCTCGCGCTGCAGTCGGGGGACGGTGTACAAGTCGATCTCGCCCTGGACCGACATGACGACGTATTCCCCCTGCTGCCGGCATGTGACCTTTAGCTCCACCTCCCGCACATTACTCGCCCGGCGCCCGATCCACCACCCGGCGACGGCGGCCGTTGAGTGCCGTAAAAAGCACCTAAACGCTTGCTGCGCAAGGAACTTCGCGGCCGACACAACCCATGACAAAAGTTTGGCAAAGGATCCGGGTAATCGCGGCGTGGGCCGCCTCGAGTGACTGGTGATGCGGTGTAAGGAGAGCTAAGCCCTGCGCAAGCAGGCAGCAAGACGGCAAATCCGGAAAGGTCGGTGCAGCGGACCGGCAAGCTGTCGACAGGCCGCCGGCGCTCGTGCCGTGCAGCTCGCCGGAATCCGGCGCCCTCCACGCCAGCAGAACCGCCAGAATCCGCCGCTCTCCCGGCCAGGAGAACCGCCGGAGTCCGCGTAGTGTGGATGGCATGGCGCGCATCATCATGTTCATCGTCGCGGCGGCCGCGATCTTCGTCCTGCTCTGGGTCTTGTTCTGGAGCGTCGTTCATTTCCTGGTGATCGGCTTCTGGATCGTCGTGATCGCGGTGATCGGTATCGGGCTCTTCCGGGTCGGCAGACGGTCAAGAGCCAGGCAGTAGAGCCAGGCAACAGAGCCAGGCCGCAGGCGGCCGAGCCACGCCGGTCACCGCATCGGCGTGAGTTCCCCCAGCCGCCCAGCCTGATCGGCGGCGGATCCGGCTGGTTCCGGGACTCGCGAGCCGGCGATCAGAGCCGAGTCCGACCTTGTGCTTCCAGCCGGCTGGCCGGATTCGCCGCTTGCCTGGTCCAGCTCAGTCATGATCGCCGGGTCCCTATGGACGGCGGCGCACATCCCGCGCGGGCCGCCGCGAATGGCGCCAAGCTCGCTGCCCGGCACGGTGATGACCTCGAAGCCCGCTGCCGCCAGCCTCGCATTCGTCTCAACGTTCCGCTCGTTGCAGACAGCGACCTTGGGGGCGATGGCCAGCGCGTTCCCGCCGTCGTCCCACTGACCGCCCGGTCCTGACCTGGTGTCCAGCCCGGTGTCGATGACCGTCAGCCCGTCGATGCCCATTGCCTCCGCGGCTGCCTCCAGGAAGGGCCTTGGGCGGGACACGCGCAGGTCGCCCCAGCGGGAGGTGATGCTGAGCGCGGTCAGGGTGAAGGCCAGCGCCGGAATCATGATCACGACGCCCGCATCCATCACGGTGCAGAGCCGGTCCAGATGACCGCCTTCGCCACGCTGGTTCATCGGTACGGCCAGCACCGTATGCACGACTCCCGCGTCGAGCAGGTGCTTGGCCAGCCGTTCCACGCTGGCCGGCGTGGTCCGCACGCCGACGCCCACGGCGACCACGCCCGGCGCGAGCATGAGCACATCGCCGCCGTCGAGCTGCTTGGCCCCGGCCTCGTAGCGCGACCGGAGCCCGCCGAAACGTGGATGGTGGCCGTAGATGACGGTCATGAGCTCGTTCTCCCGGTGACGCGGGCCCGGCAGGCTCGCGACGACGGCCTGATCCCCGATCCAGGCGCTCGAGTCCCGGGTGTAGACGAGGTTCGGCAGCGGGTCGATCACGAAATCGTGCGGATCGAGCAGGTCGTAGACCAGGCCGCTGCCCGACCTGAGCTCGCCAGGGGTGAGGCCGGCGATCAGCACAGCGGCCAGGTCCTCGGGCGGTAGCAACTCAAGGTGCTCCCGGACGCTGGCGCCCAGGACATCCCCGAGCTCAGCGTCGGCGAGCACCGACGCGATCGACTGATCTCGTGCCGACTGGTATTCGAGCACATCCTGGAGCAGCTCGGTGACGTACAGGACCTCAGTGCCGTGATCCCGGAGAACCTCGGTCAGCTCATCGTGCTCCTGCTGTGCGCGTGCCACCCATGGCTGGCCCTCGAACCGCAGCCGGCCTCGTGTCCGTGGCGTGATGCGCTTAAGCTCCTGGCCTGGCCGGTGCACCAGCACGGTCCGCAGACAGCCGACCTCACTGTCTGTGCCAATGCTGTAGCTCACGATTCCCCCGCGATCCCCTTTGCCGTGCCCACGGACGGCAGCCCCTGAAGGCAGTATCACCAATCCCGGCCGGATTACGCATCAGGCAGGTTGGCGCGTGAAATACCGCTGGTGCCGGAGTCTGACTGGCCTACGGACCGGGTATCCGCAGGCCCGCGACGGCGTCGGCGCGCTGCCACGAACTCGCGGGCTCAGCGGCGTCGGCGAGCCCGTACCTGCTGCCAGCGTCGCCCCGTTCGCCCGTGCCGTCGTACCGCGGCGCCGCGAGTACGGCCCAGACTGTGAGCCCGACGTCATCGGTCCGCACCCCCCAGGTCTGGCAGAGGTGCTCGACGATGCTCAGGCCGCGACCGCTGATCGACGACGGGGACGGCTGGCCAGCGTGCGGGATGGTCGCGCTGCCGCCGTCACTGACGGCCACCTCGACTGAGCTGCCGTCCACGGCCCAGGCAACCTGGAGCCGCTCACCGGGAAGCGGATACGCGTGCAGGATCGCGTTGCTCAGCAACTCGCTGATCACGAGCGCCGCGTCTCTCACCGCGTGATCGAAGACCCCCGCCGCCGCGAGATCGTCGGACAACGCCCGCCGGGCGAGAGCGACGCTGGCCGGGGCACACGGCAGGTGGACGACGCTCGACGTCCTCACCTCCTTGGCCACCCGCCCCGACCTCACAACGCGATCTTCGATGCTGCAAGGATTCCGATGCCCGGACTGGCGGCGCGGGAAACCGGCCGAACACGAGGCACTGCTCACAGTCGAGCGTGAGCCCGGGTACGGGGCATGAGCACCAGCAGCGCTCTTCCAAGCCAGCAAGGGATTGCGTCCCGCTGACCACCCTTTGAAGCACCCTTGGCGTTACAAGATCGTTATCCAATCCCGAGTCGACTATGCGCGAGATTGGAGGCTGCTCGGAGGTCACGGCGCGCCACTCGCCCGGAACGGGTACGGCTCGCGGCAGTGCGGGCCGGTACCTGGCGATGTGCCGCAGCCTCGCGGCCAGCTCCGAGCTGGCGGGCGACCCGGGCGTTCCCTGGCCGTCTTCGCAGTCCGCAGCAGGCTCGAGGCCGGCCCTCGGGTACAGTCGGCGCCGTGATAATCATGCGCTCCGGCGGCCAGCCGTGCCCGGTTCTCGACGCATGAAGTCGACCAGGTCCGACTCGGCGGGCCAGTTGCTCGACAGCAAGGCCGACGCCAGCGGCGCAGTCAGCCCGGACCCGGCGGCTGAGCTGCCCGATGGCGCACTGGCCGCGCTGGCCGCTGAGTACGGCCTGCGACCGAGCGCACAGCGGCCGACGCTGGGCAAGTACCTGCGCGAGCTTGGCCGCCGCTGGAGCTTCATCATGGGCTTCGCTACGGCGCGCAACGTCGCGATGTATACCGAAGCCAAGCTGGGACAGCTGTGGCAGATCCTCGCCCCGCTGCTGAACGCGGGCGTCTACTTCCTGATCTTCGGCCTGATCATCACCGGCGTCAGCCGCGGCGTGCCGGATTACCTGGCCTTCCTGGTGACCGGCGTGTTCGTCTTCAGCTTCACGCAGCGGACGATCATCTCCACCTCGAAGGTGATCACCGAGAGCCTGCCGCTGATCAGGGCGCTGCAGTTCCCGCGTGCCTCGCTCCCGCTGGCCTACGTGATGATCGAGCTGCAGCAGATGGCGCTCTCGATGATCGTCCTGTTCGTGCTCGTCCCGATCACCGGGGAGCCGGTGACCTGGGACTGGCTGCTCGTCATACCGGCGCTGGCGCTGCTCACCGTCTTCAACGCCGGGCTCGCGCTGTTCGCCGCCAGGACCGGCGCGCGGATCAATGACTTCTCCCAGTTGCTGCCGTTCCTGATGCGGACCTGGCTGTACGTCTCCGGCGTCATTTACAGCATCCAGACCTTCGTGGCGGAACACTCCTACAACCACGCGTGGGCGACTACGCTGCTGCAGCTCAACCCGGCCGCCATCTTCATAACGCTGGTCAGGAACGCCCTGCTGGCCAGCCAGCGCGCCAGTGCGTTCGGCGCGGCGAAGTCCCCCGACGCGGCTAAGTGCACGGCCTGGACGTTCCAGAGCGCCGTCACGCGGCCGCCAGCCATCGGCGAGCACCTGTGGCACGCGGCGAAGCACCTGAACCTGAACCTCCCGCATACCCATCCGCTGAGCAAGTACGGCAGCGCCTACTGTCACGCGACATTCGTCTCCAGCCACCTGTGGCTGCTAGCGGCGTGCTGGGCCGTCGTGGCGATCCTGCTCGGCTTCTGGTACTTCTGGCGGAAGGAGGTGTTCTACGGCCGTGGCTGAGCCGACCGTGATCGTCGACGGCCTGCACGTGGTCTACCGCGTCTACGGCGCCGGCGGCCGCGGCACCGCATCGACCGCCCTGTTCCGGATTGTCGGCCGGAAGACCCGGCCGACCATTCACGAGGTGCACGCCATCCGCGGCTTGTCCTTCATCGCCTACCGCGGTGACGCGATCGGCATCATCGGCCGGAACGGCTCGGGCAAGTCGACGCTGCTGCGCGCGATCGCCGGCCTGCTCCCGCCCGAGCACGGCACGGTCTACACGATGTGCGACGCCTCGCTGCTCGGCGTCAACGCCGCCCTGATGGAAGACCTCACCGGCGAGCGGAACGTCGTGCTCGGCTGCCTGGCGATGGGGATGACGAAAGCCGAGATCAAGGAGAAGTACGAGGGGATCGTGGACTTCTCCGGCGTCGCCGAGAGCATCCACCTGCCGATGAAGACCTACTCGTCGGGCATGGGCTCGCGGCTACGGTTCGCGATCGCAGCGGCGAAAGACTACGAGATCCTGCTGATCGACGAGGCACTGGCCACCGGTGATGCCGAGTTCCGGGTCAAGAGCCACGCCCGGATCGACGAGCTCCGCCAGAAGGCCGGCACCGTCTTCCTGGTCGCGCACGACCTGGAGGAAGTCGAGGACACCTGCAACCGGGTTATCTGGCTCGACCGCGGCAAGATCGTCGAGCAGGGCGAGGACGTCGTCGGGATCATCGACCGGTATATCGAAGCCTCTGGCGGCGAGAAGGTCACCAGGGACCCGGTCACCAGGAAGCGGATCAGCGCACCCGAGCCCG
>Ga0137378_10005968_pt1 | contig 10567 bp, 12 predicted proteins | sample SagtaG_21_FD_104813 | JGI IMG/M metagenome (GOLD analysis project Ga0137378, IMG submission 104813) | Vadose zone soil microbial communities from Sagehorn Ranch, Mendocino, California, USA - Sage2_L_60_16 metaG | ecosystem: Environmental > Terrestrial > Soil > Vadose zone | place: USA...
CCCCTGGCGGGCGAGGCGGAGGAGAACCTTGCGGATGCCTTCCTGCGAATAGCGATCGAGTATGCGATGAAGTTGACCGGTGGTGAAGGTCACCTCCTGCCGGGCGAGCACGGCGAGAACATCGCCGTCGAGCGTGGGCGTGATCGTAGCTAGGGGCCGATTCAGTTGCATGACACCTCCCGGCAGTTGCTCCGGCCAGGATGCTAACTATAGTACATATGCCTGTACTATAGTTGGGACGCCCGGACTAAAGTTGGGCCAACCGGGGGTCTAGTGCTGCGCATCGTAAGTTCCTGACGGGTCTCGGTTACTGAGCGTTGCGGTCATGCGGCTTCGGCGAGGGCGGACCCGCGGCATCCGGTCTGGAAGTGACGGTCGCCGAGCGGCTGTGGCTCTGGCTCGCCGACCCCACTCCCGCGGAGCGCAAGGTCGCCCGCGTCCTGCTGGCCGAGTATTCGGTCCGCGGGCTCCAGCCGATCGCCAACCTGGCCGCACGCCGGGCACCCGCGGCAGCATCGGCGGACCGTTGATGTCGCTATAGCAGCATCAACGGTCCGCCGATGTCGTTCGACCTTGCAGGGAGGGTTGCGCGTCGCGATCTGAAGATCACCGACGAGCAGCGGGAGCGGTTCGTCGCTCTCTACCTGGAGGCACTCGGGGAGGCGGGCCTGCCCAGCGACCCGCAGTTTCGGCAGGCAGTACGTGAACATCTCGAGTTCGGCTCACACGTCGCGCAGCAAAACTCGTTGACAGCGGAGACTGAGGCTGAGCTCCATCCCATCCGCGAGGTGCCGCGCTGATCATGGCCGGGAGATTCCGCGCGATGGCTGCGCTCTCTCGGCGCGATCCACCGACTCCAGGGCGCGGACGACTTTCCGCACGGGGCAGGTCGGAGAGCGCAGGGCTCACGCGGCGGCAGCCTGAACGAGGTCACTTGCGGCGTGGCGGCGACGTGCCCGGCCGGGTCGTCTACCTCTTCCAGGTACAACTCGACGGCCTCGGCGAGGTTGGCGAGCGCCTCATCGATCCTGTGGCCCTGGCTCGCAACGCAGTTAGCGGGGATGCCGGGGACTGGCAGGAGCTGCGCTTCTGGTGCGCCAGCACTACCACCGGCAGCACCTAGCCGACACGGTAAGGATGTCCGAGCGCGACCTGAGGCAAGAGCTATGTATCCACAAAATTGTGATACATTTCTTCCTGTGACAGCGGATGCGCACTCAGTCGGGCTGAGGGACCTGCGCCATCACACAAGTGAGGTACTGGCGAGGGTGCGGCATGGCGAAACCATTGACGTTACCGAGCACGGGAAGCTCATCGCGCGCATAGTCCCGGTGGGAGAACGCGAGCCTACGCCGATTCTGGCGCGATTGGTCGCATCTGGGCGCGCCACGCTTGCACGCAGGCCTGGCTACCGCCCGCGCATGCCGCCTGGGGATGGTACCGACGCACTCTCCGAGACCCTTGCGGCGATGCGAGACGAGGAAGGCTGGTGACGCTCTACTATGCCGACACGTCTGCCGTCCTCAAGCTCCTGGCCGAGCAGACGGACTCGAAGGCCTTCGCAGCGTTCTACGACGCCCATGCAGATGCCGAATGGGTGAGCTCGGCGCTACTGCGGATCGAGGTCATCCGGGCGGTCGCGCGTGCTCTGCCCGCGCTGCTACCTGATGCCCGAGATCTGCTCCTCGCCTTCTCCTGCATCGCGATTGATGACGACATCGTGGAAGGGGCGATGAACGAACCTGACCGTCGGCTTCGCTCCCTCGACGCAATCCACCTCGCGACCGCTCGTGTCCTGGCGGCAGAACTCGACGGCCTCGTCACATATGATGACCGGCTCATCAGGGCTTCCGCCGATGCCGGTCTGACGGTCGTCTCGCCCAGGGCCGCCTCAGAAGGCGCGGCGGGCTAGGGACTCGCCTGCGGCCCATCCCGGGACTGCGGTGATACCGACAAACACCAACGAAGCGGTGACGTTCACCAGCGCGGGTCGCCGCGGATCGAACGCACGGATCTATCGGTCGCGATCGCGGCGCAGCCGTTCGATGACCTCGTCTGGGCTCTCCGTGGTGACTCTGATCATGGCGCGCACCGCGTCCGCCAGCGCCAGGCGTGGCACGTCTAGCTCGATGGCGGCCGAGTAGGCCCATCGCGTCAGCTGCCGGTAGAGTTCCGGGCTCAGGTCGAGGGTGATCCTGACCGGCTTTGACCGGATGGCCGTTCCGCCGGCCGCCCGGGCACCAGGTTCAGCGCGGCTCGCAGCGGCCGCAGCCATCTGCGCCTTGCGCCGTTCCTGCTCTGTTGTCATAACTGGACCTTCCCGAGGGGAATGCACCGTTCGATGAGGTCGTCGGCCACCCCGCGCCACACATCGCGTCCTATCTCGGGAATCGGCAGTCCGAAGCTCTGAGCGTAGACTTCGAGCCTCGGCACGGCCGTCCGCAGAACGTCATAGCCCAGGCCCTGCAGAGCATCCCGGGCGTTGACGGTCGAGTGCGCACGGGCAATGCACCGGTTCAGCAGCACCGCCGATCGGGCGGGCTTGTCCCGGACCGCTTCGACTTCGGCGATCTCGTCGCGTACTGGCGTCGTGCGATTGATTTCAATGGGGCTGGGCGCACACGGGATCAGGATTTCATCGACGTACCGCATCGCTGACCGGGCTATGCCGGCGTGGTCCTCCAGCTGAGGAGCGTCGATGATCACAATGTCGTCCGGATAGGCGATCTCGGGCACCCGCAGGTGGAGACGGCGGGAGGGCAGCGCCACGATCCGAAACGGGAAGGCCGCGCTTGGCGGCAGCCGCGGATCCATGGCCGCGAGGTCCGACCATTCCAGCGCGCTGCCGGAAGGGTCGGCGTCCACGAGAAGAACCTGCTTCCCAGCCTTGACGAAGATATGCGCCAGCCAGACCGCCGAGGTGGTCTTGCCCGTGCCTGGCTTGAGGTTGAGCAGAGCAACGCTAAGACCGGGCATCAATGCAGTATTGCAGTACCTACGGCATTAAGGAAGCCCTTTGACGACCGAGCCGGGCCAGGCCGCGCGCGCTCGATCGGGACTGCCGGCGTTTGCAGGGCCCGTTGACCAGCGCTCTCCACAGGGATGTGCATGATACCGCGCAGTTCGTGCGGTGTTCCAGCTGTCTCATCCACAAGCTGTGGATGACGCGTCCGTTCTGTGGATACCGTCCGGGGACGTTGACACAATGACGCGGAACGTTACGCTCCCGAGTAGGGGCCTACCTGCTGCGGAGGGCTGTGACGAGTCGGCGGAGTCAGGCATGTTCCCTGGATTGAGCTCGTCCATCAGGATCGGGCTGCCGTCCGCCGGTGATCCGGACGGAGCCGCCGGGCCCGGCAACTGGTGGATTACCGGCAGCTGCCGTCCCGCGTACATGTGGGACCGCAGTGACCGGCCCAGAACGGGACTCGTAAGCGTCCTCCGATCTCGATGGCGCGGCGCGCGGCGCCGTCGGCTGGGTGGCGAACCGGAGCGGAAACGCGGCCCGATCTAGCGATCCGCGTCCTCGTCCGCCGCCGTCCCACAGGCCGAGCCCAACCGCGGTCAGGTCGGTCAATTCCGCGTCGAGTGCCACCGAGGCGACTACTCGCGGGCGCCCGTCGGTGCACGTGCCGCCGCCCCCCGCCGTTCAGCCGGACGACATCGACGGACGGAGCATGGCCAGGCGGGGACCGGCCCTGCTCCTGGCGCACCCGCTGCTGTTCCCGCGGAACGCCAGGGACGCCGAGAACGACGCGGTCCGGTGAGCTACGAGCGGTACGGCATCCGGGTCCCCGCCGTGGTGGTATCGCCATATGCCAGGCCGGAGTGCGTGCTGTCGGACGTTTTCGACCACACGTCGGTGCTCAAGCTCGTCGGCAACAACGCTGAACCCTTGATGCTGCTCTGGCGACAGCAGGGGTTCAGCGTTGTTGCCGACGAGCCGCCAGCTTTCCTCAACCCACCACGCTTCCCGGGCCCGCCGTGAAGTGGGGCACCTGGGTAGTGCAGGACTAACGGTGCCACCGCGGTGATCACGCCGGGATAGATTGAGCCATGGGTGCCGACCGGCCGATCTTTGTTCTTGGCTGTCCCCGTTCGGGGACGACGCTGCTGCAGCTGATGCTGCACGCCCACCCGCGGATCGCGATCCCGCCCGAGACCCGTTTCGTGCTCACCAGCTACGAGGCCAGGAACACGTTTGGGGACCTGCGCGAAGAAGCCAGCCGGAAGGCGCTGGCCAGCTCGATCGTGCGCGAGCGGCAAACGCTCTTCTACGATCTGGGTCTCGGTGCCGAGGAAATCTTCGAGGAAATCGTGGCCGGACCGCCCACGCTCGGCTCGGCGATCGGAATCGTCTTCCGCGGGTACGCCAGGCGGTTCGACAAGCCACGCTGGGGCGATAAGCGGCCGGGCTACTACCAGTACATCCCGGCCCTGCTCCGGATGTTTCCTGACGCCCAGTTCGTGCACCTGATCAGGGACGGCCGGGACTGCGTGGCCTCGCTGAAGAGAATGCCCTGGTTCACCCAGGACGTCTACGCCGCCGTCTGCAGCTGGGTCGAGGCGATCGACAGCGGCCGCCGGGCGGCGCGCGACCTGCCGGCCGACGCGTACGTCGAGCTCCGGTACGAAGATCTCATCGCGGACCCGGCAGGACGCCTCGCCGGGCTGTGCGAATTCCTGGGCGAGGAGTACGACCCGGCTATGGCCGAGCCGCACAAGATCGCGAGCAGCACGCTTCCGGAGCGCCAGACCTGGCACGCCGACACCCGCAAGGAGGTCACGCGGGCACCCTCGGGAACCTGGCGGGAGCGCCTTGAGCCGTGGGAGATCTCGCTCTGCGAGGCGGCCATGGGCAGCCGGCTGCGGGCACTCGGCTACGAGGTCGCGGGGAGCGGCAGGCCGCCGGCCAGCGTTCTGGCCCGCTATGCCCGCGCCGCTGCGATGCACCGCGGCGCGGCGCGCAAGCGCAGGCTGCGCGACCGGAGGCAGCGATTCTCCGAACCGGGCCCGGTGCAGTGCCAGCTCTGAGGCTCCCCTGACCTCTGGGGGCTCCCTTGACGCCCTGGTCACCGGCAGGTGACCATGACGAGGTAACGCGGCGGGGGACGCGAGCACGAAGATCCGGATGAGGTCGCATGAAGTTATCTCCCAGGCTGCTCATCGCGGGAACGGGGGTCATGGCGCTGGCCGTGGCCGGCTGCTCCTCCCCGGCCGGCCCGCAACCGGGATCCCGAGGCTCGGCGTCGCCACCGGCCGGAACGCCACCGGCCGGGTCGGCATCGGCCGGGTCGCCGTCCGCCGGGTCGCCGTCAGGTCGCGCGGTGGGCTGGTCAGCGGCCACGTCAGCGGCGGCCGGCGGCGGGATGTCCGCGCTGGTCTCCGCGGCCAGGAAGGAAGGCACGCTGAACGTCATCGGCGTGCCGGCGAGCTGGGCGAACTACCGCTCGATCATGAAGACTTTCAGCAGCCGGTACGGGATCAGGATAGTTTCGATCGCTCCTGGCGACCGCAGCCCGCAGGAGATCACCCAGATCAGGCAGGCTAGCGGCACGGCCAGCGCCGCGGACGTGCTGGACATCGAGATGTCGGTTGCCGTCGCCGACACCAGGCTCTTCGCGCCGTATCGGGTCGCCACCTGGCCGGCCATTCCGGCCAGCCAGAAGGCGCCGGACGGCGCGTGGGCGGAGGACTACGGCGGCTTCATGTCGGTCGGCTACAACTCGGCCAGGTTCGGCAGGCTCACCACCCTGCGCCAGCTGCTCGGGCACCGGTTCGCCCGCGCGGTCGCCCTGGACGGCAACCCGGCGCAGGCTAACGCCGCGCTGTACGGGGTCATGATGGCCAACCTCGCCCTCGGCGGCACGGCGACCAGCATCGCCTCGGGCGTAACTTTCTTCCGCAAGCTCAAGGCAGCCGGCAACTTCGTGCCCGTGCTGGCCACGACGCCGCTGACGATCGAGGCCGGCAGCACGCCTGTCGTCTTCAACTGGGACTACCTGAACACGGCGTCCATCGTCGGGCAGCCGGCCAGGAACTGGAAGGTATTCATCCCGGCGGGCGCGGCCGTGGGCGAGTTCCACGCCCAGGCGATCAACAAGAACGCGCCGCACCCCGCCGCCGCCCGGCTCTGGGAGGAGTTCCTCTATTCGCAGGCCAGGCGCGGAGGTCAGAACCTATGGCTGGAAGGCGGAGTCAGGCCGGTCGAGCAGGCCGCGATGATCGCCAACGGCAGCATCGACGCGGCCGCCTCCCGCGCGCTGCCGCCGGTGCCAGCGGCGGCGGTGTTCCTGACGCCCGGTCAGGCGGCCCGCGCGGCCGCTTACCTGCACGCGCTCTGGGCCCGTGCGGTCGGCTAGCCTGGCCGGCGTCCCGGTCCGGGCCCTGCTAGCCCTTCCGCGGCGGGACCGGCTCGTCCGGTATCCCCCAGGACGGGTTCGGCGTGGACTCAGGGATCACGCTGTGCTGACCGGGATTGAGATCGCGGTGGATGACCTCGGCCGCGCTCTCGATGGTCTCGATTCCGTAGCCCATCGTCGGATTGGCGTGGGTCAGCATGACGATCAGGTAGACGCGGTGCGGATGCCTGCTGGTGAAGAACCCGAGGCTGTTGATCTCCCAGTCGGAGCTGACCGGATAGGGCAGCCAGCCGTTCTTGACGTGCACCCGGACGCTGCCAGGGGCGCCCGCGGGGACGCCCCACCGCTGCGAGGCGATGACGTGGGACATGAGGTACTGCGCGTAGACCCTGGAGGCCTCGGACAAGATCCGGTTCGGCCCGGAAAGCATGGTCAGCAGCAGCGCCTCGTCGTGCGCCGTGAGCAGGCTCAGGCCCCAGGCCTGGGCGAGCCTGGTCTGGCTCATCTTCGCCAGGTTCAGGAAGTGCTGCAGGTGGCTGAAGCCGACATCGTTCCACAGGGCCGTCGCGGCGTCATTGTCGGACTGGGTGATCATCAGCCAGGCGAGCCGCTTCTCCCTGGCCGTCAGCTGCCGGTGCTGTTCTTGTGCCTTGCGGAGCAGCGCCGCCAGGATCGTGGCCTTGATCGCGCTGGCCGCGTAGAAGTGCCAGGCCGCGTGGTAAGTGCAGGTGACGCCGGTGCCGGTGTCGGTCTCCTCCAGGCCGACGGCTGACGTCCGGCCGGTCAGGCGCGCGTCGATGTCGTGAGCCATCCGCGTGGCGAGCTTGTCGTTGCTGTGGCTAGCGGCAACGCAGCTGACGTGGGGGGCAGCGGCTGGCGCGGCGCTCGCTCTCCCCGCCCCCGCGGCACTCGCCGCCGAACTGACGAGCAGCGCGAGAACAATCCCTGGTGCAAGCATCGCGGGCAGGCGCGAGATCAGCCGGTGACTCATTCAGTTCATGCCATCCCAGGTCGGGCCGGTTCGTTGTCACGTACTCAGACGGTCATTGCGCGGCTGAGGTTGTCCCCGATCTTCGGAGCTGGCCGTGATGACCCGTCCACGATCCGTGCGAACCCCGAAATGTCGCTCGTCGTTCATCAGTCATTCATGTTCAGGTCGGCGTTGGTTTGCCTGCCTGTCTTACCTTCGCAACCGCGGGGCCCGGATCTCGCGGCGAGGCGGGAGCCTCGCGCCGGCCGTCTAGATTCGAGGGGAACGAACGTTGGCGCAGTCGAGGAACGACCTTATTGGCGCATTGGATGGCGCGGCACTGAGCAAGTTCCACCTGCGCGCCGCAGTGGTCTCGGGGATGGGATTCTTCACTGACGCCTACGACCTGTTCGTCATCGGAGTCGCCTCTACGCTGATCACGCTGGACTGGAATCTCAGCACCAGCCAGCTCGCCCTGCTGAACGCCACGATGCTGGGCGCGGCTTTCCTGGGCGCTCTGGTGTTCGGGCGGGTCGCGGATCTGATCGGGCGCAAGCGCGTGTATTGGCTGGTCGCGGTGATCATGGCGGTCGCTGCGCTCGGCTCGGCGCTCGCACCTTCGTTCTGGGTCCTGATCGCGTTCCGGTTCATGCTCGGTTTCGGCGTCGGCGGCGACTACCCGGTCAGCGCGGTCCTTATGAGCGAGTACGCCAACTCGCGCGATCGCGGCCGCCTCGTCGGCCTCGTGTTCTCCACCCAGGCGCTCGGCCTGATCGTGGGCCCGCTGATCGCCCTGGGCGTGCTGGGCGTCGGGACCTCGACTGACCTGACCTGGCGGCTGCTGCTTGGCATCGGCGCCATTCCCGCCGCAGCGGTCATCTACCTGCGGCGCACCATGCCCGAGTCGCCGCGGTACCAGGTTCAGGTGCTCGGCCGCGGCACCGAGGCAGAAGCCGAGATTCACGAGCTCACTGGCGGCATCGTCCAGGCGAGCGGAACCTCCGGCGAGCGACGGCGGATGGGCCTGCGGGCGTTCCTCACCGATCGCAGGCTGCTCCTGCTGCTGGCCGGGACGGCTGGCAGCTGGTTCCTGCTCGACTACGCCTATTACGGGAACACGATCTCCACGCCGCAGATCCTGGCGCTGATCTCGCCGACCGCGTCCACCATGACCAAGATCGGGATTCAGCTCGGCATCTTCGTCGTCGCGGCCGTCCCTGGCTACATTCTCGGCATCGCGCGGATCGACCGCATCGGTCACCGGCGGCTGCAGCTGTGGGGTTTCGCGATGATGGCGGCCTGCTTTGGTTTCATCGCCATCGTGCCCGGCATGACGACGCTGGTGCTGCCGTTCCTGGCCGTCTACGGACTCAGCTACTTCTTCACCGAGTTCGGCCCGAACATGACTACGTTCGTCATGCCGAGCGAGCTGTTCCCGGTCTCGGTACGCGCCACCGGACACGGCATATCAGCGGGAATCGGCAAGTTGGGCGCGTTCATCGGCGTGTTCTTGTTCCCGATCCTGCAGACCTCGCTCGGGCTGCGCGGCACGCTGCTGCTCACCGCGGGCGTTTCCGTGGGCGGCGCGCTGCTGACCCTGGTCCTTCCCGAGCCGTCCGGCATGACCCTGGAGGAGATCTCCGGCCACGCCGATAAGGAGCCCGCCGCCGCCGGCACCGTCCTGACCAAGGGCGCAGCCTGAGCCGAGCGGTCAGGCCGACGCCCCGCCTCGCCCGGCGCCATCGCGGAACCTGGTGACGCCCGCGATCAGCGCCGGGTCCGACAAGCTGGCCATGCCGTGCGCGAACTCGCCGGCCATGGCCGCGTCGTGATCAGTGTCAGCCGACTCGATGGCCGACATCCGGTCGTTACGCAGGCATGCCTGCGGCAGCGCGGCCAGCTCCCTCGCCAGCTGTTCCGCCGCTTGCCGCGCGCCGCCGCGCGGCACGACCCGGTTGACTAGCCCGATCTCCAGCGCTTCGGAGGCGGGCACGGCGCGCCCGGTCAGGATCAGGTCAAGCGCCCGGCCGAGCCCGACGAGCCGCGGCAGCCTGACCGTGCCGCCGTCGATCAGCGGGACCCCCCACCGTCGGCAGAACACCCCGAAGACGGCATCTTCCTCCGCGACGCGCAGGTCGCACCAGATCGCCAGCTCAAGCCCGCCCGCCACCGCGTGACCAGCCACCGCCGCGATCACCGGCTTGGACAGCTTCAGCCGGGTCGGCCCCATCGGCCCGTCTCCGTCAGCCGAGGTCCGGTTGCCGCTGGCGGTTCCCACCGCACGCAGATCAGCTCCCGCGCAGAACGTCCCGCCGTCCCCGAACAGCACCCCCACGGCGGCACCGGGATCAGCATCAAACTCCCGAAACGCCCCAGCCAGCGCGGCGGCCGTCGGCCCGTCCACCGCGTTCCGCACCTCAGGCCGGTCGATAACCACCGTAGTCACCGGCCCAGCCCGCTCGACCCGCACGCTCATATCTCGTCCTTCATGGGCCCTATGTATTCCGCGTTCACACGTTGGCTAGGGGACGGCATGCCCGCGATGACGGCGTTACGCGGCAGCCGACATCGCGCCGGCGTGCCGTCCCCTAGCCGCACTACCGGGTTAACGGCGGATTCAGCCCACCTGCCAGGTATCGGCCCCGGCGAGCAGCGCCGACAGATCCCCTTCGCCCTGCCGCTCGCGCGCCGCATCGATCTGCGCCGTCATCGCGTCGTCATAGCTCTGCCGCGGCACGTCACGGAAGATGCCGATCGGCGTATGCGCGAAGTCGATGCGGTCGAGCCTGCTCAGCGCGAAGGCGTACGACGGGTCGGCCGCATGCGCGTCGTGCACGAGCAGCGAGCCGTTCTCGGACGGATCGGAGGCCGGCGCCACTTCGAGCGATCCGAGCGGGCCGAACCGCAGCCCGTGCTCACCTTCGGCGCCGAACCTCACCGGCTGTCCGTGCTCCAGCCTGATTACGTGCTCCTCACGGGCGCCCGGCTCGGTCACCGGGGCGAACGCGTCGTCGTTGAAGATCGGGCAGTTCTGGTAGATCTCGACGAACGCGGTGCCGCGGTGATCGGCTGCGGCGCGCAGCACGCTGGTCAGGTGCTTGCGGTCGGAGTCGATGGTCCGCGCGACGAAGCTGGCCTCGGCGCCCAGCGCGAGCGACAGCGGGTTGAACGGGGTGTCCAGCGACCCGAACGGCGTCGACTTGGTCACCTTGCCCTGTTCCGAGGTGGGCGAGTA
>Ga0137378_10005971_pt1 | contig 10566 bp, 2 predicted proteins | sample SagtaG_21_FD_104813 | JGI IMG/M metagenome (GOLD analysis project Ga0137378, IMG submission 104813) | Vadose zone soil microbial communities from Sagehorn Ranch, Mendocino, California, USA - Sage2_L_60_16 metaG | ecosystem: Environmental > Terrestrial > Soil > Vadose zone | place: USA...
GGCGTAAACTCCGCAGTGGAGGGGTACTACGCGCAACTGCCTGCCCCAAATGGCACGCAGTTAACCGACGGATATAACCTCGCCTCGTATACCTTCGCGTCGCCGGCGCCGCAAAGTTTGAACACGCTGATTGCCAAACTCGATTACAGCCTCCACAACAGCCACAGGCTCTTTGTACGCGGAGATTTGCAGGAGGACCACACCTCCAGCGTCGAGCAGTTTCCGGGGCAAGGACCAAACTACAGGCTAGTTGATAACTCGAAAGGGATCGCCGGCGGCGATGTCTGGACAATTTCAAATTCGATGGTCAACAACTTTCGCTACGGCCTGGTGCATCAGGCCTTTGCGAATCGCGGGTCCACCAACTCCAATTACGTAGCGTTCCAGGACATCGCTACCCTTACCGCGACAGGATATACATCGCAGATCATCAGCGTTCCAACACACAATTTCGTCGATGATGTGACCTGGACTAAGGGAAAGCACACGTTCCAGTTCGGCGGCAATTACCGAATGGTTTTCAATAACCGGGCGTCTGATGCAACACTCTATAACTCGGCCGAGGTCACGTATCAATTGCTCGCCGTAGGAGCAATTGCGAATACTTCAGTCGCGGGCCAGCCTCCCGCCAGCCTAGATCCCGCCGGATTCGGCCTTCCCGCCGTATCGTCAAATTATGCATCGGCCTACAACATTGCCGTTGCCGGCATTACCGGCCTGATCACATCTGCCACGCAGTATTACAACAACAGCTACTCCAACGGGCAGCTGAGTGCCCTGCCCGCAGGCCAATGGGTGAGTCATCAATACCTGACAAACGAGGTTGAGTATTATGCGCAGGACCGCTGGAGCATCAAGCCGAATCTTTCTCTAACATTCGGCCTGCGCCACACACTTATGCAGGTACCGTACGAACGCAATGGTCAACAAGTCGCACCCACTGTCAACCTCGGGCAATGGTTCGATACGCGTGCCAAAGCCGCGGCGGGTGGAAACGTTGTAGAGCCGGCCTTTGGATTTCAACAGTCGGGTCGTGCAAATGGGAAGCAGGGCTTTTGGTCGATGGACAAGATGGACTTTTCTCCTCGGCTCGCAGTGGCCTATGCGCCGAACCCCAAGACCAGCATTCGCGCTGGTTTCGGCATCTATTTCGATCATTTCGGCCAGGGAATCGTGGATTCCTTCGATCAGCAAGGTGAGTTTGGCCTGGTGACTGCAGACAGAGCACCTGTAGGCCAGTACGTCGATACAACGCCGCGCTTCTCTACGGCAACAACAGTTCCCACCAGTATCATTCCGCCCATCACGGTTACTGGTTCTACCCCCGTTGTGCCTGGCAACGATCTGGCGCTTGCCTGGGGGATCGATCAGAATCTCAAGAGCCCATACTCCTACGTCTACAATCTATCCTTCCAGCGCCAGCTTGCACGCGGCCTCACAATAGAGTCGAACTACACCGGACGACTTGGGCGCCGTCTCCTGCAGATGCGCGACATTGCTACCCCGCTTGATCTGAAAGATCCGAAGGGCGGCAAAGATTACTTCGCCGCCGCAACGGCCCTCGATAAACTGTCGGACGCTGGAACCGCTGTCGCCTCTGTCGCACCGATCGATTATTGGGAGAACTTGTTCCCCTGGCTTGCTACTGACGGACTGACGGCCACGCAAGTTGCCTATGAGAACTTCAGTCCGTTCCGCGGCAACGAGTCTTCGGCATTGTTTGTGCTCGACGCCATTCCCGCCTACCTCACGCCGGATAGCGAACTTTATCGCTATTTCGATCCGCAGTATTCCTCTCTCTACGTGTGGTCATCGATCGGATCCAGTAGTTACCATGGCCTGCAACTAGCGGTTCATCAGCAGGAAGCTCACGGGATCTCGTTCGATGCGTATTACACGCTTGCGAAATCCATCGATCTCGGCTCCGACGCAGAACGCACCGGACCCTCCGCAACATCGTACGGCGGATACTTCAGCCAGATCATCAATGTCTACAATCCGCGCGGGAATCGCGGAGTCTCCGATTTTGACGTGCGGCACGCGATCACCGGCAACTTGGTCGCGGAGTTGCCATTCGGTAGGGGCAAGTTGATAGCGAACCGAGCGAATCTGCTGACCAACTCCATCATCGGCGGCTGGAAACTGACTGGCCTTACCCACTGGACAAGCGGACTGCCGTTCAGTTCGATCGATGGACTTGGCTGGGGAACAGACTGGGCCGATCAGAGCTGGAATGTTAACACCGGCGCCATTGCTTCAGGCGGTCACAGCCACGACAGTGGTGGACAGCCAAACGCATTCAAGAGCCAGGCTGCGGCGATCGCCAATTTGCGTCCGCCCTATCCGGGCGAAGCAGGGCAACGCAATGCCTATCGTGGCGATGGCTATTTCAGTGTCGACACAGGATTGGCAAAGACCCTTTCAATAGCAGAGCGGCACGAGGTGAAGTTCGCATGGGAAACTTTCAATGCCACGAACTCCGTGCGCTTCGATCCGGCAACCATCTCCAATAACCCGTATGGCAATCCGGGCAGTTACGGGCGCTATACATCTCTGCTTACACAAGGTAGGCGCATGCAGCTCTCCCTGCGCTACAGCTTCTAAAGGTCGGCTCTGAGCACATTGTGTCTCACTAAGAGGAGGGGCTTAAGGGGTAATGATGGAACTCGCGGGAAGACATCAAGGCGCGATTCAGTTGCGCGACTCTTCCTCTTCGCGAGTTGATTTGGCCAACCTCAATCGCTGCGCCGCGTGCCAAGCCATCCAGACGTATACGCAGCGTGCCGAGAGATAGCTGAGTGCTAACACAACAAGCAACAGTAAAAGGAAGTTGTGAGTTAAATAAAGGCGCATGATTGCGTACCAGGATACATTCCCCACCTGATAGGCACCGGCGTTAGTCTCAACTGACCTGAACGTCGAGTCTCGCAACAAAGAGACTGAGCCGGTTACGCCGGACGACCGGGACACATCGAGAAATGCTCCGGCAAATTCATCTGCGGCCGAATTTTCACGAAGAGAAATCGTGACAATTGAATTTTCGTGCGATGCCGGTGACTCAATTTCTTGAATCATGGCGTCCGGAAAACCACGATCGTCGAAAGGAGCTCCACCTGTCGCTGTCAGTTCAAACGGTCTAGACAATCGGCGTTCTGCAGCGTTTTGGAAATACGCTAAGTTGGCCGACAGTCCTCGCGGCGCTTTGATATGGACACTATCGCCGTCAAGTGTCGCGGGAAGCAGCGAAGCCAGCGAGTTGAAAGCTGATTGATCAGCCACCGTCCCCAATATCAGATAATCGCGGCCTTCTCCGATGACATTACTCGGTCCGGTAACAGTGACTCGCAGAGCTGGGAATCCGGTCTGGGAGCCGAAATAGCTCATAAGGTGGAGATAGAGAGCAATTTCCTTGGAACTTGGAGCCGCCGGAAGAACGACGACTGTGCGGGACAGATCCGCATATTGTGTAAAAGGGAAACCCGCGTCAGCAAACAGCTTCAGGTTCGGCATGCGCGTCCATAATGCGAGGCCATGCAAGTCCAGTGCGGAGTCGCAAACAATTTCGCCTGACAAGACTGAGTTCGAGGCTGACTCGCGATTCACCGGCACAAAGTCAAAGCTGAAGAGTACGGTGTTACCAAATGGTCGAATATCGGAGACGGGGAGGCGAACGACCCTTTGGTGATTAACTAATCCTGCTCCCGGGGGAAGTGCCATCTCGCTTATCAGGTTCCCGTTCACCATGACCCGTAGCGCGGAGCCGGTCGCCACAGAACGTCCATCGTACCGGTAGTTGAGATGTAACTCCAGGTATTGTTTCTCGCCAATGTACAAGTCAGGCGGCACGAGAAAGTAGACTGGAATCGGCGAAGAACCATCCGTCTGGAAACTGCCCTCGGCCGGGCATGTGGCCAACGGGGCCGACTTACTAATTGGCAACCAACGTGGGGAATCGTCCTTGGCGCGAATTGGGGGCATGATCAGGTCTGGTGACTCCGCCGTGTCTCCAGCGAAATTGGCCCGTGCGGATGGATCGCCGGAACGGGATCCGCGAGTCAGCGACACGGCTCGAGCTATGGCCAGCACATCCGCGTCGTTTTCACCTGCGAGGATGAGTAGGCTTCCGACCGGATCGGAAGGATTACTCCTGAGCGCGACCACTGGGCCGCGCCCTCCCGGAATCTGCAGTGATGCGGGCAGCATCGATCGGTTGCCGGACAAGATAATCGCATTGCCCGACGGAATATCTTCCAGTGAAACTGCGAAGCGGACGGGTTGGGATCCGCTCATGATGCCGAACCATGATGCGATCGCTCCGGCAGCCTCGAGCATAGTCGGCGTGGGCTGCGAGAGAAAGACGAACGGAATCGTCGTCGTGGACTGGAGCTCGCTATCAAGCAGCGGCAGCGGAAGCTGGCTGAGATCGTTTCCAAGACGAAGCCAATCACCAGACACTTCGAATGTGGAGGTGGGGAAGACACGGCAGAGGACGTGCTCCGTGGCCCGCTCCTCCCGCTCCATGACTTCGCTCCCCGTGAATTCGAACGTTAATGTATTGCTCCGCACAAGCAACAGACTCGACACAGGAATATTCACGCTCATTGGCCCGTTCTTGCTTTCTGCGCCTTTGTCCGGATGAACTGTACCTATCTCAGTGCCATTAAGACTGATGTGTAGCGATGTTGAGTGGGGATCGAGATTTGGATCAATGGCATAACTCAGATTGAGAGTGCCGCGCTTGGGCACTAACTGATGAGAGAGTGTGAAATGCACTGCAGAGTAAGAATGCGGGCCGTGCATTTCGATCGCACTCTTGATCCCCATATCTTTGAGGTTAATAACCTGTAGGTTGTCGCCTTTGGCATCCTCTGAAGACTCAGTTATAGCGCCGTTACCGGATTGGCGCTTATCGGCGGCCAGGGTTCGAGGGCGCGCTTGATCTCCATCCACTTGTCCTTGCATCGCGCCTTCGGCTCCTTTCACGGACGGCGCAGCGCTCCACGGCCAACCAATTGCGAAGCTTCGGCTTGGTATCCCCAACAGGAGGATGCACAACAGGATTGCGGCGGTCTTTACCCTAGCCGCTCTTGTCGGTTTTGCCGATTCGGGGAACAGGCTTCGGCAAACCTGATAGATGCCATAGGTGGACAGAACAATCACTCGTCCCAGACTGATGAGCGGGCGGTCGACTTCTTTGACATTCGCTGATTCCAGCCATGCATCGGCGCGGGAATAGAGCGCACGCGTGAGTATCTCTTGTTCGGCAATTGTGTTCAGCTGGAACGCAACACGAAGGGTTTCGCCAACGATGCCGACCACGTGAGCGCGGATTTCCTCTTTGCCCGTGTTGGATGGAAATGCGACCTTGAGGACGTCGTCCGGCGCCAAGTGCCCGTCAGAAGGAACCTTGATGGATGCGCCCCCGACCGACATGTCGATTGTGACGGTGTCGATTTGTCGGCCACCCGGCATTGTGACTTGAACTGGAAGTTCGGCCTCAATTCGGACTGAGCCTCGCCTTTGCTTTTGCTCGAGAGCGACCGCAGCGGCTACGCCAAGGATGACTAAGTTAAATATCACCCACACCATGTTCATGATCACGGCGCCGGGGTGTTCAGGATCCGTTATGAAGAGCCTATAAGGTACCGCGAGCAAGCCGCAGAAGTTCAGGATCAACAACCATCGCGTCGGCGTCGCAATCTTCCGGTCAAACTGAGTCTGGCCAAGAGTATTTCCCTTGCTCGTGACATTGAATTTGCCCAGCTTCGGATTAATTAGCGCCAGCAGAGTAGGGGCAAGGATATAGGGCGCGAGAACGGATTCGTAGATTTCGTTCCAAAAGGAGTGCCGATGCCTGCCCTGGATGCGAGAATTTGTGAGACTGGCAAGTATCAGGTGAGGGAAAGCATAAGCAAGAATGGCAACCCAATAGCCAGGAATGATCGTTCGCCCCAAAAGCAGATAAACGAGCGGCGCGAGAAGAAATACCAGCCGCGGCACCGAATACAAAAAATGAATCATCGCGTTGAAATAGCACAACCGCTGCGAGAATTTAAGGCCTCTGCCGAACAAGGGATTGTCCGTGCGCAGAATCTGAATCATGCCGCGGGCCCATCGGATACGTTGCCCGACATGTGCGGCGAGACTCTCAGTGGCAAGTCCAGCCGCTTGGGGAATGTTGATGTAGGCTGTGTTGTATCCCTGCCGCTGCATACGCAGTGAGGTATGGGCATCCTCGGTAACGGTTTCTGTGGCGATTCCTCCCACCCTATCGAGCGCCGACCGCCGGATCAATGCGCAGGAGCCACAGAAGAAGGTTGCGTTCCAAAAGTCATTCCCATCCTGCACAATGCCGTAAAACAATTCTGCCTCATTGGGAATCGTTTTATATTGAAGCAGGTTACGTTCGAATGGGTCCGGCGAATAGAAATGATGGGGTGTCTGCAGCATGCCCAGAATCGGATCTACGAGCATCCACCCCAGCGTCATTTGCAGAAAACTTCGGGTAGGAACGTGGTCGCAGTCGAAGATGGCGACATACGGCGAGTCCATCATGCTCAAGGCATGATTGATGTTGCCGGCCTTTGCATGAACGTGTTCCGCACGGGTCACGTAACCCACTCCCGCTTCAGCCGCGAATTCGCTGAAGTCATCGCGGGTGCCATCGTCCAGAATGTAAACGTGCAGCTTGTCCGGCGGGTAATCGATGTTAAGAGCTGCCAGCGCTGTATAACGAACCAATGACAATGGCTCGTTATAAGTCGGGATAAGAAGATCAACATGCGGCCACTCCGCATCGTCGGTCGGAAGGGCAATCGGCGTTCGTTGTAGCGGCCACGCTGTTTGCAGGTAGCCGAGTAACATGATCAGGATCGTGTAGATCTCAGCAGAGATGAGAAGCAGCAAAAAGGCCGCATCAAGGCCGACACGCTTATTGGATTCGTCAGAGAAGAAGTCAATCAGCAGATTGACGCGCCACCACCCGTAACGGAATGTGGCGGTCATTGAGATAAGCATCAATGCCAGAGTAATCACGCGCGAGGTGGACAACCGGTTGGCCAAGAGCCCAACCAATATGGTCATACCTCCGAGGATTGCCTGTTCCTGCCAACTGAGATGGAGACTGATTAATTGAAAAAACAGGAAGGCAGTCGCGCACAGGACGAGGGCCCCCACGACTCGGGTCATTCCATCTGGACTGTCGTGATGCTTAGTCATGCCCACTCATTCCGTGTTCGGCGGCCATATTGATCAGGACCCAGACCATGCCGCTGTCAACTCACCCGCAAGCCCTGTCCGGTTGCGCCCTTCAGCTTTTGCGCGATAGAGGGCAGTATCCGCTCTGTCGAGAATGCGCTCGATCGGGATTCCAGGCTCCCAATGCCGGCAAGTAGCCGCGCCAATACTGACTGAGATCGAAAGCTTCTGGCGGCCCGCAGCGATGGGAGTGGCTGCAATGGCTGCGCGAAGACTCTCAGAGCGCGACTCGAGGGCAGAATCGTCGCAATCACTGAGCAGGATCAGGAACTCCTCGCCACCGTATCGGCCCACGGCGTCGTGGGAACGCACAGCCAATGTTAGCCGCTGGGCGACCTCCTGCAAGACCAAATCTCCTACCAGGTGGCCGTGATCATCGTTGACTCGTTTGAAATGGTCTACGTCGCATAGAAGGATCGAGATCGGAGCGTCGTCTCGAAATGAGCGTTCCAGTTCACTCTTCATGAGAGAGAGAATCGAGGCCCGATTCCAAATTTCTGTAAGGGCGTCGTGCGTGGCTTTGTAGAGCATTTCATCCCGAGCATGGACCAGCTTCTCTTCTAGAGAGAGAATGCGACATCCCGTATGCAGACGTGCCCTCAGTTCTGCTGGATGACATGGCTTGGTGATGTAGTCGTCTGCTCCAGCTTCCAGGCCGGCGACAATATCTTCATTGCTCTGCTTCGATGTCAGCAGGACGACATAGACATATTCACCCTCGCGATGAAAGCCTCGCACCTCTCGGCAGAGATCTGGACCGTCAAGTTCGGGCATCATCCAGTCAATGAGCGCAAGGCGCGGACCATCGCTTCGCGAGAGGATTTCTGCGGCCATGCGCCCGTTTTCAGCGAGAATCACCTCATAGCCGAACTTCTGCAGAGTACGCTGCATCAATGTTCGGGAAATCGAATCATCATCTGCAACCAGAATCTTCATTGCGCAACTACCGGGCAGAGAGCTTCGAGAGCCCGCATCACGTTTCCGAGTTCAAGAATTAGCCGGTCGAGGATGCCTTGAGCCTTGGTTAGGTCGCTCGATCGACCTATCACTTCCAACTCTGCGGCTAGATCCGACGCACCGATCGCTGAAAGATTGCCCAGTGCGCCTTTAAGTGTGTGACCCGCGCGTTGAAGATCTCCGGGATTGCATGCGTCGATGGCCCGTTGCGCAGCCTGCAGGTTTTCTGGATACTCACGTCGAAAGATCTCGATGAGTTCTGCCAGAAGAGAGCGGTCATCGTCTATACGGTCAAGGAGTTGGAGCACTTCGACGGACCCGCTGGAGACAGTGCTGGTGTCGTTTCTCGTCGACAGATTCTCTTTTGGTGCCAGGAAGGAATCGAGAGCCGCGTCGAGTTCCTGCGGCCGGATAGGTTTGGATAGATAGCCGTCCATCCCTACCGCAATGCAGCGCTCTCGATCGCCATTCATGGCAAGTGCTGTCATTGCAATCACGGGCTGATGCTTGCCACTCACCTTCTCCCGTGCGCGAAGAATCGTTGTTGCTTCGAAGCCATCCATCTCGGGCATCTGCATGTCCATGAGCACCAGGTCATACGGATCCTTTTCCAGGGCGGCGAGCGCTTCTCTGCCATTCAGAACCACGGTCACGCTATGGTTTCGCTTCTCAAGCAATCGAGTGGCAAGCTTTTGATTAACAAGGTTATCTTCTGCCAGCAGGATCTTGAGTGCCTTGCTGCCGCCGGCCTGTTCGCGGAGCGATGAACGCGTGATCATTGGCGTCGATTCTCTTGATTCGCGTGCGGAAAGTACGCGAATGATGGCTTCGCGAAGCTCTGACTGGCGGACTGGCTTGAGAAGATATGCTGCGATGCCCAGCTTCTGGCACCTTTGCGCATCGCCGCGCTGCCCACCTGAAGTAAGCATCATGATTGTGGAATTGCAGGGAACGGATTTTCCCTTGAGGCGCTCAACGAGATCAAATCCGTCCATCTTTGGCATGTGCATGTCGGTGAGGATGAGACTGAACGGTTTCCCCTCTTCGCTCGCAGCTTGATAGAGTGAGAGGGCTTGCTCGCCATCGCAAGCGACAACGGGAACGATGCCCCAACGCGCAAGGATGCCCTCCAGAATACGACGATTCGTGCGGTTGTCATCGACGATAAGGACCTTCGATCCAATAAGAATTGAAGGTGTGTTCGCAATCGGCCTTGCGGCGGAGGGAGAATGCGATTCGCCGAAGCGCGCAGTAAAGTGGAAGCATGATCCCCTGCCAAGGAGGCTCTCAACCCAGATGCGGCCGCCCATCATTTGAACCAGGCAGCGGGAAATAGTCAGTCCTAATCCGGTGCCGCCAAACTCGCGCGTCGTTGAAGTATCTGCCTGGCTGAATGACTCGAAGATGGTCTCCAGCTTATCTTCCGGAATTCCAATGCCTGTGTCATTGACCATGAAGTGCAATGTGCTGTACTTCTCTTCGAGAAGTTCTACCTGAACTTTCAGCGCGACTTCGCCTTGCTCGGTGAATTTCACCGCATTGCCAATCAGGTTCAGAATCACCTGGCGCAGACGCCCGGGGTCTCCGTTCACGAATGCGGGAACCTCAGGCGATATCTCGCAGAGCAGTTCGAGTCCCTTCTCATCTGCCCGGAACGCCACAGACTTGAGCGCCTCTTCGATACAGGCTGAGATATCGAATTCCACTTGCTCGAGATCGACTTTGCCGGCCTCTATCTTCGAGAAATCAAGAATATCGTTGATAACATCGAGGAGCGCATCTGCTGACAGCTTCACAGTCTGCAGGTAATCGCGCTGCTCCCGTGTAAGCTCGGTCTCAAGGGCCAGGTCCGTCATGCCGATGATCCCATTGAGAGGCGTGCGGATCTCATGGCTCATATTCGCGAGGAACTCGCTCTTGGCTTTGTTGCTGAGCTCCGCGGTCTGAGCACGGTGGCGCTCGAGCTCGACATGATAGCTTTGCTCCGCGGTCTGAGCGCGCTGGCGCTCGAGTTCAACGTTGTAACGTTGCTCTGCAAGTGCCAATTGCATGTTATTAAGTGAGAGCTTACGGTCGAGTATGGCGGAGACACAGACAAAGCCAAGGACAAACGCGGTTACGGCGCCAATTCCGCCAAGCCCGAGATACGAGATGCTGATGGCGTGCGTAAGACTGCTCGGATCCGTCGGCATAGGCCTGAAAGTAACGGCGGCCATCCCAACATAATGCATCACTGGAATTGCGAGCCCCATGACCACGGCGGATAATGATTTGCGTAGGCTGAAGGATGTTGACTGATCGCGAATGGAAAATGTAATGAAGAGTGCGACAAACGAGATGACCACAGCCAGA
>Ga0137378_10005974_pt1 | contig 10559 bp, 14 predicted proteins | sample SagtaG_21_FD_104813 | JGI IMG/M metagenome (GOLD analysis project Ga0137378, IMG submission 104813) | Vadose zone soil microbial communities from Sagehorn Ranch, Mendocino, California, USA - Sage2_L_60_16 metaG | ecosystem: Environmental > Terrestrial > Soil > Vadose zone | place: USA...
CTTTGATGCCTCTCGCTTGGCGCGCAACAATCGCGATTGGTATCAACTGCTCGAGGTCTGCTCCATCTTTGGCACGCTCATCACAGACGGCGAACGACTCTATGATCCACGCTTGTACCACGGCCGATTACTGTTGGGGTTATCAGGAATGATGAGCGAAGCGGAGCTTCATCATATCAAACAACGCATGCATGCCGGGGCACGACACAAAGCCGAGCGAGGAGAGCTGCGCCTGGGACTGCCTGTGGGGCTAGCACGTGGGCTTTCTGGGGAAGTCATGTTGCATCCTGATGAAGAAGTCCAGGCACGCATTCACCTGGTGTTTGAGAAGTTTCGTGACATTCGCTCAGCGCGAGGCGTCATGTGCTATCTGCGCGAGGCTCACTTGCCGCTGCCGGTGCGTCCTCTGCGCGGTCCTTTTCCTCACGAGGTGATCTGGCAAGAAGCCAGAGCCAGTAGCGTTCGTGATATTCTCCAGAATCCAGCCTATGCAGGAGCCTACGTGTACGGGCGCAAGATGCTTGATCCAACCAAACGCACGCCAGCACACCCGACTGGTGGACAGGTCCGGCAGCCCATTGACAAGTGGGCGATTGGTCTGCACAATGTGTATCCAGCCTACATTGCGTGGGAAGAATTTCTGGCCAATCAGGCACAGTTACGCTCGAATCAGTTGAACTACCGGGAGGAGCTGCACGGCGTGCCACGCAAAGGACAAGCGTTACTCCAAGGGATCGTGCGCTGTGGCTATTGTGGCGCATTCCTGCATCTGCGCTACTCCGGTCCGCACGGAGAGTTTCCTGTCTATGTCTGCAACAACGACAAGCGCCAGTTTGGAGGCAAGTCTTGTCAGGAAGTGCGAGCCATCGCTTTGGATACACAGGTGGAACAACGCTTCCTGCAGGCATTGCGTCCTGATCAGTTGACGCTGGCCCTGGCAGCCCTTGCCCACTTGGAGCAAGAAGAGCGAGGAGAATGCAAGCAGTGGGATCTGCGCCTGCCTCTCGCTTCCTGGCGTGTAGAGACGGAGCTTGCCTCCGTCTCGGGCCTTATACCTGCCCCTGGTCACCACGTTGGCCTCCATCTCGGGCGGGATTGCTTATTTTTGCCCTTGCACAACGTAGTTGGCCAGGGCTACCAACACTGAGAGATTGGGTACCTCGGCCGATTTTACCGAGGACCAGGTGATCTGCTGGCCGTTTTTCTCGATGCAAACATTGCCCTGTTTCGTGGTCACACGACCAATCTGGTCCCAGGGTACAAGCTCTTTGCCATTATTCAGGCCCTGCATGTTCACATTGACCTTGCCAAAGGAGAGCGTCTGGCCCGCGTTATAGGCGGCCTTCGCAGCGGGCAGGTGAAGTTTGGTGACCTCGCGCATCATCCGCAGGCCCATGTCCCTGCTGTTTTGCAAGGGGCTACCCTGCACAAAGACCTGGCCGTCGTTACGCTGTACAGTATAGGTGAGGGTCCCACCGGAGCGGCTCTGTTTTACTTTTTCCCAGATGGCCTGGACCTGGTCCCAGCGCACAGCATCGCCCTTTCGTCCCCTGGCACGTATAAAACCGTTGGTGAAGACGTAGACGCGCAGGTTGCAGCTGCGGAGCGCGCTGATAGCCCAGATGATGGCTATAATCGGCACAATGGCCAGATAGTAGACGATAAATCCTATGTTATAGATGATTACTACTACCGCGATATCTACAACGAGAATTACCAGGGCCAGACCAATGATGAAAAGTGGATTGCTGTATTTAGGCTTGTAGACCGCGGCCAGTTCACCCAGTCCATTCATTGCCGCCTGCTGGTAAATTTCGCCAGGCGCTTGCTGGCCTGGCATTGGCTGGATAGCTTGTGCCATGATGAATCCTTTCCTGATGATTGATAAACAAAAGTCACAACATACCGGAGACGTTTACTTCTGGCCCTTCAGAACGTAATCCACCAGGGCCATAAAGACGAAAATGTTGGGTACGTTTGCTACCCTAATGGAAGACCAGGTCAGCCATTTGCCCTCTTTCCTCACTGTGACAAAACCCCGGTTTAAACGCAGTTCTTTAATCTGGCTCCATGGCAGCAACTCTCGCCCATTACTGGCTCCTTGCAGACTGATGCTGAGCGGGCCAAAGGTGATTGTGCTACCAGCGTTATAGGCGCTGATAACCTGCGGCAACAGGCAATCGGTCAGCGCGCGGCTAATAGTATTGCCCAGTGTCTCAACATCGGCGAGGTGGTCGTTAAGCACTACCTGTACGCCATCTTTGCGGCGTATGGTGTACCTATGCGTGGTGCCTGTGTAGACACCATAGGTGCTGTGCCTGGTCACTGCATGCCACATGGCCTCAATCTGGTCCCAGCGGAAAGCCTCGACTTTGCTGCCCCGCACGGAGACAAAGCCATCTGTGCAGGTGTAGACGTGCCATGAGCGATAGATCACCGGTAGGAAGGCAAAATAGAACGCTCCTCCCAGGAACAGCAGTCCAACGAGAAGAAAAACGACCATTCCGGAAAGATTGTCGGAGGAACTGAACGCGGCCAGGATAAATATGCCGCCCAGAATCACGCCCAGGACAATCCAGACGATCATGGCTGCTTTTTTCACGCGTACCCTGTACGCGGTCTGCGCTGTACCCAGTTGATACGCCCCGGCCAGTTGCTCTGCTTCCGGTGGCAACTGCTGATGCTGTAATAGACGCATTGGTTGTGCCATAAACATTTGCTCCTTCAAATGGAAAATTGCCGGTTCTGTTGCAAAAACGCACGGGGGAACACGATGGGCATGAAACCCACGTCTTGCTCAGCTTAGGCGGCCACTCCAAAGATGCTGGCGATGAAGGCGATCTGCCCCAGGATGCCCCCTTTTTCCACGCCATGCATTTGCCCTTTCCTCACCATGTTCATGACCTCGTAGCCTTGTAACGTGTTCCAGGCGGTCTCAAAGGAAAAGATGAACAGCATCAACAACACCAGCAGGGAAAAGGCAAGTGAAAGACGTCGAGATTTAGGTCTCTTGAACATTATGTCCTCCTCGCGAAATAAGAAACACCTGAGGAACCAAACTGGTCTACGCGCCACACTGGGTCCCATCACCCCTTCAGGAGTAATCGTCTCTCCCGTAGGGGTCCCGACATTTTTCCCTCTCAAAATCCCCGCTCAGCTTGGTTAGCTGACTGCTCAAAGGTCTCCCCGCTCTGCAAAGAAGCCCTTCTTGGTCACTTTTTGAGCGAAAATGGCCGAGAATAGCGCTTCCTCTGCTGCCAAGCAACAGAGTTGCCTGCTTCGTTCAGCCCTGTCCGAGCGCGCGCTGACACCTGAGTGGGGATTTTGGGAGGGAAAAATGTCGGGACCCCGTATCCTGCGTCTTCAAGTAGAACTCAAGAATAGAGCGGTAGCTATCTGATGCTTCCATGTGCCCCCGATCATCTCTCCTGACAAAGCCGGGGTCCCAACGAGAAGGTCTGGAGTCCAAGAAGAAGGTCAGTCCGCTCCCCATCTTGACCTAGACGTGCGTCTGTTCTTCGCTCCCTTCAGGGATGGCAAGACCGAGCTGTCGAGAGAATTCCTGTGACTTGCGCATATCCTGAACGATCAGGCCGATCATGTAGAGTTCGAGCAATATGATCCCATTCCTTTCACTTCACATGAATGCATGAAAGCTCGATGCATCTCTGTTGTCAACGTCATGCTTCTATGATACGGTGGAGGGAAGGAGGCAGTCTTGCAGATTCGTGCGATTTTGTTAAAAATCTGCGCACATTGAGCGATCCTGCCGGAAGGCTCGTGGGGTAAGGCCCGCTTCACAGGTGGTGACCCTGCGCTTACTTCCCGAAAGGTGTGGCCCTCTAACATGGCGGCGATGAATTGCTCTCTGGCAAACTGGCGTTGGTTGCTCTCCATATGAACCACCTCGCGCTCTTTCTTCATAGCATGACCCTTTCTCTTGATGAGTATGGAGGTCTCGGCTCAGGTGGTGGGAAATCTCTCACGCACCTGCCGGATCTCATAGAGATGCCAGAAGGCATGGCGGCTGACCGGTTGAAAGAGAAGTACTCCTTTGGTTTGCTGTCCCCACCATTGTGCAAGTTCTGCAAGCTGCGGCGTGACGGCTCCCTCATCAAAGAGTCGTTGAATGTTCCTGGGTTCTGGCCGCTCTTTGAGGACCGCTGGATGAAGAGTGCGTGCGAGGTCTTGCGTCGTCTTCCCAACGGCGCTCCAGTATGCACGCAGGGCTCTTAGGTGAATGGTCCTGCTCAGTTCGAGTACCTCCTCATCGCTCATCCCCGTTCCAACATCGCGACGGTCGAAGCCCAATTGCTCGAACCATGCATCAAAGACTTGCGCCTTCTCCATGACTAACAGATTGAAGGTGACATCTTCAATACGGCCATATGCAACAGTAACCAGGCAACCGAGTTCGTGCCTTGCCCCGGCTTCAGCCTCCATTGCTCATCTGAGAGACCCGCCAGAGCGCTTTGGGCGAGTCCATTGGGGGAGTGAAGTTGAGCATGCTGATCAAGAAAGAGCTCTAATGCCGTTGCCAACTGCTCTGGCTCCTCAGAAGCGAGGTAGTGTGACAGCTGTTTCTGTCGTTCGTACCATTGGATCTCTTCGGGATGTGTGAGTTGTTGCTCATCCATGTGTCGTTTCCCATCCTATGAATGTACCATTTTCTCTGCAACTGTAAAACCGCCCAACCAACACGATCAATCAGCGAAGGTTCCGATACCTCGATCTCTCACTGGATCCTCGTCTTCAGAGCAAGGAGCTTTTGCTTCTGCCTCGTTTCCTCGCTGCCTACCCCAGCAGTTTAGCAGAGTGTGGTGTCTATGTCTAGATGCGTTCACCATGTCTGGCGGATGAACGAGGGGAGGCTTTCACTCACCCCATGCGTTGTTATATGTCCCGGACCTGTGGATAGAGGTGATAGACCTGGATGTAGTTGCCATCGGGATCTCTGGCAGGAAACATGCGGCCCGCGCCCATATCCCCCACCTCACCCAGGATTTCGACAGGCTTGGACTGCCACTCCCGATAGACTGCGTCGGCGTCCTCGAAGGCAAAGCCAAGCATGATCCCGCCATGGACAAGCGGGACGCCGAAGGTGGTTCTGGTGGCGTCTTGCAGGGCAATGTTGGTCTCGCTCGCGCGTGAATGCAGGAAGAGGAAGTCTCCTGCTGGAGAGGAAAAGTCCTGGATGACCTCAAAACCCAGCAGGTCGGTATAGAACGCTTTCGCACGCGGCATGTCCTGTACCAGGATCGTCACAAGGGCTAAACGAGTAGACATGGTTCTCTTTCTCCTTTTGCTGTCTCTTTTTGTTCTGTGAGCGTGAGTAGGTGCGCACAAGCGCGCACATGGCCTGGATCAAGCGGCAGAGCACTCGTCCCGAAGGCGAGCAAAGGGGACACGTGTGCCACTGATCACTAGATACGGCCCTCTCGCAGCGTCTCTACCGCTTTGGCGATGCGTCGAAGCCGTGTCTCGGTTGTCCTGGCTCCCTCGATCGAGAGTACGACCCGCTGCCTGTTGCTGGAAGATAGCCCGTCGAAGAAGCGCCTGGCATCCGCATCGCGGTCAAGCGCTTCCAGGAAGTCGGGCGGCACGTTCACTTCGCGAGGCTGCGTGTCGAGTTCGACCTCCACCTCCACCTCGTCACCTGCGCTGACATGGGCGAGCATGCGGTTTTCCGCGCTGATCGGGAGCATGAATACCCCGCCCATAGGGGCCACCGTGCTGCGATAGGTGTGGCTATTGATCGTGACGCGGACTGGCGGTCGCTTGCTCGACCCGAGGTGAGCCACGACCTCTGCCGGAACCGCGATACCGGTGGCGGTCTTGCCGCTCAGCTCGATGATGGCACGAAATTTCATTACTCTCTCCTGTCTTCGGACGACTTCTCTCTTTGGCATGTGGCGGCTAGTGTTCCCTGGCCGCATTAGCTTTGGGTGGAGGAACGCTCCTTCAAGAGCTTCCTTGCTAGTGCCCAGATCCATGCCCAGGCGACCACGACCCCGATCCAGAAGCCAATGACGCTCCAGGACTGGCCCGATCCCGTGGCGACTCCGGCAAAGGCTGCGAAGAAGATCACACCCGTTGCGAGAGAGTACGCTGCCCATCCCCGTTGTCTTTGGGAAGCAAACCGACGGGCGAGCACGAAACATGCTGCGATCAGCGCCAGGAACCCGATCCCGGCGGTGACGATGTGCAAAAGGCCATGCCCGCTAATGGTATGGGCATCTGCCGGGGTCCCAGGAGGAAAACCAAAGGCCGGATCAGCCGTGAAGAAGCCAGCGCCGATCAGTCCTACACCGTAGACGCCCAGAAGGATCGTCCCCCAGGTCCGACCCAGACCAGCAGAGAGTGCTCGCCGCATGCCTATCGCGAATGCTCCAACCAGCAAGCCAGTCAGCACCAGGTTAGTGACCTGAATCCATCCCAGGTCTCCAATGGCTAGGAGGCTGAGATCATCGTGCAGCATGTCGAACCCGGGGCGGGTGAGCGCCTGGATCAAGCCGACGACGATGTAGAAAGGACCTGCGATCAGGCCACAGATCAGCAGTACTCGTGTCAGCTTCGTGATCGCATGCGTCATCTGTCTCTCTCCCGTCTGATCGAATGCGAGGGGTATGCTATCTTGTGAAGTGGCTTTGTGCATAGGTGCTCCTTTTCATTCCTTGTTCGTCAGTTCGTTGCTCTCAAGCGAGAGCAGCGTCAGGTTCAAACGACCGATTTTGATGAGCACTCCATGTAGCGCGGCCTGGTCCGGCAAAGGTCCAGAGAAGGGTGGTCCCAGGATCCTGGTGCTCGATGCGTAATCCCTCAAACCGGTATTGCCAGGAAAAGAAGCTCACTCCACTCCCTTAATAGTATACGGGAAACTGGCGTGGACACAAGAGCCACTTTGGGCTATACTATCCATGCCACTTTGTATAAGCGCAACAGGAGGAAGACATGCACGAGCGTTTCACACAGAAGCACTCCACCATCATACTCGATCCGACCCTCTCGGTCCCTCTTTACAAGCAGCTCTACGAGGGGGTGAGGAGCGCAATACTACGCGGACAGCTTCAGGCGGGCGCACGTTTGCCCTCGACACGCGCCTTTGCGCTTGAGCTGGGTATTTCGCGGGCGACCGTTCAACTCACCTTTGAGCAACTGATTGCCGAGGGCTACCTGCAAGGGCGTGCCGGTTCGGGCACCTATGTCGCCGCCACCTTTCCTCCAGAAGGCGTCGAGCAACTGGTGCAGGATGCTTATCCTGGCCAATCCAGCAGTACCGGACGTACCATTTCAGCGCGCGCTAACTCGTGGCTGTCGACTCCCTATTTTTCTCCGCCCCTGATGCTCCCAGAACACCGATTGCAACGCGCATTTCGCGTGGGACTTCCGGCCATTGATGCCTTTCCCCGCAAACTCTGGCAGCACCTGCTGGTACGGAGTTGGCGTCAGATGCCGCCTGAGTTGCTCGCCTACCACCAACCAGCTGGCTATCCGCCTTTACGCGAAGCCATCGCGAGCTATCTGGCGACCGCGCGTGGCGTGCGCTGCACTGCTGAGCAGGTCATTCTCGTCGCTGGATCACAACAAGGCCTTGACCTGGCGGCACGCGTGTTGCTCGACCCAGGCGAGGAGGTCTGGATGGAAGACCCAGGCTACCCAGGGGCGCGGGGCGCGTTGCTTGGAGCTGGAGCGTGTCTGGTTCCCGTACCAATTGATACGGAGGGGCTGTTAGTCCAGTTGGGAAAAGAGCGCGCTCCTCAAGCGCGTCTCGCATTTGTGACCCCCTCTCACCAGTTTCCGCTGGGCGTGACTATGAGTATGGCGAGAAGGCTGAGTCTGTTAGAGTGGGCGAACGCTGCGGGCGCCTGGATCGTTGAGGACGACTACGATAGTGAGTTTCGCTATGTCGGTCGTCCCCTGGCGGCCTTGCAGGGCATAGATCGGGCGAACCGCGTGATCTATCTTGGGACCCTGAGCAAGGTGTTGTTTCCAGCTGTGCGGCTCGGCTATCTCGTGGTGCCCCCTGACCTGGTCAAGGCGTTCATCGCTGCCCGCCTCTATACCGATATCCATCCTCCTCTGCTTGAGCAGGTCACCCTGACAGCTTTTCTGCACGAGGGACATTTTGTGCGCCATATTCGGCAGATGCGCCAGCTCTATCAGGAGCGGCAACTGACACTGGTGGAACTAGCCCGAGAGACGTTGGCTGGCAGGCTGGATCTGCAACCTGCAGTTGGAGGGATGCACCTGATTGGATGGCTTCCTGGCAAGCAGGATGACCGCCAGATCGCACGTGCAGCTGCCCGCGTCTGGGTAGATGTTTCCCCGTTGTCGCTCTATGCACTTGAGGGAATGGAGCGCACAGGTATACTATTGGGATATACCGCGGTCGGGACGCAAGAAATGAGTGCAGGCCTTGAGCGATTGGCGTCCGTCCTGGTAACACCGCAGTAGAGGGCATCGCTCGGCGCTGGCAAGCAGGAAGTGAGCAGACACCTCAAGCAGGGATGCAGCAGAGGTACCAGCGTGCTCACCCGATGCTAGCTGAACGGTTGTGCAATCCTCTGCGATTCGTTTCAAAATGGCATCTGTAAATCACAAAATGAAATGGGCGGGAGGCTGATGACTGTAACGGGGTCCAGACATTTTTCCCTCCCAAATCCCACGAGGTGCGCAACGAGGTTGTAGGGAGTCGGTCAAGAGGCTTATATACTCTCTCCTCCGGGATCAAAGCATGCCGACGGCATTGCTACCAGATTCCTCAGCACTGCCAAGGGACGCAAAGACCGCGCGGGCCGCCTCATCCAGGGGTAAAAACGCCATAATGCAGGGATACATGTGACTACTGACCGAGATGTGAACATGCCGCAGTTGTATCGGAAGCAGTTCATCAGTCGTAGTATGTCTGCTGAGAAGCGTTTTTGAGGGAACGTCTGGCTGGTCGGGGGCCTGAGAAGTTCGTTCCCAGTAGGTACGAAAATCGGCGAGCGTACTGAGGCGTTCCACCGGTTCTTGATACCACGGCTCAAATTGGTACAACACGTTACTTTGCTTAAAGAGTTGAATGCAATAAGACGGTGGGTTTGCCAGGCTTTGACCTCCTGGTCATCGAAGGTGTAACGCGCTCGTAGCGGCAAGTTGGGATGAAACACGAAATGGAAGAGATCTCGTTGTTCTGGTGGGATGGCATGAAGCAGTGGGAATGCAAAGACCCGCTGGAAGAGGTCGTTCACAGCCTGTACTTCCCACGAATTGCGCAACGAGATGATCAATTTGGCAAGAACCTAGTTTTCCTTCTCACTCAGGAAGCATCGCACCGAGGGGTGAGCCTGCTCTGTGTATTTGGGGTTATTGCAGAGATGTCTGCGTATGGTGCTCGAGCATCTCGAAGAAAGGAGCGAAGGGGCGAGCATCGTGGCGCGCACTCCAAGGCCAGTTGGTATACCAACCACCAGCAGGGTCAGCAAGCCAGAGCTTCTCCTCGTGGATATCCCCACGTGGATCGTGCCAGCCCTGCGCCGCATCGTAGTGCAGCACCCGCCCTTGCTCGTAGACCCTGATACTCGCGTCTACCTATTTCTCCAGCTGAAAGGGTTCCGACAACTGAAGTGCTTCCCAGGCGGTGCGCAGCGTCTGGCGAACCTCATCGTACTCAGCGAACGTGACGGGATCAACGACAGGATACAGTAAGGGATAAAGCGTTTGCAGGTCAAAGGCAAGAGGCCACGTCGGCTGCAAGCAGGCGACCATTTGCTTCAGTTCGGCCCAGCGCAAGCCGGGCAAGAGAAAATTCCCACTCTCTACTGCAATCAGGAGACCATCAGGATATCTTTGGGGATGGTACATCTGGTGAGCGACTTCCCCATCACCGAATGCGAGCGCCCAGGTATACTTTTCTGGAAAGGAAAGTGCGAGCACACTTGCTGGGACGAGGAGATCATCTGCGGAAGGCGCCAGAGGCATCTGGGAATCATTGTCTCCATACAAGAGCCGACCGTACTCTTCGCATGCTTGAGCAGCAGGACCAAAGAAGGACGAAAGCCCACCCGTGTACTGAGCGTACGCATTGAGATGAAGTGCGTAGTGCCAGGTCCAAAAGCAGGGATGAGCCAGGGCTTCGCTCCAATTGGTGCTCCCAGGCATCATTATCCCCTTTCTCTCAGGAACTTCCCGCACAATCACGGACTTTTCTGCATGCATCTATCGTACCACCCGCATGGTGAAAATCAAGAGAAAGATGACCCCACCAATTCGCATTGCCTCTTCTAAAAATAGCCATTTCATGGACGGGAGTGAGCCGCAGACTCACGAGAAATCAGCTCCCCCCTGATCTGGTAGGCGAAAGCCGCGCAGAACTGGACGTTGAAGTCGTGAGAGGTGGCAGAAACAGAAGGATGGAGCGCGCAAAAGGAAGAAGATGAAAGGGATTATAGAAGCCAAGGTATAATTGGCTCATCCAACTTTTTGGTGAAGCCAACGTAATAGTGTTCTAAGGAATATCCTCGAAGATTTGTTCTATCCAGCCAAGAAAGTGTTACTCAAGTAGGTTTATGTCCGCA
>Ga0137378_10005976_pt1 | contig 10557 bp, 8 predicted proteins | sample SagtaG_21_FD_104813 | JGI IMG/M metagenome (GOLD analysis project Ga0137378, IMG submission 104813) | Vadose zone soil microbial communities from Sagehorn Ranch, Mendocino, California, USA - Sage2_L_60_16 metaG | ecosystem: Environmental > Terrestrial > Soil > Vadose zone | place: USA...
ATCGTGCTGGACTTCAATTATGCCTACAACCCATCGTGCGCGTACAATTATAAATGGGTTTGCCCACTGGCACCTGTGGAGAATCGGCTGCACGTGCCAATTCGCGCCGGTGAATTGAAGTTTTTGTTGGAAGAAGAGTGAAAACACATCAACAGTCGCCTATACTTTCAGCCTGTTGAAAAACTCAAATGCTGAGCTTTGAGATGTGCAAACAACACTATTTGATGCTTGGCAGGTGAAGAATTTAATCATGTTGGCTGGGCAGGCCTTGCTTAGTCGCCGCCGTGATCTTTGCTTGCACAATCAGATGCACCTCTTCGTCTTCCCCACAGATGTCGGTCAGATGCACGGATGTCACCCACCCATTCAGTTCGAATACCTAATCTATACAATAAAAGGCATTTTCTGCTACAATAGCTGAGAAAAATTAAACCGAGTTATAGTATAGGAAACATGTCCAACATACAAGCATTTTTTGTCTTGAAATAACCAAGGGTCTAAATGGTTGCCCGGAAGGCTGAGGCGATTATGAGAGCGAACCCCTTTACCTACGGTAATCCAATCTCGCATCCCACACGCTTCTTTGGTCGTCAGCATGAAATTGAGCAGATGTTTAGTCGTCTCCGTAACGTAGAGTTCGAGTCAAGTTCCCTAGTAGGCGAGCGCCGGGTGGGTAAAACATCATTGCTCAATTACCTGGCACACCAAGATGTACACCGTTCTCAAGGATTCCCGCCAAATAAGTACATTTTTGTCTATATAGACTTGCAGATGGTAGATAGTGATACAACTCCTCAACGGTTATGGCAGCGATTGCTACAACAGATGGCACGACACTGTCAAGATGACCACATCAGGCAAATGCTCGAGGAAACGTTTCAAATGGGATTTATAGATACATTCGCATTAGCAGATATCTTTGACTCTATTGACAATAATGGTCTGTTTATTGTATTACTACTGGACGAATTTGAGCACGTAACAGAGAACCTAAACTTTGGTCCAGACTTTTTCTATGGTTTGCGTAGTCTGGCAATCAACCATCATCTCGCTTTAATTACCTCCAGCCGCCGCGACCTCGTTGATCTTTGCCATTCAGACACCATCCGCTCTTCGCCTTTTTTTAACATCTTCGCCAACATTAATGTGCGCCTCTTCACGAATGGTGAGGCTCGTCACCTCATCGCCTCGTCGTTGTCAGGAACCCAGGTAAGTTTTACTGAATCAGAGTATGAGATCATCTTTCATCTTGCTGGCTATCATCCCTACTTTTTGCAAATGGTGTGCTCTTTGCTCTTCGATGCCTCCTTTGAAAACTTAGAATTAGTTCAGCTCAAGACTTTTTTGTCTAAAACCTTTCGTGAGAAAGCCTCACCACAACTGGATAACTATTGGCGGAATGCGGACGACCAAGAGAGAATCGTACTCACTACGCTGGCGTTATTGGAGAAGCAGGGAAAGGTGGGTGAGCGTACTTTCTTCAGCCAGAGGCAACTGCAAACCCTTTACGCACGCTCCGATCAAATACTGCTGCGCCTCGAAGGACGCGGGTTGCTTATGGGTATAGATGACACATACTCCTTGTTCAGTGCATCATTTGGGGAATGGATACGCCACGAGCTCACCAACACGGTTCATGATCATCAGAGTTATCAAGATTGGCTGGCGTCCAATAAAAGTGCGATGGAACTTCTCTCGACCAGGGCTAAAAAGGATGTTGACGAGATTCTGCCAAAGATTAGCAGCAGATATCGTGATTTAATTATTAATTGGGTCAGCGATCCCAGGCACCTGATCACTGTTGCAGAACTGCTCAAGGGAGTGCTAGGAATTCATTGAAATTCCTGCGGGAGGGAACGATGCCCGATATAATCAATCCCTATATCGCCGGTAACCCTGTGACTGGATCAGAGATGTTTTTTGGTCGCGAGGATGTCTTTGAGTTTGTCCGTCAGAACCTAATTGGACGACATCATGACAGCGCGATTGTCCTTTATGGCCAGCGACGCACGGGTAAAACTTCCGTGGTTTTTTATGGGAACTCGCCAACCATATGATGCGTGTGTTGCGTCGCGACTATCAGATCATTCTTCCACCTCTCAACCGCGCCGACTTCATGATCGACCCCCTCATTTCTTTTGAAGAGGAGTTTTTAGATCACCTCTGGTCTGCAATCGATAGCCGACATGTTCTGTTGATGCTTGACGAGGTCATACGATTGCAAGAGCAAGTCCAGGCTGGTATGTTGGGCCGAGAAATCTTTGCGTATATGCGCCATCTTATGCAGCATTATGAACAACTAAACTTCTTGTTTTCCCTTGGAAGTGGCTTAGAGGAAATGCAAGAGGAATATGCTTTTCTCTTCAACGTTGCACTTTACAAGAACCTTTCTTTCCTTGATCACAAAGCTGCGAGTGCCCTCATCATGCAGCCCGTCCAAGATTACGACACTTTCGAGCAAAAGGCTGTAGAGCGGATTCTGCGAATTACATCCTGCCATCCATATTATACTCAATTGTTATGCCATTGCCTGTTTAATCGTTGGCAGCAGCAGCAGGTATCACCCATAACCACTCAAGTGGTGGATGACGTTCTTGATGAGGCTGTGGAACGTGGGCTGGCTGTACTCAAGCATGTGTGGGAGGAATCAACCGCAAGCGAGAAAGCAATCATGGTGGGTATAGCGGAAGTCGCTGAAGAATCTGGTCTTCCAATTGAGACGCACCTGATTAATAGGACTTGGGCAAACTGTGGTGTCATACTTCCATCAGGTGAAATAGCGAAAGCCACCAGGAACCTCGTTGCACGTGATGTAATTGTGGGTCAAGATAAGTACGCCTTCACCGTAGATTTACAGCGGTTATGGGTGCGAAAGTACAGACGTCTCGAATGGGTGAGAGAGGAGATTGCGGAGTCCATTCGAGAGCGGGTGCCTCCTGTAGCAACAAGAATCCCCCTTTCTCGATGGGAGAAGTGGAGAATGCCATTGCAAATGCTTGGTATAGTACTGGTATTGTTAGTGCTCCTAACAGCTGATTCCATCCAACGGTCTCCTGTACCTTCTGTTCCAAATACACCCACTATTACTGACGATGCCAAAATAGCAGAGCAAATCTACAAGCAGGCTATGAAGCAAGAGCCGATCTTCGCCTCATTAAATAACCAAAAAGACAGTAACGTTTGGGAGAGGGGTGGCCTATCGTCAGGAACATGCACCTTTACTGATCATGCATACCATATTTATGTTAACGCAATAAAATCTTCACATAATCTTACTTACTGTTTCCCTAAAGCGCCCACTTTTACTAATTTCGTATTTCAAGTGCAGATGACCTTTTTAAAGGGTAATGGTGGAGGCATCATTTTCCGCGCCAATACTACCGAAGCAAAATGGTACTTCTTTGCAATCCAACCGGATGCAAGTTATGTTCTCTACGTCTATAAGGGACTTGGACCCGCTGGTAAGTATATCATCACTACATTACACGGTGAATCTAATGCTATTATTTCCCCTAAAATGAACAAACTTACCGTTATTGCAAAGGACAATGTTATATATGTTCTTGTGAATAGACAGTATCTTTGGAAACAAGTTGACGATACATATAGTTCAGGTAATATCGGCCTTCTTGTCGCAGACAATCAAAATCTCACAGACATTGCATTCGCTAATGTGGAGGTATGGCAGCTCACCTGATGAAGGAGGGTAGCTACTTTACCCATTTTAGATTTCATAAACAACCATTGGGAATTTCTGTCACTTCTCATCTCTTCAAAGTTCGTGATGCATTTCGTGTTCGGGTTTGCTCATCATCCGCAGCATAGGTATTCCACCGGTTCGTATAAATCGAATAACCAGGATGGCCGCCAGGACGAGAAAAATGATATTGAGGATACTTGTGTAGTTCCATTGAACTCCCTCGGTGATCGCAGCAACATTGCGATTCGTGGGAATAATGCCAAGCGCCTCAAAAAGAAATTCTACAACATAGCCAGCAGCAGCCATTGTCACGTAGAATGTCACCAGGATGTATGCCATCACTTTCCATCCGTAATATTTGCGATAAATGTCTAGAATAGGGAGGATGATCAGGTCGGCAAAGATGAAACTGACTACTCCGCCAAAGCTGATCCCACCTCTCCACAGCACTGCTGCAAGCGGGACATTGCCGACAGAACAGACGAAACTCACCACGGAGACTAATGGGCCAACCAGGGGGCCTTCGATTTTGGCAAGCGTTGGATTGTTGGAGAAGAAAAATGCATTCCAGAACGAGTTGGGAACCCACGCGGCTATCGCACCGGCGATGAGCAGTCCGAGCGCAATATCTACCCACACAGAAGCCCAATCCATCACGAAAAAGTTACTGACCGCGGTAAATCCTCTTTTACTCAAGAGTCTTGAGAAAAATGACCCGCCGCCTGACATACTCATGTCCATCGCGGCGTGCCCTTCCATTCTTCCCATTATGCCTTTTTCGGCATGTGCTTTTGCCATCTGAACAAGCTTTGGCGTTAAGGCCAGGCGGAAGATCACCGCAATGAAGATCACCATGAGAATGCCGCCAATGAACTCTGCAGCGGTAAACTGCCATCCCAGGAGAACAATCAGGATAATCCCAAGCTCTATCACTAGATTTGTTGAGGCTATTTCGAATACCATTGCAGAGGTAAAACTTGCGCCTTTCAGAAAGATGGAACGCGCGAGGGCAACGGCTGCATAGGAGCAAGAGCTTGATGCAATGCCAAAAAGCGTGGCGAATGTTAAGCTTTTTGGGTCATCACCCCCGAGTGTCTTTGCCATCGCGTTATGAGACACAACGGCCTGAACGATACCTGAGAGGGTAAATCCAAGAATGAGTGGCCAGAGGATTTCCCATAACATACTGAAGGATGTAAATAGGGCTTGTCCGATGCTGTTGAGTACTTGCATGGTGTGTCCCTCGCTCTTGTATAGCTATGTATGCATACTATTACTTGCTTTTTACAAAACCCATACCCCCCTGATAGGGGTATATATGTATTATATTCAATTGTGTCAAGGGTGAAAGGCAATACTTTCCTCGACGGGCAGACCGCAGCAGAGCCACCATACTGATGACCATATTTATAGAAATATATGCAATTCTCGCGCTTATTTATAGACGAACTGGAAACTTTTCCTCGTAAATAATCGTGATAGGTGTGAGGATGGGAAAAGTGGCAAGGGAAGGGATACGTTTGTAAAATCGAAGTAGTCAAGACCAAAGGAGGAGTAAATGACACAATATAGCCAGAGCCCTACGGGAGGCAGCGGCACTTCAAGCGCTACGGGCGCCAGTAATCCGTATTATAACCTGATCAGTGTGTTGTATCATACACTGCAGGCTGCTGAGACGTACGATACGTACATCCGTGACGCGGAACAGTTGGGCGATAATGAACTGACACAGTTCTTACGCCAGGTCCAGACTGAGGACCGTAACCGCGCGCAGTTCGCAATGCAGCTGCTGGCGCGGCGTCTTGGCGCTGGTCAGCAGAGTACTGCGCGCTAAGCGATAAGTGGTTATGAATATCCCTCGTTTAGAGAAAGGAGGGTATATTGAAGTCTGACGAATTTATCGCAAAGGTGCAGCGTCGCGCTGATCTGGACTCGCAAGAGGAAGCCATGCTGGCCATAGGAGCCACGCTTGCAACGCTGGCAGAGCGCCTGGCAGGAGGTGAAGCCAAAGACCTGGCTTCACAGCTTCCACCAGAAATAGGGGTGTTTTTGCTACAGCCTTATGCAGGTATTGGCGACCCCTTTGGACTGGAGGAGTTCTTCCGCCTTGTGAGCGAACGAGCAGGTATTGACCTGCAAGATGCTTCTTTGCAGGCTCGCGTCGTCATAGGAGTTCTCTGTGAGGCGGTGAGCATGGGCGAGATCGAAAATGTTCGCTCTCAACTTCCTCACGATATCCGCCAGCTCTTTATGGTGGAGAACGAAGGAGACCTGCCAGAAGTACCTGAAGTCTAAAACCGCAAACCACCCAGGTCGAATGCTCTACTGAGCGGAGCGGCCTGGGTCTTATTTTGCCCATTGCGATATCCCGCCGGGTGTTTCTCGTGAAGATTTGCTATCTAAGCGCGCAAGTCTGGGATCGAGTCTTACCGAAGGTAAAAGAGTTGGCTGAGAAAGAGAAATAGAGTCGTGCAGAAGCTAACCATCCCCAGCTTGTTCTGTCAATCTCATCAGTGCCACCAGTTGAGGCAGCACAAGCCCCGCCTTTTCGTGCATGACGACATCGGCGTAATCGTCCAGTGGAGTGGGTTGCAGGTTGATGATAATGAGGGGAATATCGTGGCTGAGAGCCAGGCGCGGCAGTGTCGCGGCAGGTATTACTTTCAGGGATGAGCCGACGACCAGGAAGAGATCGCAGGAGGTTGCCAGTTCTCTGGCGCGTGCCAGCGCGGCTTCTGGGACGCGTTGACCAAAGAGGATGGTTGCTGCTTTGAGAAAGCCTCCACACTGCGGGCAAACCGGATCAATTTCTCCGGCGTTTATGCGCTGCTGGAGTTCTTGCATGGATGATCGCGCGCCACACAGGGTACATGCCGCTTCGCGTGAGGTGCCGTGCAGTTCTACAATGCGTTCGGGCCGGTTGCCTGCATCCTGGTGCAGCCCATCGAAATTCTGCGTGATGATGCCCTGTAAACGCCCTATCCGTTCCAGTTCTGCAAGGGCGTAGTGCGCGGCGTTGGGTTTTGCACCGGCCACCTGCCCGGAGAGGTTACGCCGTGTCTGCCAGTAGAGTTGTCTGGCCTCCGCTTTACTGATGAAATCCTTGTAGCTCACGGGTGGCTGCTCCAGCCAGATGGAGCCGGGGCTGCGAAAATCAGGAATGCCCGATTCGGTGCTGATGCCAGCGCCCGTCAGAGCGACGATGCGCTCCGCCTGCTGCATGATTTCCTGGGCGACTTGAAGTTGATCCTGGAAGCTGAGCATGATTTAGACGTTTCGTGTTTCTAGACGAGAGTACACCGGTAATAAATACAATGTGGCGTATAGTATATGTCGGATGTGAGATTGTATGCAAGAAAGGTTAGAGAGCAAGCTCCTGATAAAAGTACACGAATTCACATTGTAGTAAGCTGCACCGATGTGGCCAGAAAACTCGTACCTGGACCGGCTACCACGAGAGCCGGTTGACCGCCCGTATATGGATTGCTGGGATCTGTATAGCTAGTGTCAGTGGCATTCGGCCCAACTTGAACAGGCTGGCCGTTGACCATGAAGGAAAATGTGCTCCCATGCACGGTAGCTTGCAATGTATTCGATTTATTAGGGCCTGAATTGATAGCTGACCATGGATGATTACTCGGCCAAATTTGCTTGTACTGATTAGACTGATTGGGGTCATATTTCAGAAGTTGATATTGACCGGACTCATTGATGATCAAGGCATAACAATAGACGCTGGTACCATTTTGACTCCAGTGGAAAGCCAATCCGTAGAAAGCTGAACTGGTGCTTACTTGTTCCATGCTGACTGTTAACGTAAAGTTGTCAGGGAGCGTTCCTACATTGGGATGTGGGAAATAGGTTTGATTGTCGCTGACTTGCAGTGTATACGTTCCATGCTCCACACCTGCTGTCAGCCCGTTGAGATTTCCCTGGGTCCAGTTGCGATTGTTGTTCTGAAAAATTTCCGTAAAAGACTGGGCTGTCATTGATGAGTTGCCATTATTGAGAAAGGGCAATGCACCCGTTCTGGCTAGAATGAGTACGATTGCCAGCAAAATAACCAGCGCGGCTCCGATCGAACTGGCTGGAAGCCAGCGTACTGGATGGCGCAGCGGAGGAGCAACGAAGCCTGCTCCGCCCGGATCGGTGGTGCGCCTGGACGTTCCATAGGCGGGTGTGTTGCCGAATGCTGGCTGCTGCCCGTAGACGGATGCAGCGCCGGGTGTACCCACCTGTGACTGTGGCCCGTAAAATGAAGGGCGGTTTTGTGATGGGCTGGTTAAGGATTCATGAGTTGCTCCCCCGGTGATGGGCCTGAGCGGAACTGAAGGTGGGAGGTTATAGGTGGCATTCGTGTTGGCCGCCTCTAGCGCCTGGGCCATTTCCTCGGCTGACTGGAAACGGTCTGCGGGCGCTTTCGCCATCGCCCTGGCAACGATCTGTTCCAGGGCTTCCGAAACATACGGGTTAAATTCGCGTACCGGGCGCGGCGGTGTGTAGACGTGTTGAAATAAAAGCCCGTGGATGGTAGTTGAGCGGAATGGCGCTTCCCCTGTCAGCATTTGGAAAAGCACGACACCCAGGGCGTAGACATCGGTACGGGCATCGACAGGCTTGCCGTTGATCTGTTCAGGGGCCATGTATTCAGCGGTTCCCACGATTTGATCAACACTGGTGAGTGAAGGGTCGCTGCTGACGGGGCCGCCAGCAATATTCAGCATAGTCGGTTCGTGGCGCGTATCGTAAAGCTTGGCGATGCCGAAATCTGAGAGCAAGAGCTGGTTGGCGTCGGTGGCTGAAACCAGCATATTCTGCGGTTTCACATCGCGGTGAACGATACCCCGCAGGTGCGCGTGATGGAGCGCCTTGCCCATCTGGATGGTATACATGGTGGCCTGACGTGGATCGAGTGCGTGTCCGCCGCGCAATTTATCGCGTAGGGTGCCGCCGCCCACGTACTGCATGACCAGGTAGGTCAGTTTCCCATAGTCGCCGAAGTCGTAGACGGCCACAATATTGGGGTGCTGTAAACTGGCGACCAGCTGCGCCTCGCGTTCAAAGCGCACTTTGAAGTCGGCCTGGTCCGCCACCTGCGAAAGGATGACTTTGATGGCCACTTCGCGGCGCAAACGCGCGTGGTAGGCCTTGTACACGCGCGCCATACCACCTTCACCCAGTTTGGATTGGATGAGGTAGGACCCCAGTTGCTGCCCGATCAGTGCATCGTTTTCCATGCCCCGAATCTCTCCCGCTTTTACTATCCGATGAGGTAACATGTCCAGGATAGTGTAACGCTATTTCCAGGCCCTGTAAAGGTTAAACTGGCTGAATTTGCGCAGTCATTTTGCGGTATGTCGATTTGCACGCGTATTGACTGTCCCGGAGTCAACGTGCCGCCGTTTGGCTTGAAGATGATGCCAGGTAAGAGATTACTGCTGGTAGACCAGGTGAGACTCAGGGAGGTCGAAGTGTTGGTCAGCGTGGCATAGCAGATGTAGTATCCATTGGAAGTTCCGCATTGCTGGCTGCCAATAAGTCCGGTTGATGGCGACACCGACAGCATGGGAGCAGGCTGCACTGTCAACGTCACGTTTACCACGAACGAGCTTGAGCCGATAGTGAACGTGACGGTGCCAGTATAGGTATTCGCGGCAAGCTTCGCATTCAGGTTTGAGGCGGTAATCGTTACATTTGTGCTCGCTCCCGCGCCCAGTGTATTATTCGTTGGATTTACAGAGAGCCATTTCGCTCCATCACTGGTTTGCGTTTGGGCAGACCACGTACTGATGATCCCACAGTTCGTCACTGCTACGGTTTGAGTTGCGGGATCGTTCACGTTGGCAACTCCTGTGAACGAGAGCGAGTTTGGCGTACCTGTGATACACCCGGCCTGCACCGTAAAGGACACGTTGAGCGACTCTGTCACATTGTTAGATGCGCTGCTGAAGGTGATGGTTGTTGAATAGGAACCCGCAGCCAATTGAGAGGCGTTGGCGCTGACATTGATTTGTGCCTTGCCAGGTGCATTGATCTGTCCCGTTGTATGATCGAGCGTGAGCCAGAATGCCTTTTGCTGATCCCAACTGGCTGTCCAGTTCACAGCGCCTGTCCCGTTGGTACAGAGCGTGACCATTGTTGATACCGTTTGAGAGTAATGCTCGCTCACCGGGCCGAGCGAAACCGATGATGGATTGATACAACTGAGTCCTGGTTGTGTAGAAGGTGCGGTTTGCGTTACGGATGGCGTGACTGTCACCGACGGCGTAACGGTTGGCGTGACTGTCCCGGTAGGGGGGCCTCCGGGCTGTAGAATGGTAAATGCCAGTGTCGCACTGCGATGGCTGAGCGCCTCACTCGCGTGAATGGTGTGTTGTCCTATCGACCAGCTTGCATTGATAGGAATATTTATACTGAATGTGCCATCACCGCCAACGGTAATGCTGTTCGCCGGCGCCAGTGACGAATAGACCTGCGCTGCTGTCGCCCTTAATGTATACTGCACTACATTGGCAGTCTGTTTTCCTGGCCGCTGGCTAATAACGTAAAGCGGAGTAGAGCCGTCAAGCGTGAGTGTGACACTGCTGCCGGGAAAAAAGTGGCTACCGTGCAGCGAGAGAGTCCCACCCACCGCGACACTACTGCTGCCACTCAGCGACAAACTGGGGGCGAATAACGTCAGGCCGAGAGTTATGATGCTGGCAATAATAATGATAGGAATCAGAATGGCTGTGATAATCAATGCCGGAGCGCAGCCCTTTGGTGTGTGTTGAGGATGCTGAGGATGCTGCGGGTGCAGGGTATGACCCGGTGAAGTAGTCGCCGGAAGGTGTGAAACTGGCGGCATAGATGGAGCG
>Ga0137378_10005978_pt1 | contig 10552 bp, 8 predicted proteins | sample SagtaG_21_FD_104813 | JGI IMG/M metagenome (GOLD analysis project Ga0137378, IMG submission 104813) | Vadose zone soil microbial communities from Sagehorn Ranch, Mendocino, California, USA - Sage2_L_60_16 metaG | ecosystem: Environmental > Terrestrial > Soil > Vadose zone | place: USA...
CACGCGGCCGTGCCGCACGCCGACATACCAATCGTGCAGATTGACCGTCGGATCGCAGTGGCCGGGAATGAGCCATACCTTCTCGCCGAGCGCCAGACGCTTCGCCTTCGGCCCAAGCGCCAGCTTGCCGTGCTCGTCCGAGACGCCGGTGACCTCGACATCATCCAGCCCGTGCACCCATGGCGGGCCTTTTTCGGCGCTGTAGGATTTCAGGCCGGCATCGACGATGGCGCGTTCGGCGGTCGGCGTGCTGATCACCGAGGCGAGCACGAACAGGCTGTGCTCGAACGCCGTATAGCGCCCGCCGTCTTTGTTGCCGATCCGCGCATACTCGGTGTCCATGAACACGTATGAGCCGACCTGCAGCTCGTTGTAGACGCCGCTTTCCGTCTCCAACGCGAAGGTGCCCGTGCCGGCGCCGGCAACGATCTCACAGTCGAGATTCTCGGCCTTCAGCGCATCCAGCGTCTCGCGCACGGCATCGACGGCGGACGCGATCGCCTGCGCGCGTTGCTGATGGGTCGGCAGGTGCTGCGCGCGGCCGTGATAGGCCTGCAGCCCGCGGAATTTCAGGTTCGGCGCATCGGCGATCCGACGCGCGAGGTCTGCCGCCGCCTTGCCGGGCGGGACACCGCAACGCTCCATGCCGACATCGATCTCGACCAAGCCGCCAAGCTCGACACCGAAGTCCTTGGCTATGCGCGAGGCTACGTCGACCTGATCGGCAGAGTCGAAGCAGAGTGCGATCGTTGCATCCTGCGCGAGCGCGGCGAGGCGGCGCAATTTGCGCTCGCCGACGACCTCGTTGCTGACCAGGATGTCCGTCACGCCGCCGCGCACCAGGGCTTCTGCTTCGCCGACCTTCTGCACGCATTGGCCGACGGCGCCCTGCGCGATCTGCCGTAGCGCGATGGCGGGCGATTTGTGCGTCTTGGCGTGCGGGCGCACCCGAATGCCGGTCGTGCGCGAGAACTCGGCCATCTTCGCGATGTTGCGATCCAGTGCGTCGAGATCGACGACAAGGGCTGGTGTATCGATATCCGCGATGGCGGCACCGATTTCGGCAGGAGGCTGATTCATGGATTTACCGGAGGTCTGAAAAAGACACCATATTCAGCGCGCGTTCGATTTGTCCATGCGCATCCCGCGGACCGAAACGAATACTGTCAATTCGCCGCGAGCTGCGGCAGCCAGAGCGCGATCTGCGGCCAGATCGACAGGATCACCAGCATCAGCAGCATGGTGATGACGAACGGCGACGCCCCGATGATGACGTCGTCGATCTTGCCGCGCTTGCGCAACCCCTGCACGACATAGAGGTTGATGCCCACCGGCGGCGTGATCATCGCCAGTTCCATCAGGATGATGATGACGATGCCGAACCAGACCGGATCATAACCTGCTTTGAACATGATCGGCGCGATGATCGGCACGGTTGCCACCATCATCGACAGCGTCTCCATGAACATGCCGAGGATGAAGTAGAAAATCACCACGACGAACAACAACTGAATCTTCGTGAGGCCAAGGCCCATGATGAAGCTGTTCACCTGACCCGTCAGGCCGATCGACGTGATGACGAAATTGAGAAAATACGCCGCAAGCAGGATCGCCATGATCATGGCGGTGGTCCGCATCGTGCCTTCGAACGCATTCAACAGCGTGCGCAGCGTCAGCCGCCGGTTCCAGGCCGCAATGCCGATCGCCGCAATCACGCCGAGCGCCGCGGATTCGGTCGCGGTCGCCCATCCCGCATAGATCGAGCCGATCACGGCAAGGAAGATGATCAGTGGCGGCAGCAGGTCGGGCAGCGCCGCGATGCGTTGCGCCCAGCTTGTCTCGGTCGGCTTGCCGCCAAGCGCCGGACGAATGACGCAGATGATGAGCACGGTCAGGCTGAACAGGCTCGCCAGAATGATGCCGGGAATGAACCCTGCGAGATACAGCTTCGGAATCGATGTCTCGGTCAGCACGCCATAGACGATCATGTTGATCGACGGCGGAATGAGGATGCCGAGCGTGCCGCCGGCCGCGATGGTGCCGAGAAACAGACGCTCGGAATAGCCGCGCTTCTCCACTTCGCCGAGCGCGACGGTGCCGATGGTCGCCGCGGTGGCAACGCTCGAACCCGAGGTGGCGGCAAACATCGCGCAGGCCGCGATGTTGGAATGCATCAGGCCGCCAGGCAGCCACGGCACCCAGAGCACCAGCGCATTGTACATGCGCTCCGCCATGCCGGATCGCAGCAGGATTTCGCCGAGCAGCACGAAGAACGGGATCGCGACCAGCAGGAAGTTGTTCGATGTGCCCCAGGCGATCTCGCCCATGGCGAGCGAGAGCGGCAGCTTCGAGTAGATGGCGGACAGCGCCAGCCCCAACACGCCGAGACCGGCGGCGACCGGGATCGCGAGGGCGAGCAGGCCGATCAGGATGAGGAGCGTGATGCCAAGCATCTCAGTTGCCCCCTTCGCGCACCTGACGATCCTTCAGGTCGCGGATTTCGTCTTCGACCTCCTCTTCGGCGGAGCGCGTGCTGATCAGCTTTGCCATGCCGCGCAGGTCGCCGGATGCCCCGACCTTAAGCGCCTGGACCAGCAGCAGCACGCCGATCACGACGAACATCGCGAGTCCCGCGATCCACAGTGCCTGCGGGATGACGGTCGGAGTTTCCAGCGCGGACTGGCTGCGTGAGCTCGACGTCCACGACTGCGACACGACGCCCAGCCCATGCCAGGCGACGAGGGAAAAGAAGCCGACCAGAAGGACGAGCGCGAGCGCATCGAGCGCCAGTCGTATTTTCTGCGGAAAGAACACGTAGAGTGAATCGATGCGGATATGCGCGCGATCGAGCAGCGCGGCCGCCAGTCCCCACGCCGTCCCGATCGCAAGCGAATAGCCGGCAAGTTCGTCCGCGCCGCCGATGGAGCGGTCGAGAAATTTGCGCATCAGCACATCGATGCCGATCAGCACCGCTGCGAGAAGAACAAGCGCGCCGCCGAACCAGAGTCCCCATTGGGCAAAGCGCCGCACGCCTGTCATCGTCTGGTCCATGCGCCGCTCCTCTAGAACACAGAGATAAGGACGGGTGGCTGGCCCATCGACCGTCCGCCCGCACTGATCAATTCGACAGAGTTTGTGCTTATGGCGTCGGTGCCTTCAGGCCGAGCACCTTGCCGACGGTGTCGTTCCATTCTTTGGCGCACTCGACGCCGCAGCGCTTGGCCCAGCCCGCCAGCACCGCGCCCTCGACCAGCTTCCTGTGCGTCTCCGCCTCCTCGGGCTTCACCGCCACGATGGTCGACTTCGCGAGCTTGCCCATGGTGCAAGGCTGCTTGCCGGTGTTGCAGTTGTCGGCTTCGGCGTTCGTCGTCTTGATCGTCGCCCACATCTTGTCCTCATAGGCCTTGATCTGCTCGAGCAGGAAGGCTTGCGTCTTCGCGTCTAGCCGGTTCCAGCTCGCAAGATTGACCGCCAGCACGTTGATGCTCCAGCCGAGCGACATCGGATAGATCGATTTCGTCACCTCGTTCCAGCCGGCGGTATTGCCCGAAAGGCTGCCGGTCACCGCACAGTCCACCACGCCGTTGTTGAGCGCTGGCACGACCTCGGCGAATGCCATCGAGACCGCGGTCGCGCCGAGGCCGCCGAGGAAATCGCGCATCGTGTTGTTGAACACGCGGATCTTCTTGCCCTTGAAGCCTTCAAGCCCGCTGATCACGTCGCGGCACCAGAAGACCTGCGGCGTGTTGCCGCCGAAGGCCAAGAATTTCGCGCCCCAGTTCTTCTGCATCTGCCGGTCGATCACGTCGCGATAGGCATTGCAGGCGGCGCGTGCCTTGTCGGGATCGAGCGTCAGCCCGGCGAGGTCGCAGGCCTCGAAGCGCGGGTCGTCGCCGGCCATCTTGGAAATGTCCAGCCCGGCGAAATCCATCACGCCGAGCTTCAACAGCCGCAGCATCGTCTTGTCGTCGATGCCCATCTGGTCGAGCGGCGTCACGTCGGCCGTGATAGCGCCCTTCGAGGCCTCGGGAATGGTTTTGCGCCAGAACGGGAGCTCGTCGACGATCGAGACCGGTGTCGGGCTGTTCAGGCCGATGACCTTGAACTGGTTCTTCGGCAAGTCCTGAGCGAAAGCGACCTGCGCCGCCGCGCTGGCGGCAATAGCACCCGCCAGCAAGAAGCTAGTCCAGAAACGCCGCGTCATTTGCGATCTCCCCCACGTCTACTGATGTCCGCGATCACCCGCCGCTGAATTGAGTGTGTCACCAGCGGCGGACGCTTGGCAATGGAAAGGCAAGAACGATGCCTATCTACTCGCCTGCCGCTCGGCGCTTGGTAACGCGTCCAATCCTGATGGCAACGTCAGTATATTCGGCAACGAGTTGCGCTATCCGTCGGCAACGGCTCACGCTTTAATCAGCTTGGGGCAATTCCCAAGCTCGTAAGCAGCTTGCGCGGCATTCAATGTCGGCGCTGTACCGCTTGATCTTGTGTTGCTTACAGTCCAAGGCGTCATCCGGCATCATATCGGCGATCACTGGACCGACGCGGTGTTTTGACCAGAAGTCGAGAATGGCAGATCAAGGTTCGGGATGACGCGCTTGTCTTGCGAGGCGTGATCATCAGGAGAATGGCCTGTCGGCGGCTGCGGCGATTGCCCTGGATCGGACGGCGCGAGTACCGAGCGTAGCCCCTCGGTAACGCGAGCTTTGTCATTGCGGGCCGAATTGCCGGACCAGGGCGTCGCCGGTCAGGTTTGGCGCGAAGGCCTTGAGTTTCTCCGCGTAACGGCGAGCTTCCTCGTCCGTTTAGCGGTGCGACAAAGATTCAAGCGCAATGGAAAATTCAATCTGGCGCAAGGCGATCCTTGCCAGGCCTGGGCATGTTCAGGCGACCTTGCTGTCGCCCTTGATCGTCAACTTGTAGCGCTGCAGCGCGACCGCCTTGTCGCCGCAGTCGATCAGGTTTTCCATGATGGTCGACAGCAGATGAAACTGCTCCTTCGTCAGGCAGGCGAATTCGACGTCATTGATTTCCCGTTGATAGGGCGCCAGCCGGCGCAGCAGCTCCTTGCCCTTTTCGGTAATGGCCAGCGAAATCCGGCGACGATCGATGCTGTCTTGTGTCTTCTGGACCAGCCCTAGCGTCTGCAGTTTACTCGTCACCGTCGTCACGAAGGCCCCGCTCATGTGCAGGTGATCGGCAACGGTCTTGACGTTGACGTCTCCCTCCAGCCCGAGATGGCCGATCGAAATCAAGGTCGTATACTCGATGCCGGCAAGGCCGACGTGGCGGGCGTGACCGTCGCGCACGGCCTCGTGCCGCGCCATGAATGCAAACATGTTATGGACGAGGCAGCGAAAATCCCTGTCGGTGCCGCCGGACATGAGCTCAGGACGGGACACCGTCAATGGAATTGACCCTTTCGGAACCTTCGGGGCATCGGTCCGCCGCGAACCGTGCGCACGCTCGGATTTCGTTTTGGCTCGCGACAAGGTCGCCCTCCGGTGGCTGTGCCTGCTTGTTGGCCCGGTCTCGATACGCCTGAGTCGGTGCGCGGTTCAAATCGGTAGCAAATCCGGATGCGCCGCGCATACTCAGCTGCCGGGGCGAATAAAGACTTTGTAACATAGCTATGTATCAATGTATATTGCCGTTCCTGCCGAGCGATCTGAATTGGAAGCCAGGAAAGTAACAACGATGCCGGTCAACAAAGAGCACAAGGAATTCCACGCCGTCGACATGAGCACCGGCTGGGAAACCCCACCGGGCTACCCGGCCGGAATTGAGCAGAAGATCCTGTCGGGTGCGCTGGACGAGACCAGCAAGCGCGGCAGCCGCTCGCGCTTGCTGCGGTTTGCGCCCGGTGTTTTCACGACGGCGCCGTTCGTTCACGACTATTGGGAAGAAGTTTATCTGGCCGCCGGCGATCTGACGGTCGGGAACGACGAAAAAGGCGAGGGCGGAGAATCCTTCCGGCCGAACACCTATGCGTCGCGGCCTCCCGGCGCATTTCATGGGCCGTTCAAGTCCAACAACGGTTGCCTGCTGTTCGAGATTCACTACTTCGACCCGGTTTGATGCCGGATGCGCGCGGCGCCTTCAGTGCGCCGCCGCTGCGAAATCCTGCATCACGTTCGAGCGAACGACGCGCGCGCGGCGCGTTGTTGCCGGCGTGTTGCGACTGCGGCCGACAAAGCGCGGCACACCCGCGGCGATGACGCCTCCGATCGCCGCGATATCGCCGTGCTTGATCGCCGTGAGCGCGGTCGTTTGCGTGCCGCCATCCGGAGCATCGAGAAGGACGATATCCGCGGCCGATCCGGATTTCAGGAAACCGCTGTTCAGTTTGTAGACTCTCGCATTGTTGCCGGTCGCCGCGCAGATGAATTGCTCCGGCGACATGTCGGTCAGGCTCGCGAGGTGCGCGATCGTATAGAGCATTCCGAGCGGCATGATGCCGCTTCCGGTCGGTGTGTCGGTCGCAATGATGAGCCGGTCGAACGCGCCAAGCTGCATTGCCAGCCGCCCACACAGGAGCGTGGTGCGCAGGTTTCCGGCAGTGCAAACCTGCAGCGCCATCACGCTCTCGCGGATGACGCGCTCGAAATCCGCATCCGGCATCGCGGTCGGACCGCCATTGATGTGGAATGAGACATCGGGATGCATCTTCAGCAGATGATCGCCCGTGATGGCGCCGGAGCCGGGGATCGACGAGCCGCCGGTGTGGCAGGTGGTGATCAGGCCGGCCGCCTTGGCATCCGCCACCATTGGCACATAGTCATAGGCGGTCTTCACGGCGCCGAAGCCGGCCTTCGCAAGCTTGACGCCCTTGGCGGCGAGCTCGACGAAATCCGATTTCTGCAAGCCCGGCTCGAGAATGACCGAGCCTGCGACGACGCGCATCCCGCCGGGACGATAGTCCGCAAAGCATCGTTGCGCCGCGACCGCGAGTGCCTTGACGCCTTCGACATCGCGCGGCCGGCCCGCGACGTGAACCTCGGAGGCGGAAATTGCCGTCGTCACACCGCCATGCAAATAGCTTTCGAGGTAGCCGACGGTGCGCTGTCGCGGCGTATAATCGCCGAAGGTGATGTGAACATGGGAGTCGATCAGGCCCGGGATCGCGGTCATTCCGCCCGCATCGATGACCACATCCGCGGCTTCAACTGACTTCGCGGAGGCGGTGCCGGTACTCGCGATCGTTTCACCGTCGGTGATGATCGTATCGCCACGGGTCAGCGGATCGCGCCAATCACCCGAGACGATCGCGCCGAGATTGGTGATGGCGATCTTCATGTCGGCAATACCCACATCTAGTGCCTAGGCGACAAGAGTTCGTCCTCGAGCGTGTAGGACGACAGCAGGTTCTCCACAATTGCGGTCGCCGAATCCCAGTCGTAGGTCCGGAAGCTGTGACCGGCGGTCACGAAACGCGCGCCGGCGTAAAACATCTCATATTGGGTGTGGCGGGAACCGAATTCCGAACCGATGGCGTCCCACGCGGCCTTGAGGAATTTCACCTTGTCTTCCGGTCCGGTCGAGGCCGCGCGCTGGGTGGTATGGATGATCTTCTTCAGCATCGGATCCCTGAAATCGTCGATCGAGGAAGGCAGCATGATCAGCGCTCCGCCGGAGAGGTCGCGGATCGCGTTGATGAATTGCGGGTAGAGGTCCTGGGTCAGGACCTGCGCCGCATACATGAATTGCTTGTTCGGGACCCACCACTCGCCGAATTTGGAGCCGCTGGCTTCCATGCCCGACAGCATCGCGTCGACCATGCTGGCTTGCGCCGCCATGGTGCCGAGCTTTTCGCTGACCGACGGGATTTTTGTGGTCCCGATGACTTCAGTCAGGCGGCGCGCCAGGCCGAGCAGAAACTTGATCTTCACCGACAGCCGGATCTGCGCCTGATAGTTCTGGTAGGAGTGCCCATAGGTATCGTGAAACTGCTGCCGGCACATGTCGGTGTCGCGATAGACGAAAATGCGATCCCAGGGCACCTTCACGTCGTCGAAATAAACCAGGGCGTCGTTCTCGTCGAAGCGCGACGAAAGCGGATTGTCGAACACCGAGACCGCGGAGGCCTCGTAGGACTTGCGCGAAAGGACGCGGATGCCTTTCGTATTCATCGGCAAGGCGCAGGAGAACGCCAGATCCTCTTCGCCGGGCTTTAGTGGCTGCAGGTTCGCCACCAGGACTTCATTGGCCATGATCGAACTGGTACCGAGCATCTTGGCGCCGCGAATGGTGATGCCGCCGGCGTCTTCATCGACGATCCGCGCAACCAGATCGTCGGCCTGGGCGCCCCAATCCTTGGCGCGCTCGGCCTGCGGATTGATGATCACGTAGGTCAGAAAAACGTCGTTGTTGCTGGCGTAGTCGAAATAGTCGATCAGCGCCTTGGCGCGATCGGGACTGTGCCGGCGGAAAATCTCGATGCCCATGCGCTGGCCGACGAGCGCGGACGCGACATGATCGGGCGAGCGTCCCATGAAGCCGCAGGAGAGGCGGGCCCAGGCCTGCAGCGCCTTGCGGCGCTGGACCATCTCCTCATAGTTGCGCGGCATCTGCCAGGCGCGGTTGACGCGGCGGTTGGAACCATCCGGCATGAAGGTCATCAACTCGATGTTTTCCGGCTGCGCCTGGAAATCATAGAGCGCGCCCGCCGAGCGGACCGCGTTGCGGAACGCCGGATGCTCGGTGACATCCGCGACCAGCTTCCCGTCGATATAGACGGTGCGGCCATCCTTGAGGGATGCGATATGTTCCGCGCCAGTCTTTGCGACCGTCATGTTTCGCTCCGTTTCGGCAAATTCTTTGCAGTGACCCAATAGCCCTAGTGGAGCGGATTTGACATTCGCTATCCAATCAGCCGCAGGCTCGCGAAGCGAATGTCAAATCCAAAGCTCCACTAGAAAGTAACATTTGCTAGTGGTCCTTTGATTCCAACATTCGCAAGAGAGCCGGCCGAGATGGGATGCGAATGTTGGAATCGGACCACTAGCGTCAGACCAGCCCGTCGATGCCTTTGATATCGCTTGCCGCAAGGCCCCCGACACGATGATGCGGGCGTCCGCGCGTGGCGTAGACGGCGATGATCGCGATCTCGTCCGGCAGCGGGCAGTCATGCAGCGTGATGGTCATGCCGTCGTAGTGCGAACGCACGTAGAGCGCGTCCTTGTGCGCGAGCGGAATGTCGATCGTCGCACCCGGCGCCGCGCGCTTGGTCATCGAGGAAATCCAGGCTTTGCCGCCGCCGATCGCCTCGCGCATCACGTTGCCGAACACCGTCGTGAGCATGGCGTTTCCATGCTCCTGCTCGCCGTCGAGGCCGACGACCGCCGCCTTGCCGTAGCTGACTGCCGCATCAGGCGCCAAGAGCTGCACAGCGATGGCGCAGATCTCGCGTCCGATCGCTTCGCTCGCCGCCGCGAGCGCGCTCAGGTCGCTTTCGAAGCGGCCAGCGAAGGGGTTTGTGACGATACCGACCGCGGCCGCCTTGCGCAGCGGCGGCGCGACATCGCGCCCGGATTGGCTGCGGACCTCGTCAAGAAATGTGAGGATGCGCCTGAGCTTCACGCGGCTTCTCCGTTGGGGCGGTACGACATCATCATTTAATAGCTTTGAGAATTACATAATAAACGAAGCTTTTCAAGATCGCTAACCGGTGTTAGCCTAAATCGTGTTCCGCCAACGGGGAACGGGCGCGATGGGAAGAATCGACCGCACTGTGAGCGCGCGGCTGGCATGTCTTGTGCTTGGAATTGTCCAGGCTTGAGGCGTTCGAACGCTGCCGTGAAGGCAAACCGAGAGGAGATCACGTATGGTGTCGAAGCTTGCACGATCAGTCTTTGCCGCAGGCGCAGCGGCGGTTCTCGCCATTGGAATTGCCGGTCAAGGCGCCGCGCAAACCCCGGGCCGCGAAGTCGTGCTCGGCGCGATCGTGCCGAGCAGCGGCCCGTTCGCCGAATGGGGCCGGACCAATACTGTCACGTTGCAGATGCTGGAAAAGCAGGTCAACGACGCCGGCGGCGTGAACGGCGCGAAACTCAAGATCATCATTGTGGACGATGCGACGCGCCCGGCTCAAGCAACCAATGCGCTGCGCAAGCTCGCGGGCGACGACAAGGTTCTGGCGATTGCCGGTCCGCTGACCAGCAGTGCCGCCGAGGTCACATTTCCGGTTGCGAATGAAATGAAGGTTGTGGCGACGTCGCAGGCGTCCTCCAAGCCCGGCGTCGCCAAGCTCAATCGGCCCTGGGCGTTCCGCAACACGATCGATGAAGGCATCCTGGGCAAGACCACAGTCCCGTATTTCAAGAAGGCATTCGATATCAAGTCCGTCACCGTCATCTACGACGCGAAGGATGCGACGGCGGCGACGGTCGGCACCCGGATCATGCCGGCGCTCATGAAGGAGAACGACATCAAGGTCGCGAACGAAAGCGATCTCCTGTCGTTCAACACCGGCGATCTCGATGTCAGCGCGCAGGTCACCAAGATGAAGTCGCTCAATCCGGACGGCGTGGTCGTGAGCGCGGACTACAGC
>Ga0137378_10005981_pt1 | contig 10549 bp, 12 predicted proteins | sample SagtaG_21_FD_104813 | JGI IMG/M metagenome (GOLD analysis project Ga0137378, IMG submission 104813) | Vadose zone soil microbial communities from Sagehorn Ranch, Mendocino, California, USA - Sage2_L_60_16 metaG | ecosystem: Environmental > Terrestrial > Soil > Vadose zone | place: USA...
TGAATCTCTTTCATCGTCTGAAGCGCCTCCGCGCGCGAGCTGAGGTAGTTGACGGCCACGTCGGCTCCGGCGCGCGCGAACGTCAAGGCAATCACCCGACCGATGCGACGCCCGCCGCCGGTCACTAGGACGACTTGCCCTCGTAGACTCTCTTCGGGCATATGGCTGCCTCATATCACGCGCCAGTTGCATTTTCTACTAAAAGAAATCGTGTGGCAGCGGGATCATTTGCGAGGCATAAGCGCTCCAAGGCGCAGTCATTCCCGCTGAAGCGGGAATCTACTACACAAGCCAATGGGAATTCGCCGCCGACAGAGTGGATTCCCGCTTCCGCGGGAATGACCCGTCAGCCGGCCGGTTTCGAATGGGGCCGGATTCCGAGGGACGCCACTAACCTGTCGAGAGCCGCCGAGACATAGGAATAGCGTATAATCCAACCTTCCGGGGGAATCATCGCCCGGTCTCGACGTCGAGCGTGCATCCGTGAATAGGAGAAGGCTCGTTCCACTTTCAATCGTCGGCCCCTTGGTCGTCGGCCTGCTCATGGCTGCCGTCAACCGCGCGGGCTCGCGCGAGCGCGTCGCCTTTCACGCCGACTTCGAGTCCGGGAACCTGATCGAGTGGCAGTTCCCCTTCCCGGAAGACTGGGCGCTTCTCTCTGAGGACGGGAATCACTACCTGCACATGAAGCGGAACCGCGAGCCGGGCGTCCCGCGCCGCCCCCTCCAATTTGCGTTGTTGAAGGACGTCAAAGTGGGGAGCTTCGAATTCGAAACGCGCCTGCGCCGCGAAGGCAGATCCATGATTGTCGTCTTCAACTACGTGGACACGCTGCACTTCTACTACGCGCATCTTTCGGTCGACCGCGGCGGCGCCGAGCCTGTACACAACGGGATCTTCATCGTTGACGGCGAAGCCCGCAGGCGCATCGCGGGGGCGGAGGCGGCACCCGCCCTCCCCGACCGCGCCTGGCATCGCGCGCGGGTGGTTCGCGACATCCGGAGCGGCTCGATCCAAGTCTTCGTAGATGGCCAGAGCCAGCCGCTTTTCTCCGTCGTCAACCCCACCTTCCATTGCGGACAGATCGGCATCGGGTCGTTTGACGAGACCGGCGATTTTGACGACGTGGATCTGAAGTCGAACGACCCCTGCGAGCCAATTCGGCCGGTCGAGCACGAAAAGACCACTCGCTTGCGGTCGGACGCTCCATGAGGGCGCGACTGGCGGCTGACGTTGCTCTGAGCGACCGAGAAAGGTCGATACGTGCGGGTTTCGGCTGTAGCCGCTCCAATTATTTGGGACCAACTCCTCCTGGTAACGCGGTCGCGGCATCGAGGAGGGGACAACAACAACCCATAGGGCCATTAAATTGGAACGGCACTAAAATGGACAATTCTATTTGAGGCTTGGGATGACACGCATGGAACTCGACGTTCTATCCATCGCCGCGCATCCGGACGACACCGAACTCACATGCAGCGGCACCATCATGAAAATGGCTGTGGCAGGCTACAAAGCCGGCGTGCTCGACCTGACGGCCGGGGAGGCGGGGACGCGGGGGAGTCCCGAACTACGCGAGCGCGAGGCTAGCCGCGCGAAGCGAGTCATGGGGCTTGTGCACCGCGAAAACCTTTTCATTCCGGATTCCGGCGTCGAGCACCTGCGCGAATACAAGCTGAAGATCGCCGGGCGGATTCGCGCCTTGAAGCCGCAGACCGTCATTCTTCCCTACTGGGAGGGCCGACACCCCGACCATTACACCACGGCGCAAATCGGCTATGAAGCGTGCTTTCTCGCGGGCCTGAAAAATCTCCCGCTCGAGGGCATCCCTTGGCGGCCGCGGAAGATTATTTATTCCACGCTCTACGTGCCCGCCGTGCGCCCGAGCTTTGTGGTGGACATCACCGAACAATTCGAAAAGAAACTGAAGGCGATCCTTTGCTATTCATCGCAGTTTTCGCGGCGGCAGGACACTCAAAACCTGTTCCCGTCGCGCGCCGACCTGCGCGAGCGCGTGGGGTCGCTGTCTCGCCACTTCGGCCTGATGATCGGGGTCAGATACGGTGAACCGTTTGTGACGCGCGAGGTCGCCGCCGTGCAAGACATCGTGACCATGCCGGTGCGGTCCATTTGATGGAATGCGAAACTTGGCCGCTCTCGAAATTATTGGCTGGCGCGGTCCTCGCCGCCTGGCTCCCGGCGGCCGTGACGGGGGGTTTTCAATCGAAGCCCATCCCGCGAAATCAGTGGCAGCTCTCCATGGACGCGGCGGAGCAGGCTGTAAAGACTGGAGATTACGCGTCAGCGGAAAAGCATCTGTTGGATGCCCTCTCCGCCGCCGAAATGTTCGGCCCGAACGACCAGCACTTGCTCGTCACCCTCGACGAGTTGGGGGCGCTCTACGAGCACCAGGGCCAATACGAAAAGGCCGAACAGGCTTACCGCAGATCGCTCGAGATCTGGCGGAGGGCGCTCGGGCCCAACAGCCTAATGGTGGCGAAGAGCCTGGAGCGCCTGGCGGCCGTGTACCAGGTGGAGGGGAAGCAGGCGGACGCGATGGCCTCCTATCAGCGCGCCGTCGCTTTGCTCCAGAAGGCCGGCAAAGGCGACGACCCGATGGTTGCGACCGGACTCGAAGCCATGGGAGAAATTGACCGCGCTCGAGGGAAATACGCCGAGGGCGCGGACCTCTACATGGAAGCGCTAAAAATCTGGGACAAAAACTTCGGCCCCGACCATCCCCTCATAGCCCACTGCATGAACAACCTCGGGTCGCTGCTCGTCCAGGAAGGCAAGGCGGCAGACGCCGAGCCGCTCTACCTTCACGCGCTCACCATGGTCGAGAAGACGATGGGCTCCGACCAGCCTTACTCGGCTCCCATCCTGAACAACCTCGGTGACCTTTATTACGACCGGCACCGCTACCCGGAAGCCGAAAACGCCTATCGCCGCTCGCTCGCCATTTCGGAAAAATCACTGGGCCCTGACGATCCGAACACCGCGAAGGTCATGAACGGCCTCGCGCTCGCCTACGACGCCGACGCCAAACCCTCCGAAGCCGAGCCGCTCTATTTGAAGTCGCTCGCGGTCTGGGAAAAGGCCTCGGGGCCCGAAAGCCCCGACGTGGCGACCAGCCTGAACAATCTCGCGTCGTTCTATTTCTCCCAGGGCAAATTCGCGCAGGCGGAGCCGCTGTTCAAGCGTTCGCTCGCCATTGTCCAAAAAGTGGTTGGGCCCGACCACCCGGACGTCGCTCACGCGCTGACGAATTACGCCGCGCTTCTTCGCAAGACCGGCCGCGCCGGGGAGGCCGAAAAAATGGAATCACGAGCGAAGGAAATCCTTGCAAGACACTCTGGAGAAAGCTCGCCCTAAAACGCGGCGAGGAATCTCGCGCCGAATCCGGCGTTTCCCTCAGCGGGGGAGGGTTCCCAAGCGGTTTTTCCAGCGGCGATAGACGAACAGTCCGACGAAGACTACTCCCACGATGACGATGGCGGCGTCGAAGCGATGGAAGTATTCCCGGAGGATGGCCCAGCGCGGCCCGAGCTTCAGCCCCGCGTAGGCGAGAGCCCAGCACCACGGCAGGGACCCGAGGAAGGTGTAAATGTGGAACCGGGCCACGTTCATACGCGAGATTCCCGCCGGCAGCGCGATAAACGTCCGCACGACGGGGAGGAGGCGGGCCAAGAATACGGCGCCTTCCCCGTAACGGGTGAAGAAGCGGTCGGCGATGTCCAGGTCGTGATGCGAGATGAGAACATAGCGGCCGTACTTTTCGACCAGCGGACGCCCGCCCAAAGCGCCTAAGTAATACGCCACCAGCGACCCCGCGTTGCAGCCCAAGGCCCCTGCCAACGCCACCCCCATGATGCTGAAGCGCCCCACCGAGACCAAGTAACCCGAAAACGGCATAATGACTTCCGAGGGCAGCGGGATGCATGCAGATTCGATGCCCATCAGGAGCACAATTCCGGCGTAGCCGCCCGCCGAAATAACCGAGATGATGAATCGGCCGATGAATTCAAGAAGTGATGTGACCATTTCGGAGATGCGATGAGCGCTCGCGCCGCCCGAGACCAGATCGCCCCGGGCCTCCAGAGCATCCTTGGAGAGCTGGCCGGCGTTGACTCAGGAGGGCTGAAGCTCTGCCCTAACGCTCCGGCTTCAACGCGCTTCAGTTACACATCGCTAGAAGGCGTCGGTCTCCTGCGCGAAGGTGTAGCCGGGGAGCGTGACGCCTCCAGCGCCGCGGTCCACCTTCACGCGGCGAACGTCGGAATCTCCCCCACCCACTTTGCGCAGCATGGCGTACGAGGAAAAGGCTTCGGAATACGTCTTCGTCACAAGCCAGGTTTCGCCGGTTTCGTTCGACTTCCAAAGCTGCCCCAATTGAATGGCAGGAACGGCCACGAGTTTCAGCTCCTCGGGTTGATGAGATTTCCCGCACGTCCTCCCAGGATTTTCATCCGCTCCAGCCGCTATCTCGGAGGCCGTTCGACTAAATCTATCCTCCCTTGTCGCGCGGAGTCAATAGCTCCGGCCCGATGAAGGAGGCGCCGCCGACGCCCTCTCAATAATCGCTCTCCGCGGGCTCGGGCAGGGCAAGATCACTTCTCATTTCGGATCAACCCTCATGCAACCAAATTCCCCGGCCGGCTATCTATAGAATTGCAGGGCGGAACAGGCAATGAGGGCTTGTGACCCCGCGCATAGGAATTCGAGGCATTTCGAACCACTTAGATGTATAATCCGGTCGAACGCTGTCGGAGGACCCGCCCTATGAAGCATCAAGGCACGACGTCATTGGCATTGAGCCTGCTCGTTCTCACCTCAGTCCTTCCTGTCCGGGCTGGGGATAACAAAAGAACTGACGTCAACCAAGTCGGGAACCGTCGGGTCGCCCACCGCAGCCTTATTTCCGAGGAAAAGGAGATTGCGATCGGCAAAGAGTACGCCTCGCAAATTGACAAGTCCGCAAAAATCTTAACCGACCCGGTCATCAATGAATACGTCAACCGCGTGGCCCAGAACCTCGCACGGAATTCCGATTTGAAAGTGCCCCTGACGGTGAAAGTGATTGATTCCCCAGGCATCAACGCGGTTGCCCTGCCGGGGGGATTTCTTTACGTGAATTCGGGGCTGATTCTGGAGGCCGACGAAGAGTCTCAGATGGCGGGCGTACTTGGGCACGAAATCGCCCACGTTGCGGCGCGCCACTGGGCTGCCCAAATGACCAAGAATGAAATCCTCCAGATTGCGATGATTCCGCTGATGTTCACGCCCATGACGATGGGCGTCTATTACGGCGTCATGGAAGCCTACATGAACGGCGTGCCGCTCGCCTTCCTGCACTTCAGCCGCAACGATGAGGCTGAGGCCGATTATCTGGGGCTCCAGTACCTCTACAAGGCCGGGTACGACCCGCAGACCTACGTCGCTATTTTCTCCAAAGTCATCAACGATGAACGGCGGGAGCCCGGAAGCGCCCCCAAGGTCTTTCTCGACCATCCGCCCACCCCCGACCGAATCGTCAAGATTGAGCAGGAAATGAAAACCTTCCCCAAAAAGGGCGAGTACCTGGTTTCGACGTCCGAATTCGACGATGTGAAGGGGCGCTTGCAGATGGTCATCAGCAACCGCCGCAAGGGCGCAAACAAGGAAGGCAGCCCAACCCTGCGCAAACGCCAGCAGACGGAAGAGAGTTCGACCTCCAGCACCGCGCAGCAAAGCGATAAGACCAAGACCGAGGACGACAAGCCCCCGGTGCTCAAGCGGCGCGATTCAACGGGGCCTTAGTTTCAAACTCCCTGCGGTAACTCCTAAGGCGGCCCGTCAACTGACGGGCCGCCTTTTTGTTTTCCGCACCCTGGCGCACGGGCCGGACCGGGCGGAAGGTCATCGCCTCAAGAAACACTAAGGGGAATATTACTGGAAAGTCGTCAGGCCCGCCGCGGGGGATTCAGCGCGATCCCGAGTTTGCGCAGCGCGTCCGCATAATATTTCTTGAAAAGGATGTCCCATTCCTCGCTGCCTTCGGGAATGGTGCGCTTCTGGGAGGTGATGTGCTGGCGGACGCCCGCTTCGATTTTTTCCTCTTCCAGCAGCAGGTCGGTGAGGATCTTGACGATCCCCTGGCGCACGATATTGAGTTCGTCGAAGATCTCAACTTCATCGAGGGCCTCAATGGCGGAGGCGATTTGGTGGGAGAGCTGGATAACTTTTTCCCGAGTCAGTCTCATAAGGAATCTGGGGTGGCCCGCTACAGAACCACTTTGCGGTCCCGCACGAGTTGCCGCTTCACCTTCTTAAACATTTCTTCGTATGAGGCTCCGACCTGCTTCATTTCGCCCTCGTGCTGTTCGAGGATTTTCCGCACTTCGTCGTTGATGCGGTCTTCTACCGCGATCTCATCGAGCATGACCTGTGTGATGACCTCGGTGACGTATTCGGGCTGGTCGAATTGTATCAGTCCCTCAGCGGATAAGCGCTTCAGGAGCTGTTTCGCCATATAAGCAACGTATTCTCGGGGAAGTTGCATCCGGCCAGGGTCCCTCGCGTTGACGGGCTGAATCCTCTAGTGTATATTTTGAAATTCGGGAGTGTCAAGGACAGCGCGCTCGCAATCTAAAAGCTCGAAAGGCGCCGGCACTCCATCGCGCTTCGAACGGTCCGGGGCGGTTAGCTCAGTTGGTCAGAGCGTCTGCCTTACAAGCAGAAGGTCATCCGTTCGAGCCGGATACCGCCCACCAGAAAAGCAGGGATCAGTGGTTAGTGATAATTGGCCAGCAAAAAGCCGGAGGCAAGTCCTGCTAATCACTAGCCACTGACCACTTGCCACTGTTTTCAAAGGGGACGTAGCTCAGTTTGGTTAGAGCGCATGCCTGTCACGCATGAGGTCGCGGGTTCGAGCCCCGTCGTCCCCGCCAGCAAACCCATTCTCGCCGGCACGGTCCCATTTAGAGCCAATGGGCCGGTGACTTTTCCTGGCGCGCCGTAGTAAACTGCCAAGCCTTGTTAGTGAGAAGCGTCGCCACAGAGGCCACTCCGGCATCTCGGAGTGGGCGCTGGGAGAAAGCGAGTCAACTTGACAAGACCCAAGAACCTATCCCGACTTTGTTCCTCAATTTTCGCGGTACTGGCGGGTACGGCTGCCGCGTTCTTGTTGCCCGCAGCCGCGCTCGGGAGCTCTAGCTTCCCTGCCCGAGCTGCCGCGAATTCCGAACAGGAACGCCTGGACCGCGCGACGCGCGCCTTCCGGGAGATTATGGACGCCCCCGACCAGGGCATCCCGCGCGATCTTATTGACCGCTCCGTATGTGTTGTCGTGATTCCTTCCATGAAAAAAGGCGGCTTCATCATCGGCGGGCGCTACGGCAAGGGCGTGGTCTCCTGCCGCAAGTCACAAGGGACGGGGCCGTGGGGTCCCCCTTCGATGGTCACACTCGAGGGTGGCAGTATCGGACTTCAAATCGGCGCGGCGGCGGTGGACGTCGTCATGCTGGTGATGAATCCCTCGGGGATTGACCGCCTGCTCGAAGACAAGTTCACCCTTGGCGGAGACGTCTCGGCGGCGGCGGGTCCCGTCGGCCGCTCGGCTTCCGCGGAAACCGATGCCCAAATGAACGCCAAGATCCTGACCTATTCCCGCAGCCAGGGCGTCTTTGCGGGGCTCGAGCTCAAGGGCGCAGCCCTGAAACAGGATCGTGACGGCAACCACAGCCTCTACGGGCGCGAGGTAGAGGCGCGCGAGGCCCTCCTCAACGGAAACCTCGAGACGCCCGCGGCCGCCCGGCCCTTCGTGGACGAATTGGCCAAAGTCTCTCCCAAACTCATCAAGTAGCCGATCTAGGAGTTTGTTCAAATAGGCGAAGGTTTTTTCTTTTAAAGATTCACGATGCACCCGATCGTAGTGGTCCTGATGCCGCGAGATTGGAGAAAGTTTGGCCCCTCCCAGGGCGGAGTCCTTCCCTCTCAGTGTGTGCACACGAAAAGGCAATTCTCCCCCCCGATGTGGCCTCGGCACAGAAATGACAATGCGGGGTATCAAGCTCCCGACTACTCGGGCGGATTGCCGGTTGTTCCTCTCCCGCGAAGACTAGGCGAAAGAGGATTCGGGCCCCCCGCGCCCATCAAAAAATTCGTCTCCGGGGCCGTTGACATTGGGGCGGAATTTCGCGGAAGATAGGAGTATATGACATCCCACACAAATGTAGCGCCGGCACTGGCAATGAACGGAGCCGCCTGCCGACTGGTCGTTCGGCAGGAACAAGCTCTCACCGACGTAATCAAATTCCTGGTTGCGGGGCTGGAAGTCGGCCAGCAAGTAGTGGCGTTGGCCGGGCCGCGCTGCCTAAAGGAAATCGCGCGGGGCCTTAGCGAAAATGGCTTGCGTCCCGACGCTCTGCTGCGAAACGGCCGCCTGGTTTTTCTGACGGCGCCCGAATGCCTCACTTATTTTGTAAAACCCACGCCAGCCTTCGAGCGAACGCAACTCCGGCGGAACGGCACGGTCATGCGTTGGGTTTCCGATTGGAGCTGGGCTTACACAAGCGGCCTTCACCCGGAAACGCTTTTGGCCTACCAGAAGCTCGTGCACGACTACGTGCGAACGCTCACTCCCCTTTCGCTTTGTACCGTCCATCTGGAAAAGCCCGAGCGCGGCTCCATCTTAGCGATGCTTGCCGACCATCGGCGCGCCGCGAAGTTCACACATCAAGCCTGAGCGCTTTTCTCGCTACCCTCGTTCCTTGTTTTTTCACCCGTGATTCCTTACGATGGCCCGAATAGCTTCGAGGCCTCATGCCGAGCGGCTGGCTGAAGGGGAAATCGGCCGTCATCACGGGCTCGGGGCGCGGGATCGGCCGCGCGGCGGCGGAAATATTCGCGGCCGAAGGCGCGCGGCTGTTGCTCACCGACCGCGACCGGGAGCCGTTGGAGGACTCGGCCTCTCAAATCCGGAAAAGCGGCGGTGAAGTCCATTGGCTCGAAGGCAGCGTGACGGATGCGGATTTCCCGAGCCGCTTGGCGAACCGCGTCGAGGCGACCTTCGGTGCGCTCGACGTCCTGGTGAACAATGCCGGGTACACGTGGGACAGGACGTTTCACATGATGACGGACGAGCAGTGGCAGGCGATGGTGGACGTTCACCTGACGGCGCCCTTCCGCCTGATCCGGGCGCTTGCCCCCGCCATGCGCGGGGCGGCCAAGGCCGAGTTGGCCCAGACCGGTTCCGCACGCCCGCGCAAGATCGTGAACATCAGCTCCACCTCCGCCACCCGCGGCAATTTCGGCCAGGCCAATTACGCGGCGGCCAAGGCCGGCATCATCGGGCTCACGCGCACCCTCGCCCGCGAGTGGGGGCCGTTTAATATTCAGGTCAATTGCGCTGCGTTCGGGCTGATTGACACGCGGCTGACGCAGGCGAAGGAAGGCGGAGCGAAATTCGAGCATCACGCGCTTCGGCCTAGCGACTCGCTGGCCACCGCGGCGCCGGTTACGATCGAGCTCGGAATACCTTCCGAAATTCGAGAGGCCGCATTAAAGCACATCCCCATGGGCCGCGCGGGCACGCCAGGCGAGGCTGCGGGGGTAATTTTGTTCTTCGCGTCTCCACTTTCCGATTACGTTTCAGGACAAGTCCTGGAAGTCGCCGGGGGCTCCTGAACATTACGCCTCCCGTGGAACGGCCGTGGTGGCCGTGATCCTTCTCCCCGCCGGTTCGCCGGATTTAGGGGCTCCAGAAATAAGAGAAGCCCGTGCACAATTCGAATTTCACTTTCGCGGGACTGCCGGGAGATGCTGGCCTAAGGATTCGGGGTGGGGGTCACTACTGGTGTGGTTGCCTGAGCGGGTTGCATACCGCTCGGCCCCGCGGGTGTGGGGCCCATTGTGCCAGACAACCCGGAAATCATCGATGGGATGCCCAGAAACTCCCAATCATCGTAATACTTCTGTTTGTTCCAGATGCGGAAGGATTTTTTGTGGCTGGTGCTGGCGACGCCGACGATGAGCATGCCGGTTGTATCGTTCGAGAAGGTCGACTGCGAACCTGTTTCAGGCGTAGTCGAGCTGGGTGTGGTCCCCGCCGGATTTGCTCCGCCCTCGACCTGCCCCCCTTCCGAGGGATTTGATCCGGCCTGACCGGCCCCCTGCTCAACCCCAGTTCCGCCACCAACAGCGCCAATGGTTCCGGGGCCGAGCCCGGAGCCAATCCCTCCGCCGGGACCGCCCATCGCGCCCCCTTGAGCCATGTTGGCTAGATTCTTAAGAATCCGCGAATCTACAACGACGCCGAAAGCGTTCGCGTGGATGTACCGCCACTTCCCGCCTTTCGTCATGGGGTCCGTATACGCGTGGCGAAGGAAGCGGATTCCGTTCGTCGCGTTAACCAGGTCCTCGATTTTCATCGGATAGCGGTTGAACCGGGCGTGATAAAGGCCGATGGCGCGGGCATACTCGTTGCCGCGAAAGATCAGCTCCTCTTCCCGCTCGCGCTGGCCCTCGGTGTAGATATTGGGGAGGGCGGCGGTGAGTGAAATCATAAGCA
>Ga0137378_10005982_pt1 | contig 10549 bp, 9 predicted proteins | sample SagtaG_21_FD_104813 | JGI IMG/M metagenome (GOLD analysis project Ga0137378, IMG submission 104813) | Vadose zone soil microbial communities from Sagehorn Ranch, Mendocino, California, USA - Sage2_L_60_16 metaG | ecosystem: Environmental > Terrestrial > Soil > Vadose zone | place: USA...
ATTTTCTACTCGAAGGAATCGGCAAGCTTGCACGGGCCGGCGCAGATTTCGGAATAATCTCTGCGAACACGCCTCACATTGTGTTCGATGAGGTTGCAGTAGAGTCGCCAATTTCACTGATCAGCATCGTCGAAGCGACATGTGCAGCCGCCAAAGCGCAGAACATGAAGCGGCTCGCCCTGTTCGGCACACGCTACACAATGCAGGCGAATTTTTATCCGAAAGTTTTCAAGCGCGAAAGAATCGAACTGCACGTGCCGGATACGCGCGACCAGGATTACATTCATGATAAATATTTTAGCGAACTTGTGCCCGGCAAATTTCTGGCCGAGACCCGCGCGGGCTTGCTAGCCATTGTCGATCGGATGAAAGCAACCAGTGACATCGACGGCGTCATTCTCGCCGGCACGGAGCTGCCGCTAATTCTTCGCGATCCGATCCACAACGGCATCCCGTTTCTCGATACCACAAAGATCCACGTCGAAGCCGCAGTCGCGGAAATGCTCTCCTGAATGATTGCTGCAGAACCAGTCACTCGTCACTTATCACTCGTCGCTGAAAGAATGGGCGGTGAAGGGTTCGAACCTCCGACCCTCTCGGTGTAAACGAGACGCTCTACCACTGAGCTAACCGCCCTAGCCGTTTGACTGTAGTGGCAGGCGTGTCGCCTGCAAATTCTCCGGACCATAGGCAGCGGTTGGAGCGTGGCTGTGTCTCAGCGATTGATTCCAACGGGCGAACGATCTGGATTGCAGACGCGCATCGTGGCGACGGGAAGCGCTATATTGTGCGTGCGGAGGAAAAGTTGACGGCGATTCTGGAACTTGAAGCGGCGATTCGCGCTTGCGGCGATTTGGCTTGAAAGCTCGCCGAGATTTATTCAAAACTCTGCGCATATGAAAACGACAACTCTCACATTAAGAAATTTAATAAACCGCTCGCCTTTGCGCGCGTTCCTTCTCATTCCCTTTGTACTCGCTTGCTTTGCGCTTTCGCCCACAGCGCAAGCAGTTGATCCACCACCGGACGGAGGCTATCCCGGCGACAACACTGCTGAGGGGACTGATGCGCTGTTTAGCCTCACAGGCGGAACCGAGAACACCGCATTGGGCGCGGATGCGCTCTATTACAACGCCGGCGGCACCGGCAACACGGCTGTCGGTCATTCAACGCTCTTGAGCAACACTTCAGGCGACGACAACACGGCCATCGGTGTTCTTGCGCTCTTTAGCAACACACTTGGCAGCCACAATACCGCCAGCGGTGATTTTGCGCTCTACAGCAACACAAGCGGCGACGACAACACGGCGGACGGCCATTTTGCGCTCTTCCACAACATCACCGGTCCAAGGAACACGGCGACTGGTCATGGTGCGCTCTTTTTCAACACAACCGGCGCGGCAAACACGGCCAGCGGGTTTAACGCGCTCCTGCACAACACCACCGGGAGCGGCAACATCGCCTTGGGTGCCTTAGCCGGTACCAACCTTAGGACGGGAAACAGGAATATCGACATCGGTAACGCGGGTGTTACTGACGAGTCAAACACAATTCGCATCGGGAACGTAGCAAATCAGAACGCCACATTTATCGCCGGCATTAGCGGGGCAGCGGTGGCGGGTGGCGTTGGGGTCATCATCGATAGCAGCGGTCACTTGGGCACGGTCGTCTCATCGGAGCGATTCAAAGATGAAATCAAGCCGATGGACAAGGCCAGCGAGGCAATCCTCGCGTTGAACCCGGTGACTTTCCGCTACAAGCACGAGCTTGACCCTGATGGGATCCCGCAGTTCGGACTTGTCGCTGAGCAAGTGGCCAAGGTCGATCCCGACTTAGTGGCGCGCGACGACCATGGCAAGCCTTACACCGTCCGCTACGAAGCGGTGAACGCGATGTTGCTGAACGAGTTCCTTAAAGAACATCGCAAAGTGGGGGAACAGGAAGCGACCATCGTGCAACTGAAGAAAGACTTCCAAGCGACTGCCACGCACCAGCAACAGCAGATCGAAGCGCTTACTGCAGGTCTGCAGAAGGTGAGCGCACAGGTCGGGATGAGGAAACCTGCACCGCAAGTGGTCAACAACAATCAATAAAGCTGCGGGGCCAGACCAACGGCCGCTTTTAGCAATCGATCGCAGGGGGCCGAAAGCAGCGTAGACATTTATTCGCTCGCGTCCGCGGACAAACAGCGAACAATGGTTTATCCGTCTGCTCATTTCTTAGGGATGCGGACCGTCGGCAGTGAATCGCAGGAAATTTAGTTCTTGACCCTTCTCCACGTATTTGTAATTCTGCGGTCGCGCCAAGTCCGTTAGGCGACTCCAGCCAAGCCACCTCACCCTCTTCCCGCAGGGTAACCGCGAACGATAGGGCTCGCTTGCACCACAGCATTAATCATCAACTGAAAGAAAAATCCATATGTATAGTCCGATCCAACTAACCAACATACTTCCAACCCTCAGAACTTCCATTAGCCGGCCGCCTTTGCGGCGCGGTCTTCTCACCGCGCTCGCCTTTGCCCTCGGATGGCTTGCGCTTTCACCGGCGGCTCGAGCGGTTAGCCCACCACCGGACGGAGGCTATGACCGATTCAACACAGCTGAGGGTACGGATGCGCTCTTCAGCCTCACCACTCTCGGTTTCTTTAACACGGCCACCGGGTTTGAAGCGCTCTTTAGCAACACAACCGGGAGCGCCAACACGGCCACCGGTCTTGAAGCACTCTTTAGCAACACAGGGGGCAATAACGATACTGCCAGCGGGGTTAATGCGCTCTTTAGCAACACAACCGGGAGCGCCAACACCGCCGACGGGCTTGATGCGCTCTTTAGCAACACAACCGGAAGCTTCAACACCGCCGACGGACATACTGCGCTTCGTCAGAATACCACCGGCGAAGGCAACACTGCCACTGGTTTTCGAGCGCTCGTTCGCAACACAACCGGCAACGGCAACATCGCATTGGGCAATAACGCTGGTGGAAATCTCACCACGGGCAGTAACAACATCGATATTTTTGACCGAGGTGTTGCTGGGGAAGCCAATACCATTCGTATCGGCAAGCAAGGAACGCAGAGAACGACATTCATCGCTGGCATTAGCCGGGCGACCGTTACGGGCACGGCTGTTGTTGTAGATAGCAACGGTCAACTTGGCGTGGCACCTTCCTCGCAACGTTTCAAGGACGCAATCAAGCCGATGGCCAAGGCGAGCGAAGCGATCCTCGCGCTAAAACCGGTGACGTTTCGCTACAAGAAGGACCTTGACCCTGCTGGCATCCCGCAATTCGGCCTCGTGGCTGAGGACGTGGAGAAGGTCAACCCTGATTTGGTGGCTCGCGACAAGCAAGGCAAGCCTTACACAGTCCGCTATGAAGCTGTGAACGCGATGTTGCTCAACGAATTTCTCAAAGAGCACAAAGCCTTTCTGGAGGAGCAGCGAACAGTTGAAGAGCTCAAGAAACAAGTTGCAGCGCTTACTGCAGGCCTACAGAAAACGAGCGCTCAGCTTGAAGCGAGCAAACCCGCGCCGCAAGTAGTCAGCAGCACTCCGTAAAGTCGGATGGAGCTTGGGCCGCGTCTCAGCGATTGATTCCAACGGGCGAACAATCTGGATTACAGACGCACACCGCGGCGACAGAAAGCGTTTCGTTGTGCGCGCTGATGAAAAGTTGACTACTTATGTGGAACTCGAATTGGCGACTCGTGGTTGCAGTGAATTGGCTTGACGAGCCAATGAGGTTTTTCCAGACTCGACGCCGTTAAACGGATTCGAATCAGGCGGAGGACATTTCCCCGCTAGGTTCTTCGCCCCTTCCGGACCCGCCAATCGCAGAATTAACGTAACGGGGAAAAAGAAAGGAACAACCATGAATCCACTGATCCAGTCCAAAAACACAACAATTCTGCCAGTTCTCGTCGCCCTCGCCTTCGCCTGCTTTGCGCTTGTGCCGCAGGCGCGAGCGGTTTGTCAGGAAGGCTGCCTAAGCAGCAACAATACAGCATTGGGTGAGGATGCGCTCATTTCCAACACAACCGGCTTCGACAACACGGCCATCGGTTTGGATGCGCTCTTTAGCAATACCACCGGCAGCGCGAACACCGCCACCGGCTGGACCGCGCTACAAAGCAACACGACAGGCTTTAATAACACGGCCAATGGTTCTAACTCGCTCGCACGTAACACTACTGGGATAAACAATACTGCAACTGGCGAGGGTGCTCTGTTTCTCAACACTACAGGGAGCCAAAACACGGCTGACGGTGTCTTTGCCCTTGGCAATAATATTGACGCCTCCCAGAACACAGCCATTGGGTTTGAGGCCCTCATTTTCAATACAAGCGGGGCGAGCAACACGTCCGTCGGTTACAACACGCTTTTGAACAACACCACTGGAAGCGACAACATCGCCTTGGGGGTCTCAGCCGGCATTAACCTCACTACCGGCAATTTCAATATCGACATCAGCAACGCTGGCGTTGCGGGCGAGTCCAGAACCATCCGCATCGGTACCAGAGGAACTCACAGAAACACGGCCATCGCTGGCATCAGTGGGGTAACCGTCCCAAACGGCGTAGGAGTTGTCATCGATACCAACGGTCACCTCGGCACGGTCGTTTCCTCGGCGCGATACAAGGATGACATGAAGCCGATGGACAAAGCGAGCGAAGCGATTCTCGCGCTAAAGCCGGTGACGTTTCGCTACAAGAAGGACCTTGACCCTGCTGGCATCCCGCAATTCGGCCTTGTGGCTGAGCAAGTGGAGAAGGTTAACCCTGACTTGGTGGCTCGCGACGAGCAAGGCAAACCCTACACGGTCCGCTACGAAGCGATCAACGCGATGTTGCTCAATGAGTTCCTTAAAGAGCATCGGAAAGTGGAATCACTGGAGAAGGCCATGGCGGACCAACGGCAGGAGAATGCGGCCATGCGAGCCATGCTGAAGGAGCAGACGGCTCAAATCGAGAAGGTGAGCGCGCAGCTTGAAATGACCAAACCTGTACTGCGAACTCTAGCCAATAATTAGTAACGAAAAAAATAAAGCACATGAAAACAATAACAAATATTATTTATCCGCTGTTCGCGCTGTTCGCGTTCGCCTGCTTTGCGCTTGCGCCGCAGGCACGAGCGGTCTGTCAAGACGCTTGCTTAACGAACAACAACACCGTCCAAGGTGATGATGCGCTCTTCAGCCTCACAACCGGCTTCAACGACACGGCAATGGGTTTTAATGCGCTCTATAGCAACACAATCGGCCATCTGAATACGGCCACTGGTTTTGATGCGCTCTATAGCAATATAAACGGTTACAGCAACACAGCCAACGTGAGTCCGCGCTGTATAGCAATACCTTCGGTTACAGCAACACGGCGATCGGGGTTAAAGCGCTCTCTTACAACACACTCGGCGCCAGCAACGCGGCGATCGGTGGCGTAGCGCTGAATTACAACACGACCGGGTTTAACAACACGGCCACCGGTGATTCTGCGCTCTATTTGAACGAAACCGGCAGCTACAACACGGCCAACGGGGCTGATGCGCTCTATTTCAATTCTGGCAGCAATAACACGGCAACCGGTGCTGATACGCTCTATTCCAACACAATTGGCACCAGGAATACGGCCACCGGTGCGGGTGCGCTCTATCGCAATACAACCGGTATCGACAACACGGCCCACGGAGCGAATGCGCTCTATCGCAACACCACCGGCAACAACAACATTGCAGTGGGCGTTTCGGCGGGTTTCGACCTCGCCACGGGCAATAACAATATTTATATCGGCAATACCGGGAATAACGGTGAGTACAATAAGATCCGCATCGGCACCACCGGAGTTCAGAAGGCCACATTCATTGCCGGCATCAGCGGAGTGACTGTGCCGGCAGGCGTAGGAGTCATCGTAGGCACAGACGGTAAGCTGGGCACGGTCGTCTCCTCCGAGCGTTTCAAGGACGCGATCAAGCCAATGGACAACGAAGCAATCCTTGCCCTGAAACCGGTTACCTTTCAATACAAGAAGGACTTAGCCCCAGTTGGTATCCCCCAATTCGGCCTCGTGGCTGAGCAGGTGGAAAAGGTCAACCCCGATTTGGTGGCTTGCGACAAAGACGGCAAGCCTTACAGCGTGTGCTACGAAGCTGTGAACGGGATGTTGCTCAACGAGTTTCTCAAAGAGCATCGCACAGTGCAAGAATTAAAGTCCACTGCTACAAAACAGGAAGCGATTATCGCGCACCAGCAAACGCAGATTGAAACGCTTACTGTGGGGCTGCAGAAAGTCAGCGATCAGCTTGAATTGAGCAAAACCGCGCCGCGAACGGTCGACAATCCCTAAAGACTGCCAGACCGCATTTCAAACAATCAGCCGTCATGCTCCATCGCATGGCGGCTTTTTGTTTCGCGCGTGACGCTCACCACTCTTTGAAATCGCCGTCGTGCTCGTGCGTTTCGATTACGTTGCCGGCGTCATCGTAAACGCGAATCACAGCGTCATGTGATCGGCTGAAAAGCTTTGTGTAGCTAATCGGGTCGTGGATTGGCGGAACTTCTGTCGCAGCTTTGGGTCGAACGCATCGTGGGTGGCTAACTCACTGCTTTTTCGCAGCGACGCGCTTGAGGCGATAACCCTCCCTGAACGCACCGTAGTTGCTCGCATATTCAATCAATCCAATTCCTTTTTTCCAGACGACTTCTTTGAAATGACCGGAGGGATGGCTCGCCTCATAAACGCAACGATCGCCTTTCAGGCTGATTGTCGTTTTCCACAGAACCTCTTGGTGCTCAAAGCTGCCGGTAGTGATTCCGTAAATGTCGTTCGCCTCGAATTCTGGCGCCTTGTCCATCGCCGAAATATTCTTAACGGCGCAGTCGTTGTCCTCTTCAATCTCGCGGAGAGTAAGCACCCCGGTGTGGTTGGGACAGGCGTTCAGCAGGACGATCCGCTCGTCAGTCACAATAAAGTAGTCGGGCCCGGCCTGGTTCCTGCGCGGCTGCGGCGCACGCGATTTCAGATCGACAAATTCAATCTTGAAGATCGCGCCCCACGGCATCTTGGCGACGCGTGTTGTAATGACTCGTGCCGTGACTGGAATGTCGTGCTCCGGAAATTCGTCGCTCCACTCAGTGCCGCGGAAATTTACGGAGACCGGCTTATCGTCCCTTGCATCGAGAAAAGGGTTGGCGCCGTAAGCGGAAAGCGTAAGCAAGACGGAAATCGCCACGATCCCGACTTTGTGCGCGCTCATACGACAATCTTAATGATGATAGCTTGGCAGTGCACCCAAGAATTAATGTCACCACTCTTTGAAATCTCCCGCGTGCTCCTGCGTTCTCGATCACGTCGCCCGCTTGATCGCAAACGCGAATCACAGCGCGATGTGACCGACTGCGGTGCATCGCATAGCCGATTGCGTTGCTGCCGGGCGTCTGGTTCGCTGTACCACAGGCCACCGAACGGAAGCGCAACGGAAATTAGATCGACGTCGCGACGATGAAATGACTGACAGCCGCATAACCTTGGTTAAGGTTTTTGGAGAAAACATTCATGCGGGCTGAGCCAATGATGAATCGACTTCCACAATTTCTTGCGCTTAGCGCGATGCTCATGGCCGTGGGCGGCTGTAGCACTGTGAACGACCTCATCACATCGAACCTGCCGGAGAGTCATTCCGGCAGGGCAACGATCGTCGTGAACTTGCAAGAGCAGGAAGCCTATCTCTACCGCGGAGATTATAGAACTGCGTCGTCTCGCATATCCAGTGGCCGGGAAGGATACCGCACTCCGATTGGCCGTTTTCAGGTCATCCGTAAGGACGAAGATCATCGCTCCAGTCTCTATGGCGACTATGTTGACGATTCGGGTCGCGTCGTGAAGGCCAACGTCGATAGAAGGCGCAACCCCAAACCGCTGCATTCGCACTTTGTGGGTGCCCCGATGCCCTACTTTCTCGAGTTCTCGCCCGGCTACGGATTGCACCAGGGCTACCTGCCAGGCGTGCCCGCATCACACGGATGCATCAGGATGCCTTATTGGAAAGCGCGCCAGTTTTATAACGCCGCTCACATCGGGACACCAGTGGTGGTAAAACCCTAGCCACAGGCAAAATTTTCCTGACGCCGTAGGATCTCAGTGGTTATACGCCGCTGCGTCCGAAATATTGGGAAATCATCGCTGACAATCTCAGCAAAGCCGGTTCGAGTTGGGGTTGCGTCTCAGCATTGATGACCAACGGGCAAACGATCTGGATTGCTGATGCGCACCGCGACGATGGAAAGCGTTTCGTTGTGCGTGCGGATGAAAAGCTGACGGCGTTTATTGAACTGGAAGCGGTGGTTCGCGCGAACTGCTGGACAGCTCAAGCAAATCCTTCATTTCGAAGTTATCCCTGATCATGCTTCGGTACTGATCTCCCAACGGGAGAGGCAAGAACCAGCTCGACCCTTTCCCATTCGTCTCCCAATCGCCTACCCCTCCATATCCATCGGGATTGTGAATTTCATATTTACCGTCAGCCCCGTCTGTCACCGATTTAAGCGCAAGATCAATGTGCTTGTCTGGGATTGATTGGCCGATGAATTGTTTTACTTCATTGGTCGTTGGTATGGCAGTGTAATCTCTAATTTTCACCGACCCATCAGGAGCGTCGTCATTATGTATGATGAACAAATGCCGTGCCTCAGCGGATTTGTTCGCAACAGGAAAAACTGGCTTCTTCGATGTAGCCCAAGACCGTTGCTATTGATTTCATGCTTCGCTTTCATCTGCTCGGGTAGCGCACTATAAATCCTGCGATACCGCGCTAGGAAATCCTTAAGAACCGCTTCGTCACTGCTTCCTTTCCTTGTCGGCTCCCTTAGTAACTTCCGCGCCTTCAACAGACTATGTGCGTTGGAAATCCCGCCCATCCCCCATCGCTCCGAAAAGCGTTCAATTGCCTTCGCCTCCCGACGCATGAACTGATATGTCTTCGACGCACAAAATACCACTCCTGCGGCTAGAACGGCGACGATTGTTGCCCGTACCGGGTAAGTCCATGCAAGCGCCAACAAATACTTAATCGGCGACGTATCGAAGTTGAAAAACAAAACGTAGATGACCGCCAAACTGAGTATCGATTTTATGATAACATTCATCATTATGGTCAGCACCATTCGTTGAACTCGCAGGCGTGCTCGTGCTTTTCCGCTTCTGTTTCTTCGTTTCGGCGCGTGCTTCATAAACACGTGCAGAAAATCGTCGATGACATCATGGCCGCATTATTTGCCGTCCGGCAATCAAAAACGATTCTGGCGCGATCTGAGAGCAGCCCTATCTAACGCGATAGCCGGAAACCTGCCACTGGCCGGACTCTTTGGTTAAAACCACGCTCTCAATAGCCTGCGCCTTGTGCTGGAACGAAGTTTTGTAGTAAAGAAACTCGTAATAGCCATCTGGGGCACCTTGGAGCGTTCTTCCGAAGTACGCCTTAGCGAATTTACGCGACAACGTGTGCCCTAGCGGTGTTCTTCTGGCGCGCCAAATAGCGACGCATTGTTTCTCAAGCACATCGCCACCCGACTTTACGCGCGCTGGAAACATCGCGTAAGCCTGGGCGTAGTTACCAGCATCCATCACCGAAAGCCATTTGTTGGCCGTGGCGACGGCTTGGCGATCCGGCGCGACTACCGTGTATGGAGACGATGCGCAGAGAGCGCTGCCGACGAGAAACAATGCCGTCACCGCGCCAAAACAAACGGAGGATATTCTCATGGGATGCTCGTTTACTGCGGATCGGCTTTAGAGGGCAAGTTTAAATTGCAGGCTGGCGTGGCAGCAGCTCTAGCGCCGATCCTGAGAAGCGGGTCTAATCATCAAGGGCAAGCGCAGATCGTGTCTATCGCAATACGGTCACCGCGATCGTACTCCGGGAAGGTTGAGGCAACGCCATTGTTTCGAACATGGTTTTCCGTTGATCCGCAGCCTGCGAGCATCAGCCCAACGGTCAACATGAGTATTGTTTTCATTTGTGCTTTCCTGAGATTGTGGCCGCATCATTCACCATCCGGCAATCAAAAACGAGTTACGGCTTCCAAACACGGTACACCCAAAACACGTACATGAGCCAAGTAGGTACGAATGTACAGTAATTCTAGCGCGATCCTAACGGTTGCAGAAGTCTATTCGTCGTAGCACGAGTCAGCGCCGTTGATGCGCTCTACGCCGAAATGCTTTGTCCACCTACGGCAAAATTTTAGCGCAGATCGGTGTCATTTGAGATTACGCAGATTTGGCGATTTACCTAGCGTTGAGCAGGTCGGAGCTTGTGGGATAAATTGAGTGAACTTGTTAGGCAATCGGTGTAAACGAGAGGCTCTACCACTGAGCTAACCGCCCGCCTTGGCCGAGGCTACGGCGTGGCGAGCTCCTTTCGAAGCACGTGATCCACCTTCGCCAAAGCTACGGCGTGACAAGTAAGTGATGAGTGAACGGTTAGCAGTCAAGCGAACGGTTTTTGCTTTTCGGAACGGGAATATTGCCGAAGTTTATCAGGCACCTTCCCGCGACGCGAG
>Ga0137378_10005987_pt1 | contig 10545 bp, 8 predicted proteins | sample SagtaG_21_FD_104813 | JGI IMG/M metagenome (GOLD analysis project Ga0137378, IMG submission 104813) | Vadose zone soil microbial communities from Sagehorn Ranch, Mendocino, California, USA - Sage2_L_60_16 metaG | ecosystem: Environmental > Terrestrial > Soil > Vadose zone | place: USA...
GAAATTCCGATTCTCGCCGTTCTCGGAACTCGAACTCAAAACGGAATTCGCTTTCGCGACGCCGCGGAGCTGCGCGCCAAGGAGAGCGATCGGATTCATGCCGTCGCCCGAAATCTGCGGGCGCTGGGCGCCGCGGTGGAAGAGTATCCGGACGGATTGTTCGTTCCCGGAGGCCAGCGCTTGCACGGCGCCGCGGTGGATTCCTTCGGCGATCATCGGATAGCCATGGCATTTGCTATCGCCGGCCTTTTTGCAGACGGTCCGGTAGTGATCAAAGATCCGGCTTGCGTCAGTATTTCCTTCCCGGGATTTTTTGATTTACTGAATCGGGTGAGGGTCTGACCGGATTTGCCGGAGCTAGTGTCGCGTTTCATAAATAGCTGCACCATTGCCGATGCAGCCATTTATGAAACGCGACACTAGGCTACAGGTATTTTGCCGCAGGCTTTTGTGACGGCCTTTTCGATACGATCCTCGATATCCAACTCCGCCTGGTTCATCACCGTCGACAGTTCGGAAACGAGCAAAAAACGGGCGCGATCGAGCATTCGCTTCTCACGGAACGACAAGGGTTTCACGCGGCTGAGATAAACCAGATTCTTGAAGACGTCCGCCACGTGGAAAATCGAGCCGGAGCGCATCTTTTCGGAGTTTTCTTTGAAGCGGTCCTTCCAGTCTTTTTGGGCGAAAAACTGGTTACTCCCTAGGAAAGAAAGGAGTTGTTCAACGTCCCGGCGTTCCACGATCTTGCGAAGGCCGACGTCGCCGGCGTTCGCCGTGGGTACCATGACCAGGATGTCGTTGGAACATATCCTTAGGAGATAAAATCGTTCGAACTTACCGGCCACCAAACGGTTTGAAATTTTTTCGATGATCCCAACACCATGGTTGGGATAGACAACTTTATCGCCTATCTCAAATATATCCATGTCCCACCGGAGACTGAACTATTTTATATGTAATGCGTACAAACGTCAAGGGCTAGGGCTTGAACCCACGCGGGCCGCGGATTTGAGCTTTGTCCTACATGAAAATACGTAACCTGTTAGTAGTTCGAGCGTGTGCCATTGGTGATTTTGTTTTCAATCTGCCCGCACTTACAGTTCTCGAAAGAACCCACTCGGATACCCGATTCACTTTAGTCGGAAACGCGTCGGCTTTAGAACTTGCCAGAGAATTCGTGGCCGTTAAGGAGATTTATTCTATCGAGTCCCCACCGTGGTCGCGATTGTTCTATGAGCCTGTTTCGGGACTGGAATTCGATTCCGCGATGGTCTGGATGAAAGATGAAACCATTGCCGGAAATCTGCGGCTTTCGGGAATACCCAACGTGATTCGACGTGATCCGTTCCCCCCACATGGGCACGCCGCGGATCACTTGCTCAGAACTCTGAATCTCGATCGGCCTCCTCTGCCGGACCTGTGGGCACCGGATTCGGACGATGTCGTCATTCATCCCGGCAGCGGCAGCCCGAAAAAGAATTGGCCGTACTTCGAGGAACTGGTGGACAGGCTGCCTAATGTCGTCGTGTTGTTAGGACCCTCTCCCTCTGGGAGAGGGCGGCGCGGCAGCCGCCAGGCTGACGTGCCGGGTGAGGGCCACAAGTTTGACGAAGACCTGAAACCCTCATCTTTTTTTGAGGCTTCGCCCTTTCGGGCTCGCGCTTCGCGGCTTCGCGCGGCCTCTCCCAGAGGGAGAGGCATGCTTATGCTTCAAAATTTGTGCCTTCCTGAAGTCTTCCACCGTCTCCGCCGCTGCCGTGCCTATATCGGCAACGACTCCGGCATCACGCACCTGGCCGCCTATCTCGGCTGTCCAACGATTGCGCTGTTCGGTCCGACGGATCCACGGGTATGGGGACCGATTGGCCGTCGTGCTCGGATTATCTGGAAGAGCAAACTTGAAGACATCACGGTCGATGAGGTGGTACAAAGTATTAGGCGTGGGGGGACCGGCCGGTAGTAAGAAGGCCGCCGCGAAGCGCAAGCCCGATAGGGCGCAGCATAAATAGAAGCGGCGTACCGAAGCGATCCGGACGGTGGGCCCGACGCTAAAAAGATGCAACGCACACCTGAACCCGAATTGATGGACGACCGAGAGCAGGCCGCCGCATATGCTGCCGCGGACTGGACCGAATCGCATGGAAAGATCCCAGGCTATTTTCGAGAACGGTTTCCCGATTTCGCCGGAGGGCGCATCATCGATCTTGGCTGCGGCACGGCGGATGTCACGATCCGATTCGTGAAAGCTTTTCCGGAAGTTACCGTCGTCGGCGTCGATGGTTCTGATGCCATGCTCGCATTCGCCCGAAAATCGGTTCATAACGCCGGTCTGGATTCGCGAATCTCGCTGGAGCGGCGTTATCTTCCCGACCGCGCCATTGAAACGCGCTCGTTTGACGCGGTTATCTGTAACAGCCTGCTCCATCATTTTGCCGATCCCGTCGCGTTCTGGCGGACCGCCGCAAGCTGCGCCAAGCCGCGTGCGCCGGTGCTGATCGTCGATCTCGTTCGTCCCCCCGACCACCAGACGGCGGTTCAGCTTGTGCAGGAACATGCCAGAGGCGCTCCGCCCGTGCTGGAACGGGATTTCATCGCGTCGCTCCATGCCGCGTACTCAGTAGGTGAAGTGCGAGAACAACTGGTCTTAGCGGGGCTGCCGGAATTCAACGTCGATCAAGTGGACGTCCTTCACTGGGTTGCCTGGAGCCGGGCGCCTATCTAATCTCAAATTTCCAACCTTGGAATATTACAGTCCGCGAACGATTTCGGAAATGCGCTGCGCCGCAAGACCGAATCGCGGTCCTGGGACGAGCAAGTAAGTTTCTCCTTCGATGTAGATGCGGTCTTCGACCAGCCCGAGCCGTTCCCAGTCCTTCTTGCGCTGAGCGGCCTCCCGCGGGTCGAATGGAGGTGACAACGTTTCCAGGATGATATCGGGTTTCCGGCGGATCACCTCTTCCAAGCTGGGTTGAAAGGTCTCGACATCGACATCACCGAACAAGTTCACACCGCCGGCGATTTCGATCAAATCATGCTGAAAGGCTCGGGAGCCGATACTGTAGAACGAGCCGAGAGTTCCGCCCGCGCGATCGTGAACCAGAAAGATTTTCGGTTTTTCCGCCGGCGCCGCCGCCCGTACATCCTCAAAAGATTTACGAATGGCGGCCACGAGCCGTTGGGCAGGATCCTCCGCCCCCACTTGCCGTCCCAAGTCCAATATAAAACCCAACGTCTTCTCGACATTTCCGTGTCTGAAAGGAAAGGCTTGAATTCCGAGGGACTGCAGCCGCTCATTGAGAACGTCCTGGCTGCCGTAAGTAATGACGAGATCCGGACGAAGTTCGATGATCTTCTCGATGTTGGGATTGATCAGGCCGCCGATTCTCGGTCTTTTTTCCACTTCAGGGGGAAAGTGATCGTAGTCACCGACCGCAACGACATTGCCGCCCACGCCTAGGGCAAACAAGGTCTCGGTCACGCTCGGCACAACGGAGATAATCCGGCGCGGCGACTCGGAAGCGGGTGGCGGCGATTTCGGTTCAGTACAGGATGCAAGAATCAATACGATGAGAAATATTAAGCACATGTGAAGGTCATTTCGATCGTCCCAAACGAATTCGCGTTCCGGCAACGAAGCTTCGCCGGAGAGACAAATAGCCGAGCACTTCCTGATAGTCCCGGTTGAAGATATTTTCCACTCTTATGTATGCCGATCCAAAACGCGTAAATTCATATGCCAAGGATCCGTCGGAAATGGAATAGCCTGGATTACTCGTCAGCGGCACGCGGTACGTGAAGAAATCACTGTCCGCGCGCCGGCCCACCGCTCGAGTAGACCACTGGGCGCTCCATTTTGGACCAATCCAGGTTATGGCGATGTCCCCCGAGTGACGCGGCCTTCGCAATAGCGGATCGCCCGGCCGGAATGGATAAGACCGTTGTGTGGATTCCTGGATGTGCCCGTCGAGATATGTGTAATTGGCTTCGACCAACAGTTGCCTCACTCGTGCTCGCATACGCAGTTCGGCGCCCCGCGCCAGATTGCGTCCGATGTTCTGATACAAACCGGAAAAGTCGGGTTGACTCACCAGTTGGATCAGATTCCGAAATCGGTTGTCGAACCACGCCAGATCTGCTGTGATCCGATTTTTCGAAAATGATTGCTCGACGCCTGCTTCCCAGCTTCTTGAACGTTCCGGAATCAAATTGGGATTCCCCTGGAAGAAACGGTTCGTACTGAAGTTTTGAATGAAGCTGGGTTCTTTGATTCCTGTTCCCGCACTGAATCTCAGCCTCAGGTCCGGGCGCACGCGCATCGAAGCACCGAACCTCGGGTTCGCACTGACGCCGAACGTTGTGTTGTCTTCGATTCGGATTCCTCCGATCAGGTCGAGACGATCCCAGGGGCGAACCTGCTGCTGTGCGTAATATCCCGTATTGTTACGTAGGTGCGGCACTCCCGCCACATTGGCGTCCTCCCGATCGAAATCGACGCCATACGCGAAGGTGCTTCCGAGAGCGAGCGCCACGTCGCCGTGGTACTCGGCGCGATGACGCTTGTGCGCGATGTTTGAAACGCCGAAAGCGCTAAAGTAGTTGTAATCGTGATCGTAGTACCGATACGCCAGGTGCTGGGTAAGGCGAGACGAAACCAACGCGCTATACGTCACACCCGCAGCGCGCTCGAGGTTTTCGGCATGATCGTTCGGACCAAACGATGTAAAGCCCGGCGCGTTGACGCCAGGCGTGCCGATTCTTGAAGAAACGTGGAAAAGAGTACCGCGGAATGTCTGCTTGGAATCGAGTGCGAATCCAAAATTCCCGAAGTAACCGGCGTTCCGGTAATCGTTGTTCGGTTGGATATTGTCGGTATCGAGCCGGCTGAACGTATTCGACCAATCCAGTCTCTTCCAGGCGCCGCGGAGCGCTGTGGACTGTTTCAGGGTTCCGTAGTTTCCGCCCTCAAGTGAATATTCGGCTTCGGGCGGCGCTGTTCCGCGAGTCGTGAACATCTGGACGATACCTGTAAGCGCGTCCGATCCGAACAGCGCGCTCTGCGGCCCGCGCACGACTTCAATCGTGCTGATGTTGTCGGCCGGCAGATATGCAAAATCATAGGTCCCGCCGGGCTGATTCACCGGAATGCCATCGACCAGGATTTTGGTGTCGTCCGAATTTCCGCCTCTCGTGAACAGCGTTGTAATACCGCCGGCATTTCCTGTGCGGACGACCGCGAGGCCGCCGATATTTCTGAGCAGATCCGATGCAGTTTGAATATGTGAAGCTTCGATCCGGCTCCGGTCGATGACATCGACGCTCGAGCCAAGCGTGTTGGCCGGAGCGAGATTGCGTGTGGCCGTGACAACGACTTCCGCCTGGATCGGATGGATTTCGAGCACAATGTCCTCGAGTCTGATCGGGTCTTCCAAGGCGATATCCGCTTCATAAGCGGAAAATGCTTCGGCAAAAATCTGAAGCCGATACTTGCCTGATCGAAGTCCACTCAGGTTGAAACATCCCTTGTCGTCCGCTTGAGTTTGAAAACGCCCGGCTCCATCAGAACCGGTCAGGATGACTGCCGCACCCGGAATCGTTGCTCGGGTCGAATCCTGAACGCATCCTGTGATACTCGAAAACTGACGTGCGGACAGAGGAGCGGAAACCGACAGTAAAAGTGAAACAGCGCAGACCCACGCCGGATGTGGGGTAAACATGGTGCCTCTCCCTCGAAAGGTTATTCCTCCGGGAGGTGTCCTGACTTGACGGCCGAATTCGAAGTTCGCCTTCCCGCCAATCTGGCAGTGGCTCGTGCAAGGAGTGTCGTCTCACAGTTGCGGGGCAGTAGCGGATTTGAACCGCTTTCCCTCGCCGGAGTACGGTAAATTGTCGCTGCGTATATTATCATGGCCGATATGGAACTGCCCGAATACATCCCTAGAGAGGAACTCGAACGGCGATGGCACCGCGTGCGGCGATTCATGGACTGCGACGCGCTCGTGATTTTGCAGAATGTGGACCAGTACTACCTCACCGGCACCATGCAGACGGGTGTGTTGTGGTTTCCGCGCGAGGGTGAGCCCTTGCTGGCCATCCGCAAGAGCTACGAGCGCGCCAGAAAGGAATCGGCGATCAGAAATCTGGTTCCGCTGAAAACCTATTCCGAGCTGCCGGCACTGGTTCCGAATCCCGGCGAAACACTCGGCTTCGAGCTCGATGTCTTACCCGTGGCAACATACCAACAGGTATCGAAGCATTTTTCGACATCGAAAATTGTCGATGGCTCTTCTGCACTGCGGAATGCGCGCGCAGTCAAGACCCCTTATGAGATCGAGTGCATCCGCCGCGCGGCCGAACAGCTCGATACGATGTTCCTCGATGTCCCGTCGCGGCTTCACGAAGGCTTGCCGGAATTTGAACTTGCGGCGCGGATCGAATACGTCTTGCGGATGGCCGGCCATCAAGGAATCCTACGCGTCCGGCGTTTCAACATGGAGAACCATTATGGCGCTGTGTCGTTCGGCGAGACGTCGGCCTATCCTCACGCATTCGATGGGCCCGTTGGTACACGAGGACTCTATGCGGCTGCTTCGGTAATGGGAAGCCGGCGGGTACTGAAACGGAACGAACCGGTCATGATCGATGTCTGCGGCGGCTATGCCGGCTACATCGCCGACGGGTCCAGAACGTATTCGCTCGGTCCGCTCTCGCAACAGATGCGGGACACCTACGAATACATCATCGAACTGAACACCTGGATTGAAGAACAACTTCGTCCAGGTAATATTCCCAGCCAGATCTATCAAAATATTCTCGACCGCGTCGCCAAAACTTCGTTCGCGCCACATTTCATGGGCGCAGGCGAGAACCAGGTCCGATTCGTGGCTCACAGCGTTGGCTTGGAGCTGGACGAAACACCAGTGATCGCGCCGAAATTCGATACGCCTTTAGAGGCTGGTGTCGTTCTGGCTGTCGAGCCGAAGGTTTTCTATCCCGGCCTTGGGGGCGTCGGCGTGGAGAATACGTACCTGCTTACGGATGGCCGCTGCGAGCGGCTGACGAAATGCTCACAAGAAATATTTACGGTGTAGGGACTTTACCGTTTCGTCTTCAGCGTTCGCTCAAAGAACTCCGCCAGCGCTGTAATCGACGTTTTCCAGTGCCGCCACAGCAGTGAGTCATGGACGTCGTCGGGTAGAACCAACTCCTCGACATTCACACCCTTCGCAAGCAGCCTGCGCTCCAGGTCTACGGTCTGATGGAAGTCGACTGTGCGGTCATCGTCACCGTGAATGAGCAGCACAGGTGATTTCCACGTCGAAACTGCGGCAATTGGCGATGATTCATATTCGACCTTCAGCGCCTGTCTGAGATCCGCTTCTGTAATTCCGTCACCCACAATCGCGTGCGCCAGTTGCGCAGCGTTGACAGGGGGCAGACGATCGTGGACACCGTGAATGTCGACTCCCGCGGCAAACACGTCGGAATTTCGCCCGAGGGCGAGCGCGGTCAAATACCCGCCCAAGGACGCGCCCCAGATGCCGATACGGCTCGGATCCACATCCGGCCGTGACTGCAGATACTTGCCTCCGGCAAGGATGTCGCGATATTCGGCGGCACCGCGCGGACCGGTGTTCTCTGCAAATTGAAATGATTGTCCGTATCCCACGCTTAGCCGGTAATCCACCGAGAGCACAATGAACCCGCGGCTGACCAGATATTGGTTAGCCCCGTAATCGTTGGCGTATTCCCAACGATTGTGCCAGCCCAGCATCATCTGCCGTGGACCGCCGCCGTGCACGTACACGATAGCCGGCTTGCGCGTGGCTCCACCAATTGGTTTGAAGAGTTGGCCGTGGGCTTCGACTCCATCGCTGGCGCGGAAGCTGACGAGTTCCGGTGTCACAAGCTGGGAAGCTGGAAAATCCGCCGGCAGCCGTTCCCCGGCAAGGAGACGCGGGGCCCCGCCGGATATCGAAACCACGGTTGGCGCGGGCGGACGCAGAGCCCCCGAGCTCAAATAAGCGATCGTCTGGCCGTCGGCAGTGACAACGGGAGCCCATTCGATGCCGGTGCCCGCCGTGATGGGCGTGGGTGTCCCGGCATTGACCGGCACTTTGAAGAGGTGGCGGCGATCCATATCGCTGCGATCCGGACCCGTGTTCGCATTGTAGACGACGAACCGGCGATCGGGAGTCAGCGTCATCTGCTCGACCATGAACGATCCCGGCGTCAGCAACAAAGGTTTGCCGGTCGAGCCGGGATGTTCGAGCGAATACAGGTGGGGAAATCCGTCGCGATAGGACATGAACAGTAACGTATCGCCGGCCCCCCAGCGAAGCCCGATGCCGCCGGGATTCTGAAGTATCGGGTCCACGGGCATATCCCCGCTCGTGACCGCGGTGACGGCTTTCAGCGATTCGACGTCCGCAACCAGAATCTTCCACGGTAAATCCACACGAGCCAGCGGAGGGCGCGGCGTACCGCCCGTGCCGGGTTGCCGCAGGAATGCAATCTTCCGGCCGTCCGCCGACCACGCCGGTAACGAATCGCGAGACGTCGACGGAGCGATGAAGCGAATCGGCCGGTCCGTACCACTAAACAATCCGATAAAGCTGTGATCGCCTCGATTGGAGACGAATGCCAGCGTCCGCCCATCGGGCGACCACGCCGGTGATTCGCTCGAGCCGCGCGCATAGAACGCTTGCTGCGGCTGCTTCGATCCGCCGATCGGCACAAACCAAATCCGCCGGTCCCGCACGAACGCAATGCGATCGCCATCGGGGGCAATAACGGGAGTGTCACCATCCGCAATGACCTTCGGCGATCCGCCCGCCGCCGCTGCCGACCATATCTGAATCCTCGGCTGCACCGGGCTGCCAGACGGATTGGGCGGAACTTCACCCTGGCGGTTCGAACCGTGATCCCCGCCGCGCACGAACACAATCGTTTTGCCGTCGTCAGAAAAGGAGAGCTGGGTCAATTCTTGCCCATCGTCTTCCGCATACGATGTGATGCGTCGACTCGTGAAATCGGGGCCTTCGGCTACATAAATGTTTCGTACACCCCGTTCGTTGAATGTCCAGGCCACGGCCGATCCCACAGGTGAGGCAACGAGATTTTCCGGTGAAGGGAAGCCAAGAATCTGCTCCACCGCAAAGGACGGTGCCGGTGTTTGTGCTGCCGGTGGTGAAAACGTAAGGACAATTAAGAGTGCCAGAACAGAAAGCAGCGATCGCATGAGCCTCCTTAACGCTTCTCGTTCCGGCAGAGCGTATCGAGCCCAGCGAAAAGTGTCAATTACGGCGCAATGCACTATCGACGTTCGGTGGCGGTGATATCTGGATGATTGAATTATTGCGTGAAACGGCGGCTACTCGTGCTTGGCTGGATTTATCTCCGTCCGCCTCGTCCGAACCCCATGCCTCCGTGCCTGAAACCGCCGACAAATGGCCTGGATGAGACAAACGGCGCGACAGGCCGGCCGACAATAAAGGGTCCCCCGACAAAGGGCCGGTTTATGAAGATGGGTGAACGAAACCCGAATCCAAATCCGAATCCAAAACTCGGGCCATAGATGTAGCGGTAACCGTAATACGGATAGTACGGATACCCGAAAGGATAGTAGCCGTATGCATAGGTTGGTGCGGGAACGTAGACCGGCGCCGGCTGGCTGTAAATGATCGTTGGCCCAGTCTGTAGCGGCGGCTGAGCATGAAGCAGCCACATTCCCGTTGACGGTTCAAAGCACGCCCATCCACTGGACGATTGATCGGCGGCGACATACCGCTGGGGCTCTGGACAGGTTTGGCTTTGGATCGTTCCATCTTGGACGATCAAGACGCCCTGAGCCTGCTGACCGTTCACGATGATCGGTTGGATAATGCGTTCTTGCGGCGCTTGCGCGAGTGCCGTAACGGAACAAGCCAATACACCGATGACTAGTGAAAGTTCGATCTTCCTAAACACAACCCTCACCTCCACTCTGCTCGTGTTTCTAGCCTATTGTAGGACGCCCTGGGTGTGAAGGGCAACCCATAGCGGCGGTGGCCCGCGCCGGAGTTGGTGACCATCAAGGAGGAAAAACCCTCTCCCAGGGAGAGGCCCTCAACGGAATGTGGCGTGACCAGTGCCGTCAGTTTGGCGGTACGGTGAAGGGCGCGGGATCTACAGGGGTCCAAATATAATCGGCGGTTTCCATCCAGATGTCGCTGACCTTACCGCCAACGGTGTGCTGGATCTGGCAGGGCGGCCTGGGGCAAATGATGATCGTCGTGCCGTTCGTCTCGTACATGCGAACCAACTTGTTGAGGTTGCGTTGTAACGGCATGCTGGGGTGCCCGCCCAACGATTCTGCCGCTCAGCCGCCGCTTTTTCAGCGGTCGGCTCCAGCGGCGTGTTGGGAAGCCAGTGGACGGTTACTGGAATCGATTTGGAAATTGCCCATTGACTGTAATACGGCCGCCGATGTTCCGGAGATACTCAGCAAGCAATGGAGCGTTTGTCGAACCCACGGTAAATTCTTCGTCGGACACGACACGAATC
>Ga0137378_10005988_pt1 | contig 10545 bp, 10 predicted proteins | sample SagtaG_21_FD_104813 | JGI IMG/M metagenome (GOLD analysis project Ga0137378, IMG submission 104813) | Vadose zone soil microbial communities from Sagehorn Ranch, Mendocino, California, USA - Sage2_L_60_16 metaG | ecosystem: Environmental > Terrestrial > Soil > Vadose zone | place: USA...
GCTTCTTTGGGATTGTCGTGCACTTCCATGAATACGCCGTCAACGCCGGCGGCGACTGCTGCGCGAGCCAGCAGCGGGATGAACTCAGGCTGGCCGCCGCTTACTGCGTGGTCTTCGTCGGCGGAAGCGGAGGGGAGTTGCACGGAGTGGGTGGCGTCGAAAACAACGGGCGCGAATTTGCGCATGACGGCCAGCGAGCGCATGTCCACAACTAAGTTGTTGTAGCCGAAGCTGGAACCGCGCTCGGTCACAAACACGCGGTCGTTTCCGGCGGCGCGACATTTTTCGACGGCGTGGCGCATGTCCCAGGGTGAGACGAACTGGCCTTTCTTGATGTTCACCACTCGCTCGGTCATTCCGGCGGCGACGATCAGATCGGTTTGCCGGCAGAGAAACGCGGGGATCTGCAACACGTCCACCACTTCGGCGACCTTGGGCACATCTTTCACTTCGTGCACGTCGGTAAGCACCGGCACGTGAACCTCGTCTTTCACTTTTTTCAGGGTGCGCAATCCCTCAGCGAGTCCGGGGCCGCGAAAGCTGCGCATGGATGTGCGATTGGCTTTGTCGTAGGAAGCTTTAAAGATGAAGGGAACGTTCAGGGAGCGGGTCACGCCTTTGATGACTTCGGCCATGAAGAGCGCGTGCTTCTCGCTCTCGATCACACACGGGCCGGCGATGAGGAAAAGATCGCCAGCGCCAATGCGAACGCCTTCGACTTGGAATGAAAGGCTCAAAGAGAAATTCTAACCGTCGAGCACGCCGAGATCGCCGAGAAAATGCGGGCTTTTCGTTTTGGCGATCTTGACAGCACCGTCACCGATCAGCCCTCGCGGATATGAGAGCAGATGGGGAGCAGCGCAAAGGAACATCTGGTTTTTTCTCGGCGACCTCGGCGATCTCGGCGGTGAAATCCTATCTCGCCACTTTCACTGGCCGGTGAAACATTTCCAGGTCGGCGGCGTTTTTTTTAGCCTCCCGCTGCTGCCGGTATTCGTAGGCAGCGCGAACAAAAGTCCTGAACAATGGGTGCGGCTCCAGTGGCTTCGACTTGAATTCGGGATGGAACTGGCATCCGATGAAGTGAGGATGGTCGGGCAGTTCGATCATCTCGACGTAAGTGCCGTCCGGCGTCGAGCCTGAGATCCGCAGACCGGCCGCGGTCATTTGCTCCTCGTACTCGCGATTGAATTCGTAGCGATGGCGGTGGCGCTCGGTGATTTCCGTCTGTCCGTAGATCTTGCGGGCCAGGGTTCCGGGTTCGATTTTGCACGTCCATGCGCCCAACCGCATGGTGCCGCCAAGTTCCTCCACGCCGCGCAACTCGCGCAATTTATAGATCACGCGATGCGGGGTTGAAGGATCAAATTCGCTGGAGTTGGCATCGGCCAGTCCGCACACGTCGCGCGCGTATTCGATGCAGGCAGTCTGCATCCCCAGGCAAATGCCGAAATATGGGACTTTATTTTCGCGGGCATAGCGAATGGCCTGCAACATGCCCTCAATTCCACGCTTGCCAAAGCCGCCGGGGACGAGGATGCCGCCGTAATCCTGAAGCTGCTCGGCGCAGGCACGTTGGCCTTCTTCAAGACCTTCAGCCTCAACCCAGTTCACGTGCAATTTCAGATTGTGCGCCAGCGCTCCGTGCACCAGGGCTTCTTTGAGCGATTTATAGGAATCCTCGTACTCCACGTACTTGCCGACGATGGCAATGCTCACTTCGTCCTTCGGGTTGTAAATGTTGTGGACAAGTTCTTCCCATTGCTTCAGGTCGCGGTCTTTCGATTCCAGGTGCAGGTACTTCAACGCCAGGACATCTACGCCTTCGTGGGAGAAAACCAGCGGAACCTCATAGATGGAAGCGACGTCTTTGGCGGTGATGACTGCGACTTCTTCGACGTTGCAGAAGAGAGCGATCTTCGACTTGAGGTCTTTGGAGAGGAAACGGTCGGTGCGGCAGAGAAGAATGTCCGGCTGAATTCCGATGCTTAACAATTCTTTGACCGAGTGTTGCGTGGGCTTGGTCTTCAATTCCTGTGCGGCGGCGATGAAGGGCACGAGCGTCACGTGGACAAACAGCGTGTTCTCGCGCCCCAACTCTTGCCGCATTTGGCGGATGGCTTCCATGAAGGGCAGCGACTCGATGTCGCCGACGGTGCCGCCGATTTCGACAATCGCCACATCCACATCCTGGGCGACTTTCTTCATCGCCGCTTTGATTTCATTGGTGACGTGAGGAATCACCTGCACGGTTTTTCCTAGATAATCTCCGCGGCGTTCTTTGGCGATGATCTGCTCGTAAACGCGGCCGGTGGTCCAGTTGTTGTCGCGAGAAAGCTTGGCGTGGGTGAAGCGCTCGTAGTGGCCGAGGTCGAGATCGGTTTCGGCGCCGTCGTCGGTGACGAAGACTTCGCCATGCTGAAACGGAGACATGGTGCCGGGGTCAACGTTGAGGTAGGGATCGAACTTCATCAGGTTGACTTTGATGCCGCGGCTTTCGAGCAGGCAGCCGATGGAAGCGGCCGCGAGTCCCTTGCCCAATGAAGACACCACACCGCCGGTTACAAAGATGTACTTTGCCGACATCGTTGCCTCGCTCTGAATTGTCTTGGAAAATTGTGCGGGCTGGGGTGCACGGTCAATTATGACAAAAAAGTCCGCGGAGGGAAACAGAAATTCGGCTTCAGGCGTCAGCTTTAGGCTTCGGGATCTGAACCGCTGGTGTGGGGACGGACGCCCCGCCCGTCGGGTCGAGCGAAGCTCGACCGGCACCGGCACTCAAAGGCAAGCGGGCCTGCGTCCCGCGGACGGGCGAGGGCGTCCGTTCCCACACGAGCCTGGCCGTGCCCTAGCTGTGCTCAAATGACCGCCGGCAGTAAACTAGAAAGAGTCATGGTTAGCTTTCGTTCAGCTTTCTGCGCAGTCCTATTCCTATGCGCGCTGACCGTATTTCCCTCCCCCGGCGCTGCCCAGGCTCAGTCCAAACGGCTCATCCTCAAAGACGGCTCCTACCAGCTTGCGACCAAATGGGAGACTAAGGACGACCGTGTCCGCTTCTTCAGCACCGAGCGCAACGAATGGGAAGAAATCCCAAATTCTCTGGTGGATTGGGACGCCACTAAGCAGTACGAAGCCGACCGCACCGCCGGAAAAATGTCGAAGGAAGCTGCGGAACTCGACAAGGAGATGCAAGCTGAACGTGAGGAAGAAGAGCTGCGGTCGCCGCATGTGGCGGCGGGGCTGCGGCTCCCTTCGGAGGGCGGGGTGTATGCGCTGGACACGTATCTGGCGCAGCCCGAACTGGTGCCGCTCGATCAGAGCACGGGAGAGGTGAATCGCCATACCGGGCACAACGTGCTGCGGGCGGCGATCAATCCTTTGGCCGGCGCCAAGCATACGATTGAAATCGCCGGGCCGCGCTCGAAGATCCAAGTGCATGCTTCGCTGCCGACCATATACATCAATCTGGATGCCAGCGAGGAGGCAAGTGACTATACGAAGCCGGGGCCCGAGTTGCCTTGGGACCGGTTTCGGATCGTCCGGGCAGATGTCAAGGGCGACAAGCGGATCGTGGGAGCGGTCAAGACCGCAGTCATTGGGAAGTCCAGTCAGGAACAGGATGCGGTTCCGGCCACGGCAGAACAGATGAGCGAAGGCTGGATCAAACTGACTCCCAAAGCACCGCTGGAGCCGGGCGAATACGCTGTTGCCGAACTGCTTGGCAGACAGGGGATGAATAGTTATGTATGGGACTTCGGCGTACATCCCGACGCGCCGGCGAACTTGGCGGTGATCCGGCCGGATCCTTCGGAGCTGAAGCCGTCCGCCGCTCCGAAGAACTGACCGGTGTCCGGGAGAGAATCAGAGTCCATCATGCTGATCTTTGATGGAGGCCATCGAATATTCCGTTGGCCTCCCTGCCCTCCTGCGGGTTATGATTTCCAGTACACCTCTGCCCTGTTAATCCCTGATCTTTTGTATTGATGCATCTCTGCGGGACGGGCGTGTGCCAGGGCCATTAGTCGCGGCTGGGATCCAGCCGCATGATCCAAACAGGAGTTTCTGCGTTGAGCAAAGGCAAGACTGCGGTCACGGTGGGCGCCCAGTGGGGCGACGAGGGCAAGGGCAAGATTGTTGACGTGCTCTCGGAAAAGTTCTCCGTGGTGGCGCGTTATGCCGGCGGACACAATGCCGGGCACACCGTCATCATCAAGGGGAAAAGGTTTGTGTTGCAGCTCGTGCCGTGCGGAGTGCTGCGCTCGGGCTGCCGCAGTGTCATTGGAAACGGCGTGGTGCTGGATCCAATCGCATTTCTCAAAGAAATTTCGGCGCTGCGCGAAGCGGGAGTGAAAGTTAACGGCAATCTTTTCGTCAGCAATCGCGCCCACGTGATCCTTCCCTATCACCGCATGATCGAGCTGGCGTCAGAGAATGCGCCGGGGCGGGTGAAAATTGGCACGACGTCACGCGGTATCGGGCCTAGTTACGAAGACAAAGCCGGGCGGCGCGGGCTGCGGGTGATTGATTTGCTCGATCTGAATCTGCTAAAGAAGCACATCGAGAATGCCTGCCACGAAAAGAACATGATTGGGCACGCTCTATTCAATTCGGAGCCGCTCGACGCTGACAAAATGTATGCTGAATACGCCGAAGCGTCAGCCAAAATCGCGCCCTTTGTGTGCGATACCGCAGTGCTGCTGAACCGTGCCATAGCCGATGGGCATTCGGTGATGTTCGAAGGCGCGCAAGGCACCATGCTCGACATTGATCACGGGACATATCCGTTTGTCACGTCTTCGAGCGCGACCTCTGGCGGCGTAGTCATCGGCACCGGGGTTGCGCCGACGGCGATTGATTCGGTGATCGGGGTCACCAAGGCTTACTGCACGCGCGTGGGCGAAGGGCCGTTTCCGACGGAACTCTTCGACTCAGTAGGCGATCTGATACGCAAGCGCGGCAACGAGTTTGGCGCGGTCACAGGACGTCCGCGGCGCTGCGGCTGGCTTGATCTGCCGCTGTTGCGCTACTCCGGCATGATTAACGGGACTTCGTGGCTAGTGGTCACCAAACTGGACGTGCTAGATGAACTGCAGGAGATTCCAGTGTGCGTGGGCTACAGGATTAACGGCGTCAAGACCGAGGAAATTCCTGCCGAAGCTTGCGGGTGGGAGAAAATTGAGTGCGTTTACCGCACCATGCCGGGCTGGCATACGCCGACCCAAGGAATCACAGAGTTGAATAAACTTCCGCAAGCGGCGCGCGAGTATCTGGATTTTGTTGAGAAGGAATCCGGCGCGCGCATTGGAATGGTGTCAACCGGGCCGGGACGCGAGGAGACAATTTTTATCGATGAATTCGCGGCGGAGCTGAACTCGCTGAGCGCGAAACAGGGAGCGCGGAGCTAGCGATGGTCGTTCTGGCGGTAACCTGGATGGCGAAAGCCGGACGCGAAGCTGACGTTTCCGTCTTATTTTCCAAGCTGACCGAAGAATCGCGGAAAGAGCCGGGATGCGCCATGTATCAAGTGCACCGGCATCGCACTGAACCCCGCCGCTTCTTTATCTACGAACAATACAAGGATGACGCCGCGCTGGAAGCGCATCGCAACGCGCCACACTTCCTGCAATACGCTAAGAAAGAATTATCGAAGATTGCGGACCGAGTGGAAGGGCATTTGTACGAATCGCTGAGCTGAGATTACGATTCCGAACCGCTAGAACTGCTCAGGCCATTTCTTGCAGCGTGGAACACTCGCAGAATCTCAACTGTGTCCCCTGTCACGCGATACGGGATGATGTAGGGCGTGCCCCTCACGACCAACTCACGAGTTCCGGCGACTCGGCCGGAGCGCCCGAGTGAAGGATGATGGGACAGATGCGAGACGGCCTCGATAATGGCAGTCACCGCGCGGGCGGCTGCAGCGGGACTGTCGGCGGCGATGTATTCGGCTTCGGCGTCGAGATTTGCCAGCGCAGTACGCAACCATCTAACGCGCACGGCGGGTCCACTTGCTGACTACTTTGCGTACGTCCTGATCGCGGGCAAAATCTCCGCGTTCGGCCTCGCCTAGGCTTTTCTGAATTTCTGCAATCTGCCATTCATTGAGAGAGACGTATTCGCGAATGGCTTCAGCGGCGACAAAGGAACGACTGCGTTTCATGGCTTTAGACAGCTGCTCCAGCTGTCTCTTCAGTTTTGCATCGAGACGCAAGGTAACGACCGCGGATTCAGACATGCATACATTGTACAGCTTCAGTGATCAGATGTATACGTTACAATACAGGCAAGAAACTTTACTTGCGCTAGGTTAGCGGCTCACAGGTAGAAGCGTTACTGCGCCAATTCGTATCCCGCAAAAAAGAAACTCAACTCGAAGCGTGCGGTGTCGTCAGCATCGGAGCCGTGGATTGCGTTGTGCTCGATGCTCGATGCCCACTTCTTGCGGATGGTGCCCTCTTCGGCGTTGGCTGGGTTCGTCGCGCCCATCAGTTTCCGCAGATCGGCGATTGCATCTTCCTTCTCCAGGGCGAGCACGACGATGGGCCCGCTCGACATGAACTGAGTCAGCGAGTTGAAGAACGACTTGTGGGCATGAACAGCGTAAAACTGCTCCGCCTGATGCTGGGAGATTTCGAGCATCTTCATGGCCAGAATGCGGAAGCCGTTTTTCTCGAATTGTTCAATGATGTCGCCGATAGCATTCCTGCGCACGGCGTCGGGTTTAACGATGGTCAGAGTGCGTTGAAGAGTTTTCATAATTGTCGTCGCTGGTCGTTTGTCGCTGGCCTATCAAGGCAGGGCTCGATGGTTGTTAGACGTTTACTCCCATGGCTGCAGCAACGGTTTCGCCGATTTCGGCCGGAGACTGGCAAACGCGAATTCCGGCCGCTTCCAATGCTTTGATTTTTTCGGACGCCGTCCCGTGGCCTCCGGAAATAATTGCGCCGGCGTGTCCCATGCGGCGTCCGGGCGGGGCGGTCTGTCCGGCAATGAATCCGACAACCGGTTTTTTCATCCGCGATTTTACAAATTCTGCGGCAGTTTCTTCGGCGTTGCCGCCAATTTCTCCGATCATTACGACTGCTTCAGTTTGTGGATCGCGATTGAACAAGTCGAGCGCATCTGCGAAATTTGTCCCGACGATGGGGTCGCCGCCAATTCCGATTGCGGTGGATTGTCCGATGCCCCTCGTGGTGAGCTGATAAACGGCTTCGTAGGTAAGCGTGCCGGAGCGCGACACGATTCCGACCGGGCCCTCGCGATGAATGTGGCCGGGCATGATTCCGATTTTGCATTTGCCGGGCGAAATGATTCCCGGGCAATTGGGGCCGATCAGTCGCGCGCGGCGGGTTTGCAGGAACTCCCAGGCGCGGACCATGTCGAGCACGGGAATGCCTTCGGTGATGCAGATGATCAGCTCGATTTCGGCGTCGGCGGCTTCCATGATGGCGTCGGCGGCGAACGGCGGAGGCACAAAAATTACTGAGGCGTCGGCGCCGGTCTTGTCCACCGCCTCCTGCACGCTGTTGAATACGGGCCAGCCTTCGTGCGTGGTGTCGCCTTTGCCGGGAGTCACGCCGCCGACAATTTTCGTGCCGTACTCTGCACAGGCTTTGGCGTGGAACGTGCCTTCGCGTCCGGTCAGGCCCTGCACGATAACTCGCGTTGATTTATCGACCAGAATGCTCATAAAGGTTCAGGCAGCGGCTGAAGCAGTTACGATTTCCGTTTTCTTGCGGCATGCCTAAAGGCGTGCCCTGACACGAATCACGGCTGGCAACCTTATGCCGCCCCTGCCGCAGCCACGACTTTTTCCGCAGCGTCTTTCATGGTCTGGGCCACAATAAAATTCAGCCCGGATTCTTTCAGGATTTCGCGTCCCTGCTCGACATTGGTCCCTTCCAATCGCAGAACAATGGGAAGTTTGATGTTCGTTTTCGTCGCCGCTTCGACTACTCCGCGCGCCAGCGTGTCCACGCGAAGGATGCCGCCAAAAATGTTGATCAGCACCGCCTTCACGTTCTTGTCGCTGAGCAGGATTTCGAATGCATGCGTAACCTGCTCGGCATTGGCTCCCCCGCCGACGTCAAGAAAATTCGCGGGCATTCCGCCGGCGTACTTAATGATGTCCATGGTCGCCATGGCGAGGCCAGCCCCATTCACCATGCAGCCAACATTTCCGTCGAGCTTGATGTAGTTCAGGCTGTATTTGGAGGCTTCCACTTCCAGCGGATCTTCTTCGGTGACGTCGCGCAAAGCTTTCAATTCGGGATGGCGGAGGAGGCCGCTGTCGTCGAAAGCCATCTTGGCGTCGAGTGCGAACAGGCGGCCGTCACTGCAGGTGATGAAGGGATTGATTTCCATCAGCGAGGAATCGGTTTCGAGGAATGCCTTATGCAGGCCGGTCATCAACTGCACGGCTTGATTGATCTGCGCGGGCTTCAGTCCCAGCCTGAAAGCCAGCTTGCGGGCCTGAAATGCTTCGAGGCCCATGCTGGGGGCGACGTATTCTTTGAGAATTGCGTCAGGATTTTCCGCCGCGACCTGCTCGATTTCCATTCCTCCCGCAATGGAGGCCATAAACACCGGGCGGGCCTCGGCGCGGTCAATCACGATTCCCAGGTAAAGTTCTTTTTCGATGGGCAAAGTTTCTTCGATCAGCAGGCGCCGCACCACCCGGCCCTCGGGGCCGGTTTGGTGCGTGACCAGGGTCATGCCCAGAATCTTCGACGCGAGCTCGACGGCTTCTTCCACCGATTTCGCGATCTTCACTCCGCCGCCTTTGCCGCGGCCTCCAGCATGAATCTGCGCCTTGATCACCACGCCGCTGGCGCCGGAGTCGAACAGAGCTTTCGCAGCCGCCTCGGCCTGGTCGCGATTCTCGGCCATTTCGCCGCGGGGCACGGTGACGCCATACTTCTTCAAAATCGCTTTGGCCTGATACTCGTGAATTTTCATCGTGCTTCCCGAACTGAGGCAGGGATCGATTGCGGCTGAAAAACTTCAGGCAGCAAACTTTTGATTCTATAGAACCGGTGAGAATCGGTAAAGCTGAGCGTTCCAGTAGTGCGGGTTTGGTCCTGATGCTGTTTTTTCTCTCCGCGCCTCCGGGTTGGAACACGTTAAGCCTTGATGTGACAGCTTGCCAGGCCGCGTTTCTCCAAGTACTGCTGGTGGTAGTCCTCGGCCTCGTAGAAAGTAACTGCAGGCACAATCTGGGTCACGATGGGGCGGCTGAAGCGGCCTGACTTTTCGAGGCTTGCCTTCGAGGCGCGCGCCACCTGCTCCCGCTCCGGAGACTCAAAGAAGATTGCCGAGCGATACTGGCTTCCGTAATCAGGGCCCTGGCGGTTCAACTGCGTGGGATCGTGGTTTTCCCAGAAGATGTTGAGAAGCTGGTCATAGGAAACTCTGGCCGGATCGTACTCGACTTCTACCGCCTCGGCGTGTCCGGTGCGATCGCTGCAGACGTCTTTGTAAGTGGGATTATCCAGGTTGCCGCCGGTGTAGCCGACGCGGGTGGAGGTCACGCCTTCAACCTGGCGAAACGTCGCTTCCACTCCCCAGAAACATCCTGCCGCAAATGTAGCTTTGGCCATAGTTTGCTCCCCGGGTGAGTTTATCAGCTTGATGGCTTCTGATTGGATGCTTGGCTCGCCAAAAAGTAGCGCGGTTGGACTTGTGGTCAGCAGCGAAGTAAATTTTCAGCCGCATTCCGGGTTGCCAGACTCTCCCGTGGAGGAGCTTATGCACGTTTCAGGTATCAATCTATCGGCGGTACTGGTGGCAGCAATCGCCGCCATGGTCGTGGGTTTCCTGTGGTATTCGCCCATGCTTTTCGCGCGGCCGTGGACGGTGCTGATGGGATACAACCCCGACGACAAGGCCGCGCTCGCGGAAATGCAAAAGGGCGCAGGCAAGAACTATGCCGTAGCTTTCATTCTTAGCCTGATCTCGGCGTTTGTGCTGGGGAAAATCATTCAGATCACGACGGTGAATTCAGCGCTCTACGGAATGAAAATTGCCTTTGCCGTATGGCTGGGTTTTGTGACCACGGTGCAGTTGACGGCCGTGCTATTCGCGAAAAAGCCTTTTAAGCTGTATGCCATTTGATACCGCATATCAACTGGTTTCCTACCTTACGATGGGAGCAATTCTTGCCGTCTGGCCGCGCTGAAAAACCTCTCACCACAGAGACACAGGGAAAAAGCAGCCACGGATCACGCGGATTAACACGGATAAAACTTCTCGTGTTTGTTGATTGGTTGCAATCCGTGCCGGTGCTTTTGTTTTCCTTGTGCCTCTGCGTCTCTGTGGTGAAGGTCTTTCTGGATCTCGGCAGAGCAGTTACAGAATTAGTCCGCCGGTCAGCTCCGCAATTTTGCTGACCTCGTGCTCCTTGCACCAAGCCTCCAGTTCAGCCGCAATTTTCTCAGTCGCCCGCGGGTCCCAGAAGCTGGCCGTGCCTACCTGGACTGCGGTCGCGCCTGCCAGCATGAACTCAATCACATCAGCGGCGGTGGAGATGCCGCCCATGCCGATGAC
>Ga0137378_10005996_pt1 | contig 10535 bp, 7 predicted proteins | sample SagtaG_21_FD_104813 | JGI IMG/M metagenome (GOLD analysis project Ga0137378, IMG submission 104813) | Vadose zone soil microbial communities from Sagehorn Ranch, Mendocino, California, USA - Sage2_L_60_16 metaG | ecosystem: Environmental > Terrestrial > Soil > Vadose zone | place: USA...
AAAGATATACGGCTCCCACTTTTCGTACAACAACCTGGTGTCCAGGTAATCATGGAAATAACCAGCCTTGGGAACGATATAGAGGAGCCTGTCATTGGCATTAACGACCTGAAATCCCTGTTTAACCATGTCCACAGGATTAGCCCAGTCATTATTCCAGTCATCCACGACGATGTCTGTGTTCACGGGGATATTGCTCTTCATCTTAGTCAGGCTTCCCCACATCTCTGCTGTTTTCCCTTTTTGCTTGAGGTAGGTATCGTTGATATTAATAAACTGCCGGTACCTGTCCGCGTCATTCAGAGCGTATTCATCTTCACCAATATGTATCTGTTTCGCATCAAACCACGGCAAAAACTCATTCCAGATGGCATTCATAAAGGTGTAAGTGTTGGGGTTATTGAGGTCAAGAAACTCCTTTGAATATTGCTGGCTGGCAAGATCGGGGCGATATTGGGTGAAAGCCAGCGCGTGTGCCGGTACATCGATTTCTGGCGTAATAGTAACAGCATATTGCCGCGCCACGTCCTGCAGTTCGCGCATATCCTGCCTGGTGTAAGAGCCATCTTTGGCAGCCAGCCCCTTGAAGTGGTCGCTATAGAGACGGAACGCGGCATATTTGTGCATCCAATCGGGACTGTTACCTGCATCAATCTCATTATCGTTCAAATGCAGGTGAAAATCGTTCATTTTGTACCATGACATCATTTTCACGTAGTCTTCCAGCGCGCCGATAGAGAAAAACTTGCGCGCCACGTCAAGCATGAAGCCACGCACTTTATATTTTGGATAATCCCGCGCCATTCCTTTGACAATGCGGACTCTTTCAGGGTCCTGCAGCAAGATTTGCAGAGCGGTGCGCGTGCCATAGAAGACACCCACACTTGTATGCGCGCTGATGACCACGGCGTCTCCCACCTCGAAGAGATACCCCTCGTTGCCAATGCCGCGGTCTGTAGTTCTGAAGGTCAGGAAAAAATCGCTGGCTGCTGGAGCAGCGGCGGTGACAATGGGGAGAGGATGGCCGGTCACATCGAAAAGATCGCTTTCAAAAACCTGCGCGGTTTCTTGCAACTGAATGGCATTTGCAGGGTCCACGACGATGCGCGAATTTATGCCCATGGCAAAATAGCCCATGCCGCCATGCCACTCACGCAGACTCGGGATGACCTGGGGGGCAGTGTTCGGGACAATAAGAGACAGGCCAGTAGGAGTTAGCAAGCGCAAGCTGATGAGTAGGGCGAGCGTTAACGCCATGCCATAAAGCACATACAAATAAAACTTGACGTTGTTTTTGTTGATGATCTTCATATTTGCTAACGATAGCACACCAATTGCCTGTTTGCAATTCCGATGGGGGCGAGTTGTCGGAGGGCGGGTAAAGCGGCGTTGGGCGCGATCAATCGACCCCGGCGGTTGTCGGAGGGCGACTATGGACGTAGGCCGTTGAAACTTGCTACTATTAATCGTGCAAGGTACAATTGAGCAGGGGTGATATCTGTCCTGTAGATTCTTCACTACGTTCAGAATGACAGGGTTTGAAGGAGAGTCTGCTATGTCTCAGCACTCAGCGTGGGACGCTGGTTCTGGTTGGTCAACCATTTCGGCAAACACTCACGCCAACTTCACTATCTGGTTCACAGGGCTGCCCGGCTCAGGTAAAGCTGCCCTGGCGCAACTGGCGCAGAAGGCATTGCTCAAACGCGGCTATAAGGTCGAAATCATTGATACGCAGACGCTTTCCTACTGGCTGAAGCACGAACTGCATATTGACGACGATAGCAGGGAAGACCGCAGTCACACACCTGGCTATGATGCATTTATTACCTATATTTGCGCTCTACTGGCACGCAATGGCGTTATTACTCTGGCCGTTTCGGTCTCCCCTCTTCAAGTAGCTCGCTTCCACGCGCGCGAACAGATAGAGCATTTTGTGGAGGTCTATGTGCATTGTCTGGAGAGCGACCGGCTCAAAAGGCTGCAACAGCAAGATATATCAGGCAGCGCGACTGATCTCTACGAGGCGCCGCTGCATGCCGAACTGGATATCGATACCAGCCTTGAGCTGACCGAACGCAGCGCATTGCGTATCATCTCGTTTGTTGAGCAGCGCGGATACATCGCTCCTCTCTGGGAAGAGCCGGATACGACGGAGGAAGAGGTTGCCAGCATAACTGCCCGTTTGCAGGCGTTGGGTTACCTGGATTGAGTTGTGGTCATATTGTGATGGGATGCTTCATGTATTGCCCAACAAAAATACGCAAGTAGCCGCCATCGTCATCTGCATAAACACTCTTGCGCGTATTGCAGAAATTGCATTCGTACGTGCTGATGGGCGCAGGATTCGTCACCCCATCCTTCATACTATCAACGTTCATCGTTCCAGCATTACCGGGACCGAAGAGCACGGCAATGATGCCAACCTTCGCAAAACTGGCAACATTGCCGAGAATATATTCTGTGCGGTTATCCTGGTAGTGGCCGGTGGAATTATTCATGGTATCAAAGTACTGGTTCCCCATTGGCACCTGCCACATCACCACTCTGCGGTGGACATCCTGGCTGAGCAAGCCCATAAAGTCGAGGTAGCGCGAGAAGTTGGGAAAAGTGTGGTTATAGCGGTCCCACCACGAGCGCCCTCCCGGTTGACCGGAGTCATGGTCAGCGACATCATTGGAAAGCAGATCCCAGCTCGATACCCCGCGAGGATTGCCGGTCAACCCGGCGCTATTGAGAAAATTTGCCTCTCGCCTGGCGAGCGCAGCTATGTCCAGAGTAGAGCGGGTATCAGAACCAATGTCGGTACTCGTCGCCCAAAGGGAGGCATGGAGCGCCAGGGTTGCTTTGGGCGCATATTTATCGCGCATATGCAGCAGCGCCCAGGCAAAACCCTGCGCTGTGTTGGGAAAGCCTGCAGCGTCCGCGTAACCTGACGAGCTGACACTGGCGAGCACGTTGGCCGCGTTGTCGGTGTTACGCGCCGCCATTTGCAGAAAGCCCCAGAGATCCGGCTCGACGATAACCAGCGCCGGTTTAGCATAGGCGCCTATCTTTTGCAGCAAGAGCGCCCAGTTTGCATAATAAGCCTTCATCGTCGATGGCGTGTTTAAGTTGGCGGTATCCTGCGCGAGGTCGTTGCCATAACAGAAGTTCCCCGAATGCGAACCATTGCTCTGGCACAGTTCATAGTAGACAAATGCCGGTGTATAGCCATGTTGCGCGCTATCCTGCATATAATAGGCGGCGAATTGTCCCGCCGGTTGATTCCAGGTCTCCCAACCACTTTTTGTATTCACTCCGCCAGCGAGATACTGGTATCTGAAGGCGAAGGTGGTGCCGTTCTGGCTGCGCATGGCATCGAGAGCGGCGGCGGCGCCTGGAGCGCTCATCACTCCAAAACTAACATAGTGAGGGAACGCCGCCGGAACGTTGCCCGAGCCGGTGGGAACCGGGCCAGGCGGCGAGCCAGGGCTGTAGGCGCCCTGTGTCGCTGTCGCGATGACATTATGGTGCGCCAGTATGAAATAAGAGATAGTGCCTGTCGCGGACGCGGTTGCAGTCCCTCTACCTTTAGGAGCCGTTCCCTGGCCATTCTGACATGCCGAGATTACCAGCAAGAGAACGGTAGAGAGCGTGACTACCTTCAACACCTGGAAACCCGTGGGCCGATCTACGTTCATTGCTGCTCCCAAATTATTGGTATTTCCGCCGCCCAGTCCGCCCAGTACCCTGCCAACCCTGTGTAGTATACGCGCCCGGTTGCTACTTCTTACATAATATAGGAAATTTGGGGTGTGTTCTGAAAGGAGTTAGCAGATTTCTTAACCTTTAAGCTCCCGCACATAAGCCGTAAAGCGGTCCCCCCGGTCAAATTCGTTGAGGAACATGCCGAAACTGGTGAAACCGGGCGAGAAGAGCAGCACATCACCGACTCGCGCCAGGGAGACCGCTGTATCCAGCGCCGCGGTTAAATCGTCAAAGATACCGCGCACCGGATCGCTTAGCCCCAACTTTGCCGCCTCCTCTTGTATGGCAGGCAGTAACTCACCGGTGCCTGTGCCTTTAAGCAGGATCACGTCACGACAATTGCGCGCGATGGCGGCGGGCCAATCCTCCAGCGGCAGTTTTTTCGTGTTGCCGCCGGCAACCAGCACCATAGCGCGTCCAGCGAATGCCTCCACCCCTACCCGACCCGCTACAGGCGTTGTGCTGGTGCTATCATTGATGAAACGCACACCCTTCACCACACCAATCTCCTCCAGGCGCTGGGCAACGCCGCGAAAACTGCGCACTGAAGCCCCCATGCTCTCCTCGGCGACGCCAAGCAAGCGTGTTACCGTTGTCGCCAGTAACACATTCTCAAGATTGTGTTTCCCCACCAGCGGAACACCAGCGAAGAGAAAAGGAGTCATAGCAGAAGAGCCTCGCCGAAAGCTGCCGCCGCGCTCAAGGCTGGCAAACCAGGTTTCTCCCAGGGCTTCTTCACCAAAGCGGCGCGTCCAGGGATTGTCGTAATTAAAAATCGCCAGGTCAGTAGCGTGTTGATAGCGAAAGATGGTAGCCTTGGCCTCAGCATACTCCTCCATGCTGTCATAGGTGTTGAGGTGATCAGGATAAATATTCGTCATGACAGCCAGCGGCGGGCTGAGTTTGTGAGGCGCCAGACCTTCGAGCTGCCAGCTTGACAGCTCCAGCACAACCAGCGTATCAGGGGTGATCTGTGGCAGCAGTGATAGCGTCTCCACCCCCGCCACATTGCCTCCCAGCACAGCGCGAGCGCCACTCTCAGAAAGTATCTTGAAAATAAGTGTCGAGGTCGTGGTTTTGCCGCGCGTACCTGTTATGCCAATAATGCGACCAGGGCAGGCCAGAAAAAAGAGCGCAATCTCCATTTCTATGCTCGCGCCATGTTCGCTTGCAAGCTGCAAATAGGGGTTAGAAAGGGCAATACCCGGATTGCGAATAACCATCTCCGCCCAGCGAAAATCTTCATCGCGGTGTTCGCCCAGCACAAATTCTAGCGGTAAGCCCGCCAGAGCGCGCACACTAGTTGCCAGGATTTCAGGTGATTTCAAGTCTGTTACGCGCACAACGGCCCCCTGCTGTGCCGCGTAGCGGGCGGCAGCCATACCCGATCCCTGCAGGCCCAACCCCATAATCAGCACACGCTTTCCGCGCAAATCCATAAAACCTACTTTCTTCCCCAAAACTCCTCCGCCAGCGGCATGACAGAGAGAGAATACGATAGATACTCTTCGTTTATGCTCATATGCTACAATATATATCAACCCTGGGGGCAAAACGGGATGCCGAATGCATTGCGCCCAGTACCACCAGGTAACTAGAAATATATTGATATGGAGCCAGGGCAAGCGGAGCAACTCGAATCAATTTTTCAGCATATGTCGGTGGGAGTCGCCATTATAAACTGCCCAACGGACTCTAACGGCTTGCGCCCTCGTTATGCCAACGGGCGACCACAAGGGATCGCCCCTACTATGGACGTTCCAACGGACTCCGATGGCCTGCGCCTTCGTTATGCCAACCCCTACTTGCTCTCGTTGCTCGAACAATCCCAGCATTCTCCATCCGTCATTGGTCGCAGCCTGGATCAGATTATTCCAGAGGATTTATTGCGCTTAGCTCTCCCTTTATTACAGCACGTATGTTCAACGGGACAACGTTTGAACTGGTCAGATATTCCCTACGAGGGCTTCCTCTCTACTCGCGGGCGCACTTACTGGCGTGTAGCAATTGAACGCTCAGAGGTTCCTGAATCACCTTCACCGGGCGAAAGACGCGAGACGAACGATACATTGCTGGTCACGATTGAGGATGTCACCGAGCTGGCGCGTTCGCGGCTCTATGTGAATGCCATCGATTCTATCACTACAGCTATCGTGGGTCCCTATGCTCTACCCCTGGTGCTCGAGCGTATTCTGCAGGCCGTCCAGGATATGGTTGGCTCAACACGCTGCGCCATTCTGCTTATCGACGACTGGGAGTCTGGTGTTGGGGCTCAATTCATAGCCCCTTTTCGCGGGCACGCAGACGTCCATAGTAGGGGCGATCCCTTGTGGTCGCCCGGGGGGGCTCAAACTGAAACACCCTCCACCGTGACCATTGCCGCGCAGAAAGGCGTGCACCTCCGCTCACAGGACTGGCACCCACAGTTAAGCGAGCTATTGCTGCTTGGGCATGTAGCGCGGGATCGCAGTACCCTGGTGATAGCCGATACCAACACTATACCGGAGATGAAACTTCCCTTACTTGATGATGGAGGTATACCACGCCGTCCCGGTTCTGTCCTCTGTATACCTATCTTCGAGCCAACGTCCGACCGTCGTGAACATGTGGGGGACGCGATAAATCGGGTCCCTACAGATACCCAGGGGTTTGTGCTGGGCACAATCGAAGTGTACCATCGTCGAGCGCGCGGCTTCCCACACGAAGAGGTTGAGCTACTGGAGCAATTCGCGCAGCAGGCCGGCCTCGCCATACAGAATGCGCGCCTGTTTATACGCATTAACCAGCTGGCGCGAGATGCCAATCGCAACCTGCGCCAGCGCGAATATATCATGCAGGCCATACCCGACGGCGTCATTATCTATGACTCACGCTGGCGCGTAGCCGAGGTAAACCAAACTATGCGTACATTACTTGGCTGGTCAAATGATGTCATCGGTCTCCATATCACCGAAGCGCTGGCGCGCAGTACCGCCCACTTCTCCCAGGATTATAAATCCCTGGCGAACTTTGTGTTAGAACTTGACCGGCGTGTAGCGGAAAAACAAGTCGACGAAGTAAAAATTATCGGGGCCGATGGCAAACCGTATACACTGAGCCGTTCCTATGCCCCGATACATGATGAGCTTGGCGACGTCTTCGCTTCCGTCGTCATTTACCACGATATGACGGAGCAGGTCGCGGCGCGCGAACGCATCGAAGACGAGGTTATCCACCGGACAGCGGAGCTTGCGCAGCGCAACGCAGCGCTGGAGCTCGCAAAAGCCGCGCAGGACCTGGCGAGCGCGCGTATGCAACTGCTCCTCGAGCGCTTACCATCGGGCGTAATTCTTATTGCTGCAGATGATAGGAGCATTTCCATCATCAACCACCAGGCGGCACAGATCCTGCAAAGCCTGGGCTTGCCAATCGAACCACTTGATGACCTTGATGCAGCAACCAGAAACGCCGCCGGCAAAAATGCTGAAACCCTGTTCCTCATGGTTACAGCTTACGGCCCTTCTGGCTCATTGGTACCCTACTACGAGCGCCCCCTGGCTTTAGCGCTTGACAAAGGCGAGGCTACAGTAGCAGAACTGCATTCCATACAACCGGATGGACAGGCCATTTATCTGCTCGTCAGCGCGGCTCCATTACGCGCCAGCGATGGCGCCATAAGCAGCACTATTCTCGTTTTGCATGAGATCACCAAGCTCAAGACCCTGGAACGCGCTCGCGAAGACTTTTTTACGACGATGGCCCATGAACTGAAGACGCCGCTGGCAAATATTCGCGCCCATGTGAGCGCGCTGCTCGCGGAAGACCTGCAATGGTCGCAAGAGGCACAGCGCGACTTCTTGCAATCAGCCGATGAACAGGTAGAGCGGCTGGTCGGCATGATTAACCATTTCCTGGACGCCTCTCGAGTTGAAGCAGGAGCATTACGTCTCGAAATTGAACCAATCCTGCTGCCAGAGATGTTAGAAGACCTGGAAGAACGCCTGGAAGCGCTCATTGCAGGGTCCGGCCGCCAGCTTGAGATCAAAACGCAGTCAAATATACCCGCGGTCATGGCCGACTACGAGCTAATTATGAGCGTACTGACGAATTTGCTGAGCAACGCCTTCCGTTACGCGCCAGAGGGCGATACCGTCCTCTTAGAGGCCAATCCGGTCTACGCGCCAGACGACACGTTTCCTACAGGCGTTGAGTTACGCGTCACCGATCGCGGACCCGGCATGTCACTGGAACAGCAGGCCGCCCTATTTACACGTTTTAGCACATTTGCCGCCATGAGCCGCCCGGATATTGACCGCCCAGGGCAGCCAGCAGCAGAAAGACGCAGGGGCAGCGCGCGCTGGAGTCCCGCCACCGGCCTCGGCCTTTACATCAGCCGTGGTATTATAGAGGCGCATGGGAGCAAACTCATGCTGCAAAGCAGTCCGGGGGAAGGCGCGTCATTCTCGTTCACATTACCTTGCGTCCCCGCGGACCACACGTAGCCGAGCCGCGGCAGTAGCGTTGCACGGAGATTCATGTATAGGGATCACACTGACGGGAAAGCATCATGTCAACTACAGATAAAAAAGTTCGAATCCTGTGCGTCGAAGATGACCCGCAGATGCGTACCTTTCTGCAGGCGCAATTGAAAGCTAGGAACTTCCAGGTTCAGACCGTACGCGATGGCGCCCAGGCAATCGATATGGCCGCCATTTTTGAGCCACAACTTGTCTTGCTCGATCTTTCCCTCCCTTCCCTGGACGGGCTGACCTTTCTCCGCCGCTTGCGTGAATGGAGCGGAGCGCCGGTGATTGTGCTATCCGCGCATGACGAAGAGCCGGTAAAGATCAGGGCGCTCGACCTTGGCGCCGATGACTACCTGACCAAGCCTTTTAGCCTCAACGAATTACTGGCCCGCGTGCGCGTGGCCCTGCGCCGGGCCGACGAAACAGCCCGGCTGCGCAGTTCAGCGGCTGGCGGCGACGCCCCGCGTTCCCACTATCGCTGCGGCGGAGATCATGGTCTACTGGTCGACTATGCCCACCGCGTTGTACGTTCTGGCGGCAAGGTCATTCACCTGACTCCCACCGAATACGACCTGCTGTGCGAACTCACGCGAAACGCCGGCAAAGTACTCACTCACCGTGAACTCCTCCAGCGTGTCTGGGGGCCTGACTACAGCGGCGAAAATACTTATTTGCGCACCTTCGTTCGACACCTCCGGCGCAAGCTGGAACCCGATCCTTCGCAACCCCGCTTCTTACACAATGAGCCAGGTGTGGGCTATTTCGTTCCACCCGCCGACACCACGAATGAGAACCCGTAGGGGAGCAATGAATTGCCCTTCTGCGAGGATTTGCCCTCTTCACACCAATTTCACAATTCTCGCCAGCAAATTCACGCTATTGCAACTGACCTCAAGGTATACTTTGTCTAGAGAGTTGACCTCTTCGGGTCTCACCGGCAGAGTTGCTGCTGTTATTACAAAAAAGCATCGCGGGAGCAGGTAGTCAGTCATGTAGGGACTCAATTTATTGCGCCCTCAAGACAGGGACACTGCTAACACAATGCCGGGAGGCGGCAAATTGAGTATTGTGAATGGGATATACGTCACTGGTACGCGAGTTCTTATCGACTCATTGCCTGAACAGCAGGAGAAGCCAGAAATCTCACATCGTATACTCGTCGTTGAAGATGACATTTCACTCGCTCACCTGGAAGCACATTTTTTAGCCGCGCACAACTTTACCGTTGTAATAGCAAGTAATGGAGAGGGAGCCGTTACCGCGCTTGACGATTTCACGCCTGATCTTGTAGTGCTTGACCTCGAACTAGCTGGCTCGCTGAGCGGTTGGGATGTTTTACAGGCGCTGCGCAAGAATGCCGCCATACCTGTACTCCTCACCACCAGCCTGCCTCTTGAGATGAGAAAGTACCATCGCACTCACGGAGAAACCCGGTCAACATTGGATCACCTGGCCAAACCGTATCAAATGCAGGCACTGCTCAAATGTATCAAGCGCATGTTGATGATAACACCAGCGTAGCAGTTTTCAATCGGTGAAAGAGGAGGATCTTATGGACCAAACAGAGGATCGCGAAATGTTACGTAAGGTCGGTTTCGCTGAGGTTGAAATGAATCGCCTTTCCAGGCTTCGCAAGGATCACAACGAGAAAGTAAGGCTCGAGGCCATCGCGGATCATCGCCGCCTCGAGTTTGTGCGCTGGCTCGTCACTGTTGGCAAACTGACAGACCAGATAGCATAAACTATGCCGGAACATGCAGAAATAATTCATCCGCGCCCACAACTTACACGTACCCACTGGATTGATCTGGGAGGCCCCTGGGGCTTTGCCTATGATGACAACGGGTGTGGTCTCGACCAGCACTGGGAGGAGAGTAAGTTGTGGGCAGATGTCTATACGCGCACTATCCAGGTACCCTTCCCTCCCGAAGCGCCCGCAAGCGGCATTGGCGACAACGGCTTGCATGCCATCGTGTGGTATAGACACACGTTCCGGTTACCTACCGGGTTTGAGGGAAAGCGATGGCTACTGCATTTTGGCGCAGTGGATTACTATGCCCGTGTTTGGGTGAACGGACACCTCGTCTCTATGCACGAAGGCGGACAAACCCCCATCAAAGTCGATATCACAACAGCTCTACACACAGATGGAGAGCAGGTTATCGTCGTCCGCGCTGAAGATGCGCCGAAGGATCTCTCACAGCCTCGTGGCAAACAGGATTGGCAAGATCCACCGCGTGAAACCTGGTCTCGCCGCACGACAGGCATCTGGCAACCCGTCTG
>Ga0137378_10006007_pt1 | contig 10523 bp, 4 predicted proteins | sample SagtaG_21_FD_104813 | JGI IMG/M metagenome (GOLD analysis project Ga0137378, IMG submission 104813) | Vadose zone soil microbial communities from Sagehorn Ranch, Mendocino, California, USA - Sage2_L_60_16 metaG | ecosystem: Environmental > Terrestrial > Soil > Vadose zone | place: USA...
GCCCCTGAGTGTGCAGCTTGGCCGCCAGGGCGGTTAGGGGCCGCATCGCGCCAGGCTTCCTCCAGGAGCTTGCCGCCGACCTTGGGACCCCGGTCGGGGCAACCGACCAGCGCGCCGCCTGGTTCAACCCAGACGGCACTCGGCGCCGCCGCCGGCGCCGTGTACGGTAGCCACGACCGCCGCGTGGCCGTGAACACAAGGCGTCAACTCGGCCGCCGCGGCTCGCGGCCTGGGAGGTGGCTTGTCATGTCGGCCGTCACCGAGCACCTGGAGCAGCGGGGCAGCGCCTTCGAGCTGCTCCCCCACCGCCAGGCCTACACCTCCACCGACGAGGCCCGAGCGCTGGGCATCGACGCCGGCGAGGTGCTCAAGACGCTCGCGGTCCGCACCGGGCCCGGCTATGTGCTGGTGGTCATCCCGGCCTCACGTCGGGTGGACCTGCACCTGGTCCGCGAGGCGCTCGGCGACCACCAGGCCCGCCTGGCCGGCGAGGAGGAGCTTGGCCGCGACTTCGCCGGCTATCAGTTGGGCGCCCTGCCCCCGCTGGGGGCCCTGTTGGGCAGCCAGGTGTACGTCGACCCGGCGGTGCTCGAGCACGACCTGGTGGTGTTCGCGGCCGGAGCCCAGACCGAGTCGGTCAGAATGGGGACCCGGGAGCTGTTCGCCAGCGAGCAGGTCACCGCCGTACCGCTGGTCAAGCAGGCGGAGCGGGGCAGCGACGACCCGATCAGTCGGCGGCGAGCGGCCCAGCAGGATCTGGCAGGTGGCGGGCACCCAGCGTCGTAACCGGCTTCGAAGCGGCGGCACCCCACCGGTCGCCCAGCGGTCTGCCCGAACGACACCGGTCCCAGCATGTCCGGGATTCAGAATCGGGGTACGACGATGGTGCGGTGTCCAGCTGGACGGTCCGGGTGAGCCCAACTTCCCGGTCTCCAACGGCTCTGGGTCAGAACGCCTAACTTCACCCCCGACGGTCCGCGGCGACCTGCACAAACGCTGGTCCGCACAGCGGTAGGCTGCCACTTACTCGCACGGAGGAAGTCAGGGGTGAGACGTCGATTAGCGCCGGTCCTGCTGTAGAGGGGTTATCGACCTACCATCGCTGCTCTTGGCCAGGCTGAAGGGCAGCAGACGGGCAGCAACCGCCACTCGGAGGGATGAGGAAGGACACGGGAGCGTCATGACGAATCATGAGACTCCTCGGGCCTTGGTGGCGGTATATACCTGCGCGTTTGCCATGATCCTCCACTCGCCTTCATGGTCGTCAGTCGTGGCGAAGTAGTGGGTCGCGGAATTCACACGGCAGAGGCCAGCGGTTCGAAACCTCTCGCGCCCACAACAGCGCCATCCGTTACCAACGCTGACGAAGGGTCACCGACACTCTGCGAACCGTGTGACCGTGTCACTGGCACCCGGGCCTCGCAGTCGAACCGTGGGACCTTTCCAAGCCGGGTGACCCAGGCCCCAGGCAGCACTACGACTGATCGCACAGCGTGGTCAGCTCGTCGCTCCAGCGTGCACCAGCTGTTGAGCGGTTGAGCGCAAATGACGCGTTCTGCGGGATTGGTGTAACGGGAAAGGCCCTCGCGACGTTCTCTCTGCCGACATGCTTCGACTGCTTACTGGCCCCTGCGGAGCCGACCCGCCAGCTCTCGACGGCGACACCGCCGAGCAGCTGCTCTCCAGCCGCCTCGCCCGGCTGACATGCCCACCCCCATGTCAGCGTGGCCCAAGCGGCTGACCACCGGGTCGCTCAGGCGGCGCAAACCCAGCGCCTAGCAGTCCAGCGCAGCACGGTACTCACAGAGCAGGGAGGGCAGCATGAAGTATCCAGTGCGGGTCCGGCGCGAGTACTTGGCCGCGCTCATGGGCGTGACGCTGTTGGCGTTTCTGCTTTGGGGGCCCCACGCGATCGCCTGGCCGTTCCCGGATCGACACACCCCCACGCGTGGCGCTCGACATGGTCAGGCTGTCCAGCGGCCCCTGGTGGCCACGCCGATCACCGCAGACGCGAGCCGAAGCGTCCCGGCAGCGGCGTCGGCGAGCGCAGACGCGAGCGGGAGCCTCCCCGGGGGAACGTCGATCTCGGTCACCATCGCCACGCCGGCCGACGGCGCGCTCATCGCCTCGCCGCCAGGAGACGTCCAGCTTACCGGCACGGCCTCGGTCGGGATGGGCGTGCCGGTGGCCAACACGTCGCTGATCTATGTCCTTGACGTCTCGGGCAGCACCGACCAGTCGGGGGGCTGCGGCGGCGATCAGAACGGTGACGGCCACGCCAACTTCATCCTGGATTGCGAGATCGCAGCGTTGAAGGCGTTGAACTCGGCGGCCGTCTCGGCGGGAACCGTCGACGAGGTGGGCCTGGTAGTCTTCGCCAGCAGCGGAGCCATCGCAGACGTCGGCCCCGCTGCAGGGAACCAGCGCCTTACCGGCCCTGGCACCGATGCCGATAGTGCGGGGGGCCGGGACATCGCGCAGGTCGCCAGTTCGGCCTTCTCCAATAGCACCGGTAACGGCGGCGTGAGCGAGTTCACCGCCAAGAACGTGGGCGGGCAGACCAACTTCCAGGCCGCCGTCCAGAACGCGTGCTCCCTCGCGCAGTCGAGCACGAACCCCAACAACCTCGTGGTGTTTCTCTCCGACGGCACGGCCACCACGGGGGGCAACGCGGTCAGTCAGATTGGCACGTCGTGCACACCGAAGACGGCCACGTTCCAGACCTTCGCCATCGGAAGCGCCTCGAGCTGCACCAACACCGGTGGCGGCCGGGGCAGCCTCGAGCAGATCGCCAGCGCCACGGGAGGTACCTGCACGCCGGTTAAGGGCATCGCCGACCTGCCCAACGTGGTACCGGGCGTCATCGCCGCAGAGCTCACGAAGCTGTTCCTGACTGTGGACGGGGGTGCACCAGTCGACATCTCATCCTCGGCGTCGCCGTCGCTGCCCCGGACGGACCCGGTCTCGGTCGGCTACAGCACCACCGTGCCCGGCCTGGCCCCAGGCATCCACACGCTGTGTGTGCGGGCGGAGGGAAGCGACGGCGGCGGAACGGGGTCGGTGACCGAGTGTCACCACGTCACCGTGGCCACCATCTCGCTGGCTCCGCCGAGCGCGACCAACGAGCTCGGCACGCCCGGCCAGACCCACACGGTGACCGCGACCGTCGCCGCCGGGGCTGACGGGGGCGTGGCCGGAGTGCCGGTCAGCTTCTCGATCCTCTCCGGCCCGAACGCCGGCAAGACCGGCGCGGCGGCCACCAACAGCGGCGGCCAGGCCGGGTTCACCTACACGGCTGTCCAGGGCCCGGCTGGGCTCGGCACCGATACGATCCAGGCGTGCTTTACCGACAGCCAGGGCACCAAGAGCTGCGCCAATGCCACCAAGTCGTGGGGGGACATCACGCCTCCGCAGGTGGCGTGCGCTCCGACCACCAACCCATCGGGCAAGAACGTGCCCCAGGCTGGAAACAACCCCAGTAGCGGGCAGAACCCGGACGGCTTCTATGTGCTGACGGCCGTCGACGCGGTCGACCCCAACCCGCTGATCACTCTGGCCGACAGCGGGAGCTCGGCCACCTTCGGGCCGTTCCAGAGTGGCACGAAGATCAAGCTGACACAGGCACCGGGCAGTACCCCAAGCGAGAAGCCGGGAGCCCGTGACATCGACTTCCACATCACGATCAAGGGCGATGCCTTGGTGACGGCCACCGACGCGTCCGGCAACACCTCGGCACCAATCTCCTGCCTCGTTCCACCCCCGCCCAAGTAGCAAGGTCAGAAAGTACCGACGAGGGCCCGCTGGAGCGGGCCCTCGTCATTCCCATCACGTCGCGTCTGTCTGGGGCAATGCGCTGGCGCGACCGATGCTGCGGCATCTGCGCGGGCCGGGTTGCTCAGGATCTGCTCACAGACGGTGCGCGTACGCCTGGACGCCCCAACACGCGTCCGTGGTAAACCTGCTGGTCAGGCGCACAACGGTGGACGCGTCTCTACTCCATTGGACGGGCTGGTGGGGTTCAATCCCGGTGTCTGATCAGGTCCGCCTCGGGGTACTGCGGTCGGCGGTCCTGGGGATGCACCCGGCGGGCCGGCGGGTGCCCAGCAGCTCGGCGGGTCACCTGGGGCACGCCATGGGGCATGGTCCACCGGACAACACCGATCCTCTGTGGTTCGCTGCGGATACCTCAGCCCGCCCGTTGACCTGGGCAAACGTTCAGGACCAGCGGCGGCGCCGGGGCTGGGCTTGCGTTCACACGGCAGAGGCCGGAGGTTCGAAACCTTCCGCGCCCACCAGGAACCACGGGTCAGATCCGGTGTAGCGGATGCTCCGCCATGAACTGGCCGAGGTGTGCAGCACCTGTCACAGCACCAGGTCGTCGCCGCTGAAGCTGGGCTCGTGCCGGGCTGCCGGCGGGCGGGTGACCACGCCGTGGCGGGCCTCGACGTCCGCCCGGCGCAGGAGCGAACGGTGCCGTTGAGCAATACCTTGCGGGCGTAGGCGGGGGGGTGCTTGTGGCGGCGCACCCCGGACCAGCCCCGGACCAAGCCACCAACGTGCCCACCATGGCCTTCTGTGGCGATGCCACTGAACCGGTGGGCACCCGAGCGCTGGCCTGAGGGCTCGGCTCATCACCCCAAATTCCATCGAAGTAATTCAACCCACCACTAGCTGGTCATACGCGCCTGGCCAGCAGAAACGTCGCCTTGACGGACACTTCGTGGCCTCTTAGTGTCCTTAGCTGCCACGAGGGGCAAACGCGGCTGGACCGGGAAATCCGGGTTGGAGCTCCTGCCAGAAGGACCGACGGGTCCGGACGGCGAACCGCTGGACGATGGGTATGCGCAACCCCCGTCCCGGCGGTGAGGTCAATCGGCCTTCGGGCCGCAGGACGAGACTCTCGCAAGCGAGGCTCGGGAAGGCCGCGGGAGTTCCTCGGGGCACCGATGACCCCCAGGGGCCCAATCGGCCGGGAGCAGGCGGGTTCGCCCGCCGGTCAACCGGACGGGGCTCTTGGGGGTCGTCACTTTTCAAGTTCGGGCCATCCTCACGGGCGCCCGCGCCAGGACCGGCCACCGACCAAGGCGGTGCCCGCCAGCGGCATCCGCCGTACCGCCCCCGTAGGTCACCGCCCGTCCTCGTCCGGGCGACCAACATGTCCGCACTGTCGATAGTCAACTGGCAAGTGATCGTTGCCCGTCGCGCGCGGGTTTCGGTCCTGTGATGGTCGAGGCCGCGGACGCTCTCGGCGCTGCCCGCCTGTCTAGCTGCGACTCTGGCTGTCTGCTGGGCACTGTAGTTGACCGTTGCTGACCGTTGGCTTGCGGCCCACTGCGGCTCGGGGAGTCCGGCCGCGCCACGGCGTCGATGCAGGGTCTACCGCTGGCTCCGGCCCAGGTCCGGTTGCGGACGCCTCTTCCGCTCAGCGGCGCCGGCGGGCGGGGTCAGTCGCCGCGGTGAGCGCCGCCACCGCTTCGGCGCCGGGGCGGGCGTAGCGCTGCAGCGACCGCAGGCTCGCGTGGCGGCTCTTGGCCATCAGCAGCGGCAGGCTGGTGTTCTGCTCGGCCAGGCGGGTGAGCGCACTGTGACGGAGCTGGTGGAGGGTTCGCCCGCCGGAGGCCTTCAGGAACAGCGCCTCGGCGCGCCGGTAGGACAGCCGCGCCCGGCCGGTCTCCGGGCAGCGGTCCACCGTGGCGGGCACCCGGGCGGGGATGGGGGCGCGGTCGGCCAGGCACAGCGGCCCGCGGGCGCGCCCGGCGATCAGCTTGGGCAGCAGGCGGGCCGAGCCGGTCTGGAAGTGGAGCCAGTCAAGATCGCCACCCTTGGAGCGGACCCGCACGCGCTTGTTGTCCAGGTCGAGGTCCTCGACGTTGAGCGACAGGGCCTCGCTGGCGCGGGCGGCGGTCTCGTACAGGAACCGCCACAGCGCCTTCTCGCGCACGGCGACGTCGTCGCGTTTCCACAGCCGCTCCAGCTCGGCCAGGGGGATCGCTTTGGTGCGGTCGGCGGGCTCGGGGCGGCGCTCGAGGTCACCGGCGAGGTCGCTGGTGAGCCAGCGGCGCCGGCGGCAGTAGGCGACAAACGAGCCGGCGGTGGCGACGTGCCGGTTCCACGTCGCCGGCGAGCACCGGCCCCACGTGGTGATCACCGCGACGGTGACCGCCTCGACGGTCAGGTCCTCCAGGAGCTGGGCGGCGTCGAGCTCGCGCTCCAGCCGGTCGAGGGTCTGCTGGTAGGAGCGGCGCGTCGAGGCCGCGAGGCCGGGTTGGGCGAGGAACGCCGCGGCCGCCGCGGCGAGCTGCCGTGGCTCGGGGTGGGCGAGCGGGACGACCTGGCCGGTGGGCACGGGGCGCTCCTTGGCGGGCTGGGGCAGGGAATCGTCGGCGAGGCAGCCTACCGCGAGACCCGGACAGCGAGGTCACGCGAGCTGGCGAGGCGGGGAGGTGGCAGGGAATGGCCTGTTCCCTGTCCCACTCCAGTCACCGGTTCAGGGGCACCCACGGCTCCGCGTCAGCGTGCTACTGGGCCGCTGGCGTGACTCTTCGTTCCGATGTTCCCCCATGGGCCGAGACTGCTTGAGACCCCTCCGCATATCGTAGGTGACATGTCCTATGACGCGACGAGCCGGGGACTCGATGGGCTGACCGACCACGTCGGCTTCGAGCGCCTGGTCACGATTCTGCTGGCGCGCACGGGCATCAATGTGCGTCCGCTCGGGGGGCCCGGTGACCGCAGCCGTGACGCCGTCGCCGGGCTGTACCGCGCCGAGGGCGGCGAGCCGTTGGCGGTGACCATCTCGCTCGAGAAGGACTGGCCCGGGAAGATCCGCACCGATCTCAAGCGTATCCACGACCATGGTTACCGGCCCGAGACGGTGATCTCCGTGACCAACAGGCTGGCGGGGCCGCAAGCGCAGTTCGGACTGCAGCAGCGGGTCAAGAAGGAGTACGGGGGCGATCTCACGATCCATGAGCAGCGTTGGCTGGTGACACAGCTCCACCGGCGCGACAACCTCGACCTGCTCGGCGAGTATCTACACCTCTCCCCGCCACGGCCACGCTTCTTTCTTGATTTGAGCGAGTTCGAGGAGCTACTTGCGCGGCGCGGACTGCTGGCGGTGCCGTTTGATGGCCGGGAAGAGGAGCTTGACGAGCTCGAGCGCCTGCTGGCTGACGAGGGGCGGACGGTGATCATCGAGGCGCAAGGGGGCTATGGCAAGACACGCTTCGCCGTCGAGCTTGCGCGCTCTGGCCGCTCAGCCACACCGTGGTTCTTTGTCGACTACGGCCTCCCCTTTGAGATCAACTACCTGGCCGAGGCCGAGGGGGGCTACGACGTGACGGTGCTCCTCGACGACGCGCATCGGCGGATCGACCTCGACCAGCTTCTGCGCGCGCTTGAGCGACGCAACCCGCAGCCGCGGCTCGTGTGCACCGTCCGCCCTGGTCATGCCGCCGGCGTCGCGACGGCGCTCCGCGGCCTGGCGCTGCCACCGCCAACCGTGTTCCCGCTCGGCTGGCTCAGCCGAAGCGCGCTCAACGCTATTCTTAGCCGCCCGCCGTTGGCGATCCAGCGCGAGGGGATGCGCAGCTGGATTATCGCCGTCTCCGAGGGCAATGTCGGGGTCGCGCTGATCGCCGGCGAGCTCGCGGCGGCGGGACGCGACCCCCGTGACCTGTCCCAGGCCGAGCTGTTCGCAGAGCATGTAGAGCATCGGCTGCACAGTGCCGAAGCGGACTCCCGCGAGAGCCGCGAGCTGCTCGCGCTGATCGCGGGCGTCGGTTCTCTCGATCTTGGCGATACCGACGATGTCGCCGCGGCGACCACGATCCTCGGGAGCGACCTTCTGCAGCTGCGGCGGCGGCTCGACGAGCTTGCCGACCTCGGCGTGATCGTCGAGGTGGCCGACCGTATCTACACGATCAAGCCGGACATCGTCCGCGAGCGCGTGCTGCGGTCGAGCTTCTTTCCCGAGGGCGGCAAACGGCCGCTGCTGCGCTACCAGGACGTATATACCGCCTTCGCGCCGCGGCGCCTACGCGCGCTGCTTGAGGCCCTCGGTCAGGCGCGTATCGATACCGCACCGGCAGCGGCCAAGGCTCTGGCGATGGTTCGGCGCGACCTCGTTACGCTCCTTGAGCGGGTGGCGACCGCCGCCGAACTCGAAAATCTGGTGCTTGCGGCGCAAGCGCTCGCCGCCGGTGGCGGGGCGATCGTCCGCGAGCTGGTCGAGGCCGTGCTCGACCGCCTCGCCGATCTCGACGACGATGCTGCTGATCGGGTCGCAGTACGTCTTGTCGAGGCGTTGGCGGCGGCAAAGCTCGGCCGCGACCAACTGCCGCCGACCTGGCGCCTGCTGTTGCGCCTGGCAACTGTCGTCTGCGGACGCACCGGCACGACCAGTGCGTGCGAAGCGGCGCTAGCCGAGATCCGCGGTATCTATGGCGCGGGCCCGATCAACTACTCTGCCGGTGACGTCTATGTCCTGGCCCATATCCAGCGCGCCATTCGCGAGCAGAGCGAAGCGTGGTGGGCCAAGGCGCACGGCCAAGCGGGCGCGACGCGTGTCGCAGCCGCTGTCGCCAGCGCCGCTCTCACCCTCCAACTCGAGGCGCACCGCCCAGCGGCCGCGAACGCGATGGCCATCAGCCTCGTCGCCGGATTCATGCCAGCGAACACCGAGACTGAGGCCGTGCTCGGCCTCGGCGCCGCGCTGTTTCGCAAGAGCTTCCTCGATCTCCGCCCAGACGAGCAGCTGAAGGCGTTCGAGGCCGTCGACGCGCTGGCGCAGGTCGCCGAGGGCTATCCAGGAGTGTACGGCGCGCAGCCCTCGAAGGGCCTGCAAGGATCTGCTCAAGGCGTGCTGGGCGAGCTTGAGCAGTGGTTCACCGGCCGGCTTGAGGAGCTGCCGCTTCCAGTTGCGGCGGCTGTGTTGAGTCACTTCCGCCTCCGCCGCCGCCGCGGCGACGTCGCCTCGCCACGCATAAAGGGCGATCTGCGTGCCTACGTCGATCTTGTCGACAATAACCAGCGCGGGCGAATCCGCCTCCGCTGGGAGCAGGAGCTCGTCCAGCTCCGCGCTCGTGGTGCCCGCTACGGCGACGTGCTGGTGCGCTCAGTTGACCCGATCGCAGTTCTCGAGCGCTGGAACCGGTGGATTGAAGAATGCGAGGCGCTGACGGCAACGTCAGCCAACCACCTTCCGTTGAATGCCGCGCTCGAACGCGTTGCGCAGCGTGCACCAGAGCTGGCAACGCGGCTCGCGACGTACATGATCGAGAAGGAACTCACGATCGCGCGCTTCAGCGACCGGATGCTCGATGAGTTGGCACGTGAGCAGGCCAATTGGCCGCTGATCGAACGGTGGGCGGCGGACCCGTCACCCGGGGTCCGCGGCGCCGCGGCCCGTGCGCTCGGTCGCGCGCCCGAGGAGCTGGCGCGGCGCGGCGCGCCCGCGCTGGTGCAGGACACCGAGATCGGCGTGCGCACTCAGCTTTGGCACGCGCTGGTGTACGGCCGCGCGCGACTCTCCGGCTGGCGACTGGACGCGGCGCTTGCGCTGACAGAGGCGAGCGAGAAGCCCCTCGATCTACTCGAGCAGGTGCTGGGCGTCGTTGGTGATCACGCCGACGGCAAGGCGCGGCTGAGCCCAAAGCAGCGTGAGACGGTCCAGCGCATCGTGGTTGCCTCGGCCACCAGTGACCTCCCCCCGCACGATAACCCCGTTCAGCTGACGTTGGAGGAAGTCGAACGCTTCGGCCTCGACCTCGTCATCCCGTGGCTTCGCGCTCGCCTCGACCACATCAAGCGCCAGGCTGGGGCCGGTCGCTATGTTCGCCCCCTCCCCGAGGAATTGCGGCCACTGCTCCACGCGCATCGCCGCCGGGCCGAAGCCAAGCGCGAACTCCAACGTCTCCTCGACGAGCTCGAGGCGGGCGCGAGCGGCATGTACCGCTACAGCCTCGACGAGGCGGTGAGCTGGCTCGGCGCCGATAGCAGCCAGCTGACGTGGAGGATCAGCGAGTGGGTGCGAGCGGACGAGGACAAGCGGGGTTTGGCGTTCGCCTTCCTCGCCTCTGCAAGTTGGCCCGTGTTTACCGAGCGAGCGCGCGTGCTCCTGGACACCCGGCCGGACGACCCGCAGGTGAGGGAGGTGCTCTTGCGGTCGCGCGAGCCGTTTTCCTCTATCGGCTTCATCGGCGACCTCGAGGCGTGCTACCGCGCGCGCGCCGATGAGTACCGTCGTTGGACGCGCTCACGCGATCCACGCCTTCGTGAGCTTGGCCAAGAGGCCGTCGTGCTGTACGAGCGACTAGCTCACGGAGAAGCGGATAGAGAACGACGCGAGCGAGAGCGCGTGTAATTGTTGGCGCAGCATAGCCGTCGGCCGGCGACCCGCACGGCCCTGATCTGCGGCGTGGTTCAGGCAGTGTGGCACTGGCCGTTCGTGCTGTTTGCCGGCTTCACCAGCGTCGCCCCTTGGTGGTTCGCCTCGAGTTGCTTGACCGTGACCGTGACCGTGA
>Ga0137378_10006008_pt1 | contig 10523 bp, 10 predicted proteins | sample SagtaG_21_FD_104813 | JGI IMG/M metagenome (GOLD analysis project Ga0137378, IMG submission 104813) | Vadose zone soil microbial communities from Sagehorn Ranch, Mendocino, California, USA - Sage2_L_60_16 metaG | ecosystem: Environmental > Terrestrial > Soil > Vadose zone | place: USA...
CGCCGACGAACTTGCCGGTGTACGGGGAGAGCACCGCGATCAGCACACCGACCGGGAGCAGGCTCAGCCCGGCCACGAGCGCCGACATACCACGCACATCCTGCAGGTACAGGGTGGTCACGAACAGGAACGCGCTGAACCCGCACAGGGCGAACAGCGCCATCAGGATCGCCGAACTGAACGGCACGCTACGGAACAGCCGCAGTTCGAGCAGCGGGTCGGTACGACGTGGCTCGTAGGTGAGGATGCCGATGACGACGAGCACCGCGACGACGAGCAGCACGAGAATGACCGGTGAGGTCCAGCCGAGGCTGTTGGACGCGATGATCGCGTACACGACACTGCCCAGCACCAGGATCACCATGAACTGGCCGACCGGGTCGAACCGGCGTGCCCTCGGGGCACGAGACTCCGGCACGAACAGCGTGGTGAACACGACCGCGGCGATCGCGATCGGCACGTTGATCCAGAAGATGGAGCGCCAGCCGAAGGCGTCGACCAGGGCGCCGCCGATGATCGGGCCCAGCGCCAGCGACAGGCCGGACATCGCGCCGAACACGCCGATGGCCTTGGCCCGCTCCTTCGCGTCGCGGAACGTGTTGGCGATGATCGCCATCGCCACCGGGTTGAGCATCGTGCCACCGATGGCCTGCAGCGCACGCGCCGCGATCAGCCAGCCGATGCTCGGTGCCAGGCCGCACAGCAGCGAGCCAAGGCCGAAGGTCGCGAGCCCGATCTGGAAGATGCGGCGCCGGCCGACCCGGTCCGCGGTGGACCCGGCCAGCACCAGGAAACTGGCCAGCACCAGGGTGTACGCGTCGACCGTCCACTGCAGGCCGGACACCGAGGCGTTCAGGTCGCGACGAATCGTCGGCAGCGCGACGTTGACGATGGAGATGTCCATGACCACGACGATCATGCTGGCGCAGCAGATCGTGAGTACCGGTAGTCGGCGGCGGCGAGTGAGGTCGCCGTCGGTAGTCGGCTGGGTTGAAGAAGTCACGGTTACCACGCTACGATTTAGAGCGTGCTCGAAGTCAAGCCGCGACCAGTATCCGAACCCCGATCGGGTCTGAGCATTGCCGAGGCGGCCAGCCGGACCGGGGTCAGTGTGCACACTCTGCGCTACTACGAGCGCGCCGGCCTCGTCGTCACCACCGTCGACCGCACCAGTGGCGGCCGACGGCGCTACCGACAGCTGGACCTGGACTGGATCAACGTCTGCACCAGGCTGCGGGCCACCGGCATGTCCATCAAGGCCATCCGACGCTATGCCGAGCTGGTCTGCGCCGGGCACGGCAACGAGGAGGAACGGCTCGCCCTGATGGAGGCGCACCGCGCCGAGGTGGTCGCCAAGCTGGCTGAGCTGCAGGAGAACCTCCAGCTCATCGACCACAAGATCGATGTCTACCGCGGCAGGCTCGCCGCGGGAGACGCCGATCAACTGTGGGCGCCGATCCGCTGACCTCGATCGGCTGACCTGGTCATCGGTACCGATCACAGATCGTCGATGATCGCGACGACCCGCGTCCACCCGGCGCCGAGTCCGGCGAGCTTGACCGGGAAACAGGCCACCGTGAATCCGGTGGCATCGGGCAGTTGCTCCAGGTGGGCGAGTTTCTCCAACTGGCAGTACGCCCGTTCGCGCCCGTAGAGGTGCGCGGGCCAGAGCACCCTGTTGTCGCTGGTGTCGCGGTATTCCTCGATCATCGACCCGAACGGCCGGTCGAAGCCCCAGCTGTCCATACCGATGACCTTGGCACCGTGTTCCACGAGCCAGGCCGTCGACTCACGGGTCATCCCCGGGTGCTCACCCCGGTAGGCATCGGTGCCCCAGAGCTGGTCGGCCCCGGTCCAGATCAGCGGGATGTCACCCGGCTTGAGCTCGTAGGGCACCTTGGCGAGCGCGTCGGAGATGTCGGCGGCGGTGATGCCGACGCCGGGTGGGATGTGCCGCAGGTCGAGCCGGACGCCGGGCGCGAAACACCAGTCCAACGGGATGTCGTCGATGGCGGCGGCGGGCTGCCCGCCGCTGACCGGCCCGTAGTGCAGTGGCGCGTCCATATGCGTGCCGGTGTGGGTGGTCAGCGTGATCGTCTCGTTGGAGATCGCGGTGCCCTCCGGGAAATCCTCCGGTCGCAGGCCGAGCGCGGCCGGTGCGGCGGCGTGGTCGATCGCGATGACCTCGACCGGCGTCGCCTCACTCGGGCCGTCCAGGACCGGCACGCTGAGGTCGATGAAACGTCGGCTCACGATGGACTCCCGACGACCTGCACCCGCTTCTCGGCCTCCTGCCGCACCGCGTCGAGGTCGGCGTGGCTGTTGCGTTCGACGGCGGCCCGCAGCAGCTCGGTCGCCTTCTCCTGGACGGGCACCTGCTCGGTCGGGCGGGCGGCGAAATCGTGCGTGATGATCAGCTGGGTACGGTTCTCGCCCAGCGGGAGCGCGCGCCACTCGCCGCCCATGAACTCGATCATCGGGGCGTTCTCCAGTTGCCGGTAGGCAATGACGCGGCGAGGGCGGTCCAGGTCGCGCCGGCTCACCCAGCTCTGCATCTGCCCGCTGACGTCGACCACCAGCCGGGCGATCTGGTAGGTCTCGGTTTCCTGCAGCATCGTCACGGACTCGGTGGGCGGGAACAGGTTGGCGTAGCCCTCGACGTCGGCCAGCACGTCGTAGACGACGTCCGCGTTCGCCTCGACGGTCACGGTGTGCTCGGTGTGGTCCATGGCGTTCCCATTTCCGCTGCTCGACGGCAGCATCTGTTCGTGGTTCGCGTATGCGGCCTCGTACTGCAGTTCCCGACGCCAGTTCGTGATGAACTCGTGCACCGCGGGCAGCTCGGAGAATTTCCGCAGCGTCGCCAGATCGGCGCAGGAGAACTGCGCGATGTGCGTCGCGGTCATGCCCTTGGCATGCTCGTCGACCGGCAGTAGCAGGTGCGGCCGCCAGCCGAAGCCGGTGACCAGGCCGGTTTCGGTCGCGAGATCGCGCAGTCCGTCGAAGAATTTTCGAACATCCTCGTCACTGGACGCCGAGGAAAACCGGTAAACGAGGGTGTGCACGATCATGATTTCCTCCGAATAGTGGACTACCGGTCAGTGAACCAGCCCAACCGGATCGACGCCTTTCCTCGGACAAACCGAAGCTAGAAAGCTGGCCTCGAATATCCCTCGATCGGCACTGAAACGTGAGCTTGCTCTCTACCGACGGCATTTTCGCCGGCCACCCAACAGTGCTTGAGTGTGCCTTTAGGCCGCCGCAACATGGTGGCCTCAACGTTGATCGAGGACGCCGGGAGCACAAATGCTGTCTGAGCGAGATCTCGTCGGGGCCTGGCGACTGGTGGCCCACTTCTACGTCGAGGACGACGGCTCGACCAGCGAAGGCCCGCTTGGCGACAAGGCGGACGGTTTGCTGATCTACCATGCCGACGGCTACATGGCGGCCAGCATGATGCGCACCGAACAGCCGGCCGGCGAGCCGTCGACCTATCTTGGCTCAGCCGAGGACTATCTCGGGTATTCCGGACGCTGGCAGCTACGCGACGACGTGGTCGTCCACCAGGTCGCGATCGGCTCCCATCCACGGGTGGTGAACACCGAACAGATCCGGGAAGTCCAGTTGCACGACGGTTGCCTGAGCCTGCGCCGGCGGCTGGGCGGACCGCACGAGTACGTCGTGATGGACTGGCGCCGGGCCGACATGTCCGGCAGCGCATCGTGAATCGCCGGGTCGCCATTACCGGAATGGGCGTGCGGGCACCTGGCTCGCTGGGCACGAAGTCGTTCTGGGAACTGCTGTCCGCCGGCCGAACGGCAACTCGGCGGATTTCCTTCTTCGACCCGTCGCCGTATCGTTCCCAGGTCGCCGCCGAGGTGGACTTCGATGCGGTGGCCGAGGGCCTGAGCCCCCGCGAGATCCGGCGGATGGACCGGGCGACCCAGTTCGCGGTCGTCTGCGCCCGCGACGCCGTCGCCGACAGTCACATCGACCTGGACGCGATGTCGCCGCACCGGCTGGGCGTGAGCCTCGGTACCGCGGTCGCCGCGGCGACCAGCCTGGAGCGGGAGTACCTCGTGCTGTCCGACTCCGGCCGGAACTGGCTGATGTCGCCCGACCACCTCTCCCCGCACATGTTCGAGTACATGGTGCCGAGCATCATGCCGGCCGAGATCGCATGGACGGTCGGCGCGGAGGGACCGGTCGCCATGGTGTCCGACGGCTGCACTTCCGGGCTCGACTCGGTCGGGCACGCCGTCGCGCTGATCCGCGAGGGCAGCGCGGACGTCATGATCGCGGGCGCTTCGGACACCCCGATCACCCCGATCGTGGTGGCCAGCTTCGACGCGATCAAGGCGACCACCACCCACAACGACGACCCGGAACACGCGTCGCGGCCCTTCGACCGCACCCGCAACGGCTTCGTGCTCGCCGAGGGCGCGGCCATGTTCGTGCTGGAGGAGCTGACCGCGGCCGTGCGGCGCGGCGCGCACATCTACGCCGAGGTCGGCGGCTACGCGACCCGATGCAACGCCTACCACATGACGGGCCTGAAGGCCGACGGCCGGGAAATGACCGCGGCGATCATCGCCGCACTAAACCAGGCCCGGCTCGATCCGTCCGAAGTGGACTACGTCAACGCACATGGCTCCGGCACCAAGCAGAACGACCGGCACGAGACCGCCGCGTTCAAGCGGAGCCTCGGCGAGCACGCCCGCCGGACGCCGGTCAGCTCGATCAAGTCCATGGTCGGCCATTCGCTCGGCGCCATCGGCTCGGTGGAGATCGCCGCCTCGCTGCTGGCCATGGCGCACCACATCGTGCCGCCGACGGCGAACCTCCAGGTCAAGGATCCGGAATGCGATCTGGACTACGTGCCGATGGTGGCCCGCGAGCACCACGTCGACACCGTCCTGACCGTCGGCAGCGGCTTCGGCGGGTTCCAGAGCGCGATGGTGCTGACCCGACCGAAGCGGATGAGCGGCAACGAGGAGGCGGCATGAGTGTCATCACCGGGCTCGGCGTGATCGCGCCGAACGGTCTGGGCGCCAAGGAGTTCTGGGCGGCGACGCTGTCCGGCCGTAGCGGTATCGGTGAGCTGGACAGGTTCGACACCGCCGGCTACCCAGCCCGGCTGGCCGGCCTGGTGACCGATCTGGACCCGGCCAGGTACCTGCCGAGCAGGCTCATCCCCCAGACCGACGTGTCCACCCGGCTCGCGCTGGTCGCCGCCCAGTGGGCCGTCGAGGACGCGGGCGTGGACACCGCCGCGATGACCGACTACGACATGGGTGTCGTCACGGCGAACGCGTCCGGCGGGTTCGAGTTCACCCACCGCGAGTTCAACAAGCTGTGGTCCCAGGGCCCGGAACATGTCAGCGTGTACGAGTCCTTCGCCTGGTTCTACGCCGTGAACACCGGCCAGATCTCCATCCGGCACGGCATGCGCGGTCCGTCCTGCGCCCTCGTCGCCGAGCAGGCCGGCGGCCTGGAAGCGTTGGGACACGCCAGGCGCACCGTCCGGACGGGCGTGCCTTTGATGGTGAGCGGCGGCGTGGACTCGGCATTCGATCCGTGGGGCTGGATCTCCCATCTGGCCAGCGGCCAGGTCAGTGTCGACCCGGACCCCGCCACCGCGTATCGGCCGTTCGACGCGCGGGCGGCCGGCTACCTGCCCGGCGAGGGAGGCGCCATCTGCGTGGTGGAGGATGCCGAATCCGCGCGTGCCCGTGGCGTGCACGTGTACGGCGAACTGGCCGGCTACGCAGCCACGTTCGACCCGGTCCCCGGCGCGGGCCGCCCGCCCGGGCTGCGGCGGGCCGCCGAACTGGCGCTGGCCGACGCCGGGGTCGGGGCGGGCGACGTGGACGTGGTGTTCGCCGACGCGGTGGGCGTGCCGGAGTTGGACCGGTCCGAGGCACAGGCACTGCGGGAGATCTTCGGCGTGCGCGGGGTTCCGGTGACCGCGCCCAAGTCGCTCACCGGGCGGCTGCTCTCCGGCGGCGGGATGCTCGACGTCGTCCTGGCATTGATGAGCATCCAGGACGGCATGATCCCGCCGACCTTCGGCACCGACGCGGTACCGGCCGAGTACGGCGTCGACCTCGTCCTGGGCAAGCCCCGCCCGGCGGACGTGGGCACCGCGCTCGTGCTCGCCCGCGGCCGCTGGGGATTCAACGCGGCCATCGTCATCCGTAAATTCCAGAACGGGAGCTGACCATGAACAAGGCAATGAACATCGACGACCTGCACGGCATCCTGATCGCCTGTGCCGGTGGCGACACCGACGTGTCGAACGGCGACATCTCGGGCGTCTCGTTCGAGACACTCGGGTACGACTCGCTGGCTCTCATCGAGACCGCGGCCACGCTCAAGCGCGTGCACGGGGTGGTCATCCCGGACGAGCAGCTCACCGAAGTCCGCAACCCCGGCGAACTGCTCTCGCTGATCAACGACCGAATCGCGGTATAGGACGCCGCTCGGCGGGCGGTGCCATCGCACGCCGACGTGACGTCGAGCGAGCCGTTCCAGCGCGTTCGTCCACACTGGAACGGCTCGCTCCGCTGTCGGTCAGGAAAGCGTCGAGTCGGCACTGACCTTGATGGCCTGGACCGGGCAGAAGGCAGCGGCTTCGTGCACCAGTTTCTCGTCCGCGACCGGATCAGCGTCCTCGATGAGGCTGGAGACGCCGTCGTCGTTCTGGGTGAATACCTTCGGGGCGGTCAGGACGCACCGCCCTGTCCCGATGCAGAGATCGGTGTTGATGTCGATGTCCACGGATTCGACCCCGCTTTCGATGAGAGCCGTGCTATCGCTGGTGGCCAGCGTCAACGACCGACCTGGCGATGCGCTCAATTCCGCCTGTAGCCGATCGCGCACTGTCGCCGGAATGCCGCTCGGTGTGGTCGAGCGCTGTTCGAGTCGCGCTGGACACGGCCCTGCGACGGTGGCCACGAAATCCAAGTCGGCACCGGAATGTCGAGGGAGGACCGATGCCTGATCGACGACCGATTCTGTTGCCCGCGCTGTCCCCAACGGCGTGGGATCGGCTGGGCACCCGACTGGGCGGCACACTGGTCCGGCCGGGCGATCCCGCCTATGATCTTGCCAAGCGGTTGCAGTACACCCATTACGACGTGATCAAGCCGGCCGGCATCGCCTATTGCGAGAACGTGATGGACATCCGTGCCTGCCTCGACTTCGCGGCGCACAACGGGATTCCGGCGCACGTGCGCAGCGGCGGGCACAGCATGGGCGGCTGGTCGACCGGCGACGGCCTGGTCATCGACGTCTCCCGGATCAACCACGTGTCGGTGGCCGGCTCGCTGGTGCGGATCGGCGCGGGCACCAGGTCGGTGGACGACCTGCACGCGCTACAGCCACTCGACCGGCAGATGGTCACCGGCACGTCCCCCAACGTCAGCGCGGCCGGCTTTCTCAGCGGTGGCGGGATCGGTTGGCAGACAAGGAAGTTCGGCATGGCCTGTGACCGGATCGCCGCGGCCGCCATGGTGTTGGCCGACGGCACCCTGGTGCGGTGCTCGTCGACCGTCGAGCCGGACCTGTACTGGGCGGTCCGCGGCGGTGGCGGCGGCAATTTCGGCATCCTCGTCGCATTCGAGATTCGGCCGATCGACGCACCGTCGCTGACCGCCTTCGAGACGACATGGCACATCGACGACGCCGTCGGTGTCCTCGTGGCGTGGCAGGCCTGGTCCGTGGCTGCCCCCGCCGAGCTCGGCTCGACCCTTCTGCTGCTACCACCGTTCGGGCCGGACGGGCAGGCGATCGTCAAAATACTTGGCGCATTCCACGGGCCACGAGACGAGCTGAGCGTCCACCTCAATGAGTTGACCGCCGCCGCAGGGGCACGGCCGTTGACGTCCACTGTGTACGACCAGCGGTCGTACACGGACGGGATGCACGGGCTCATGTGCGCCGGGCTGACCGTGGCGCAGTGCCAGCGAACCGGCGACGACCCGCACGCGAAAGTGCCCCGCAACCCGTTCACCGTGCAGACCTGCCGCCTTGTCGACAACGCGTTCGACACCGCGACGGCGGCGAAGCTGGTGGCCGTATGGGAGCAGGGCACGGGCCGGGAACGCTGCCTGCAGTGCACCGCGACCGGCGGCGCGGCGAACACCGTCGGGCGGGCGGACACGGCATACGCGCATCGCGACGCGCGGTTCCTGCTGGGTTTCCAGGCCGTGTCGCGCGACCCGGCGCCGAGTGCCGATGACATCGCCGAGCTCACCGCGTGGACCGACAACGCGGACGCGGTACTAGCGCCGCTGGCCTCCGGCTGCTACATCAACTTCCCCAACACGAAGCCGCCTGCCGACTGGGGCACCGCGTACTACGGCGAGAACTATCAACGACTCCTTGACGTCAAACGGAAGTACGACCCGACAGGTTTCTTCCGGCATGCCGGAAGCCTGCGGCCGACGGGAGGGTGAGCACCCGGTGTTCGTATTGATCGAGGCACGCCGGGCACACCGGTGGCAGCCGCGTCGGCGACGGTGGCTCGCGATGCTCTGGGACGGCCTGGTGGAGTTCGGCGCCGCGGTGTCCGGAGTGGCACCGCCACGGGAGCCGGGATGGGGTGGGAGACCACGATGACCACGTTCCTTGGCGAGGATGTCCACGCCGACTGGATCATCTGCGACAACTGCCGCATCCTCAACTACGGCAAGCGATTCGTCCGTGAACTGCGGGTGTGTCACGAATGCGGCTGGCACGCCCGGCTCACCGCCGACCAGCGGATCGGGATGTTGCTCGATCCGGGCAGCGCGCGGCCGGTACCGTTACCATCCACTGTGGACGACCCGCTCGGCTTCGCGGACGGCCGCCCGTATCGGCAACGGCACCAGGAGGCGCGTGCGAAGACCGGCATGGCATGCGGTGTGCTGGTCGTGCGAGGGACGTTGGCCGGCAGGTCGCTGGTACTCGCCGTGCTGGACTTCCGCTTTCTCGGCGGCAGCCTCGGCTGCGCCGAGGGCCAGGCTGTCACGGTGGCCGCGGAAACCGCGCTCGCCGACGGCGTGCCGTTGGTCGTGGTGACCGCGTCCGGCGGTGCCCGGATGCAGGAGGGCGCGCTGTCCCTGATGCAGATGGCCAAGACCAGCAACGCGTTCGCCGCGCTGGACGCGGCCGGGCTGCTCACCGTGACCGTGGTGACCGACCCCACCTATGGCGGGGTGGCCGCGTCGTTTGCCACGCTGTCCGACGTGGTGCTCGCCGAGCCCAAGGCACGCATGGGTTTCGCCGGCCCACGGGTGATCGAGCAGACCATCGGACAACGGCTGCCCGATGGCTTCCAGACCGCGGAATACCTGCTGGCGAACGGCCTTGTCGACGCGGTACGGCCCCGCTCGGAACTGCGCGTGACACTGGCCCGGCTACTCGCCGCCGGCACCACGGCGGCACCGGTTGGCTGGGGCGAGGTGATGGACGACGTACTGCTCCGCGACCCGGACCGGCTACCGGACGTGGCCGGTTGGGCCGCGGTACGGCTGGCCAGGCACGCGAACCGGCCGACCGGTGCCGAGCACATCGCGCACCTGCTCGACGGATTCGTGGAACTGCGCGGGGACCGGGCCGGCACGGACTGCCCCGCGCTGATCGGCGGCATCGGCCTGCTGGACGGGCTGCCGCTCGTGGTGTTGTGCCATCAGAAGGGGCACACCACCGCCGAACTGGTGGCCAGGAACTTCGGCATGCCATCGCCGGCCGGATACCGCAAGGCCGTCCGGCTGATGCGGCTGGCCGCCAAGCTCGGCGTGCCGCTGTTGACGTTGATCGACACGCCGGGCGCGTTCCCCGGTGTCACCGCGGAGCAGCGCGGGCAGGCGGTCGCGATCGCGGAGAGCATCCGGACGATGGGCTCGTTGCCGGTGCCGATCGTCGCGGTGGTCACCGGTGAGGGCGGCAGCGGCGGCGCGCTCGCGCTCGGTGTGGCCGACGAGGTGCTGATCTCGGCGAACGGCACCTACTCGGTGATCAGTCCGGAAGGGTGCGCGTCCATTCTGTGGCGCGATCCCGATGCCGCGCCGACGGCGGCGCAGCGGTTGCGGCTGGATGCGAAGTCGTTGCTGCGGCATGGAATTGTGGACGCGGTGGTGCCGGAGCCGGCCGGCGGCAGCCACGCCGACCCCGGGCTCGCGTCGGAACTGTTGCGCTGCGGCGTGGTTTCGGCACTGCGCGGCCTGGTCGGCGCGAGTAGGGAGCAACTGCTCCATGCCAGGCACAGCCGGTTCCGGCGATTCGGCACGACATAGCAGAAGGAGCGAGATCAGATGGCACAGGGACTGGAGCAGTTGCTCAGGACGCACGACGAGACGCAGACGGCCGAGGACACCCGCGAGACCCTGCGGGAGATGTGCCGCAACTTGGGCGTGCTGCTCGGCGAGGTGCGGGGCACGGCGCAGCGGGTGGCGATGGCGGTCGGCTCGGTCAGCGTCGAGGTGGAGTGGGCGGCGGCCGGGCAGCCGGTGGCGGCAGGGCAGCCGACGCCCTCGGCC
>Ga0137378_10006010_pt1 | contig 10522 bp, 5 predicted proteins | sample SagtaG_21_FD_104813 | JGI IMG/M metagenome (GOLD analysis project Ga0137378, IMG submission 104813) | Vadose zone soil microbial communities from Sagehorn Ranch, Mendocino, California, USA - Sage2_L_60_16 metaG | ecosystem: Environmental > Terrestrial > Soil > Vadose zone | place: USA...
AAATGCCGCGCTCAACTTCCAGTGCATTACGCTATCTGATTCGGTGATCTTGCCGCTCTTGAGAGGGTGAAAATATTCGACGGCAAGACAGTAGGCGGCCTTTATCTCCTCGGGAGACGCGTTGCGGTCAACGCCGAGCACAGTATAGTGATCGGGCTCGTCGGCAATCAGACTGGCCAGTAATCCTATTTCGTCAGGGGTTAACGTCCGATTCTCGATGAGGCCCACTACGCTGACTTGTTCCACGATTTCGCTCCCGATCTTGCAGAACCGCAATTCAGTGTACTTCTTTCTTTAAGAATATCGTGTCGTAGTGACTGATGATCTTGAATCCTGCTCTCTTATAGAAACGCTGCGCCTGTTGAAACCTTTCATTCACCAACAGAAACACAGATGCAGTCCTCGACAGTAATTCTCTGGTCAACTGTGACATGCACCGCAGGCCGACGCCCTTGCCTCGCTCGACCGGATCTACCCAAACGCCTTCAAGGTATGCCACCTCGAGTGTGTCGGTTAGGACTTCGGCCTTGAACATCAGTCTTCCATCTTCTACCCACACCCAGGTCTGACCTTGCTCAATTCGTCTTGAGCATCGCTTGCGAAAACCTTCCGGGTCTGCTGCAAGCGGGTCGATACCGCTTTCATCAAAAGCCGCTTGAGCGTGCGCGGGAACAACCAGGGCGAGATCATCAAGAGTCGCCAGCCTCAGACCGGGCACGGCTTCTCTTACTTCGACGGGCCATCGAAGTTCAAACAGCCACTCGCGGCAGTATCGCCGCGCTGCTTGTCCCCCATCCCCGTAGTATTCCCAGAAGGTCCCCACCTTTCCCCGCTCTCCGAGCAACATATGAGCGCTTTGGGATTCCTGGGCAAGCCGCGCGAACGCCTCGATAGCTGCGTCGCTCCGGGTTTCGAACAGGATGTAACGGCCGATCATAGCCACGCCTTGAAGCTGCCCGTCCTTATCGCGGCATCCGTAGAAGCTGCCACGATTGTGTGGGCTGACCAGCCCGTTGGAGCGAATGAGACTTGCCATCCCGAAGGTGTGATTAGGCCGCTCGCCCAGGAACGCGATCACTTCCGTTTCCTGCTCGGTTCTGAGCTCCTCGACCGTCAGAGGTTGACTCTCTGTGCGATGGAACAGCTGCGCACTCATTCTGCTCGCGTTGGTTTTAGTCAGAGGATACATCGCTTTTTCCTTAGACCTTTCAGCCTTTTATGAGCCAATGCTCTAGTTTACTCGTCCCTATCTCTCGGTCACTGCGAGATACCTAACAATCGACGCCGAACCTCCGCACTAATGGAGGGGGTCAGGATCAGGCGTTGGCAACATAGCGCCCGTCAAGTCACCGCTCATTGCGGACTGCGCCAGCGTGGATTGAGCCCCGGGAGCCAACGAAGCAGCGAAGTAGCTATCTGACAAAAGTACCCCATCTGACAAGAGGACTCCGTTCGACAGCAGCACTCCATCCGACAACAGCACTCCGTCCGACAGCAGCACGCCATCCGACAACAGCACTCCGTCCGACAGCAGCACTCCGTCCGACAACAGCACTCCGTCCGACAGCAGCACTCCGTCCGACAACAGCACTCCGTCTGACAGCAGCACGCCATCCGACAACAGGACGCCCGTGCCGTAGACGGCTTGATACTTCAAGATCAGGTTGCTTCCATAAACGAAGTTCCACTTCTGCAGGAACCCGCCGCCCCACGAAAAAGAGTACCCTGCAATCGTCGTTGTTTGGGTCGGAGCCGCGCCGCTAAGCAAGGGATCGCCCAGCGTCCGGCCGACAAGATCCGTCCGTATGCGTCCTGCGAGCCTTACCCCGCCTTCAACATTCAGCTCGCCTGCTCCCTGTTCAAAGTTGCTGAAACCGGAGAGAGGTTTCGCCGTGTACTGGAGAATTGCTTTTACCAGGTTCGGCGTCAGATTCGGATTTCGCTGTATTAACAGTGCCGCAGCTCCGGCCACCGCGGGCGCCGCCATTGAGGTGCCGCTCAGATACATCATGTTGTGATAAGGCAACACGCTTACGTTCGCGTTAAGGCTGGGGGTTTCAGCCAGAAGCCGATTGTTCGGCGACTCACACTCAATTATTTTGTTACCTGGCGCGATGAGATCGGGCTTGACGAGGTTGTCGTAATGCTTCACTCCCAGACTGTCTGTGTAGTAACCGCGAGTCGGCCCGCGAGAGCTGTAGCTCGCCACTGCATCATCGCTGCGACTGTCAGTGCCAAAGGTGTTTGCTGCGCCAACAGTAATTGCAGAGGGTTCAATGCCAGGAGAGTGGATCGCTCCGAATACCTTGTTGGCGGACACGTCTTTTCCCGTATTGCCGGCGGACACGCATACGACCATCCCGGCGTTGAAAGCTCGCCGCACGGCCTGGCAAAGCGGATCGTTCACATAGGAATCAACCGCGGTCGCGCCGAAGCTCAGATTGAGGACCCGAATGTTGTACGCAGCTTTGTTGGCTATACACCAATCAATACCAGCGATTGCATTCGACATCGAGCCTGAGCCTTGAGAATTAAGCACTCTTACGTTGATGATCTTTGCGGCGGGAGCGATTCCGGTATACGTGCCGAAGGCGACGTGATTATTGCCCGCAGCAATAGAAGCCACGTGCGTGCCATGACCATAAGGATCGTCGGTCCTTCCCTCACCTGTGAAGTCAACACTCGCAACCACTCGGCCGGTGTTAAATGAGTGATGAGCGGAGTAGACGCCCGAATCGAGAATTGCGATACCGATCCCATGTCCGTCAATGGTGCCTGTACTGGTCGTGCCGTAGTTCCTGACCAGAGCGGCCCCGGTTGTGGTCTCGAGGTGCCCGGTCACTTGCGTGTTCCGATCGAGAGATATGTACTTGACTGCGTTATCGTCGGCCAAGTCGGATATCGCACTCGCGGGAATCTCAACCGCTGCCGTCTTCCCGCTATTCAGGCTTCTGAATACTATTCCGCCCAAATCACCGATCCTTCCCATCAAATGGCTGTAGGCGGTGCTGTTCGCTGAGGACTTCGTGTCCACGATCACTCGAACCACTCCATCAGGAGAATTACTGATCGCTTCTTCCAGGTCCGCCGAAATCCTACGGCCCTGCGAATTTGATTCGGCGAGAACGGACCTCACTCCCGATGAGGACCCGGGCAGAAAGGAGAACACCAGGAATGCTGCCGTTAGGAGCGCAAGCACGCTCTTAGTGGCTTTCATGCTGTTTGCTCCTAACTTCCCGAATGCTGAGGCAGTACGAGGACGAATGTCTGAAAGGAGAAAGCCCTCGGTGAGAGGCGCTTTCACGGTTTTTATTGCTTTGCTCATAATATTGATATATGCCTTCTGAACCCCGCTCGGCGATCTGATTGTCAATAGGCGTGCCACAGGGTCCACAACTTTACCGCGAGACTTAGAATGCGTCGAAATCGGAAGAGTAACGATTACTGTCTAGGCGTTTCTGATGAGGCAATTGCCTGAGCAGTCGAGACTTAAGCAACTCTGAGAATCTGCTCGAAAACTGGTTCACGCGATGCAAGAACACTCCTAAGCCGACGAATACCCGGACCAGTAGGCAAACGCTTGATCCAACATCCGGTCAAGCTAAAGGAACTAGTTCGGTCTCTTTGATGCCTGGGGTTCACGTCGCTTGGCTGATAAATGGAAGAGAGCCGTTTTGACGACGCTAGCCCCCTAGCATTGCGCCGTTGTCGCGATACGTAGTTGCCGGTGCAGCCATGATTGTGGTTGAGACTCGAGTTGCAGAAGTTTGACGGGTCGGCCATGCATCCCTTTATCGAATATGACGTATCGTGCCTTACCGAGCGACTTGGACTGATAAATGGCCGTATCGGGCAGACCAATCGAGACTAGTCAAGATATTTTGGAGTGGAAATTCCGTGAGGACGTGCGGTCGCGGATCCGCAGAAAGCGAGGCGTACGTTGTTGGCCGGGAGCTAATCGCAACTCTCGGCCTCGTGATTTCTGCCAATCAAATTATCAGTGTACCTGCAGCTTCAAGAATATCGTGTCATAGTGGCTGATGAACTTGAAGCCGGCTTTCTTGTAGAAGGCTTGCGCGCTCTTGAACCTCTCGTTTACCAGAACGCAAACCGAGCTCGATCGCATTAGAAAGCTTCTGCTTAGCTGCGACATGCATCGCGATCCGATGTCCTTGCCGCGTTCGAGCGGATCAACCCAGATGCCCTCCAGGTAGATTGTTTCGGGTGTGTCAGTCACTACTTCGGCCTTGAAGAGCAGTCTTCCGTTTTCTACCAACACCCAGCTCTGCCCCATTTCGATGCGCCGCGCACACCGCTTGCGAAAGCCTTCCGGGGCGACTTGTAGAGGATCTATCCCGCTCTCATCAAACGCAATTTGAGCGTGTGCAGGTACGATGAGATCGAGATCATCCATTGTGGCCAGCCTGAGGCCGGGCACCCCTTGCTTCACCTCGACCGGCCAGCGCTGCTCGAACAGATACTCCCGGCCGTACAGACGCGGTGATTGTCCCCCGTCCGCATAATACCTCCAGAAAGTCTCAACCTCGCCTTGTTCGCCAAGCAGCATATGAGCGTTTCGGCAATCTTGCGCAAGGTGAGCGAACGCCTTGATAGCGGCATCCGAGCGTGTCTCGAATAGGATGTAACGGCCGATCATAGCCACGCCTTGAAGCTGCCCAGCCCTATCGCGGCATGCGTAGAAGCTGCCGAGATTGTGGGAACTGACCAGCCCGTTGCGGCGGATGAAGCCGGTCATCCCGAAGGTATGACCAGGCCGCTCGCCCAGGAACGCGATCACTTCGGCTTCCTGGTCGGCTCCGAGTTCTTCGATCATCAGGGGTTCAGCCTCTGTGATCGGGAACGCCGGCGCATCCATTCGTCTCGCGTTGATTTCAGTCAGAGGATACATTGCTTTTCCCTTAGAACCTTTCCTAATCTCTCTAAGTCAACACTCCGAGCTTAATCTCGCCGTCGCAGCGAGATATCCGATATACCGACCCTCCATGCCTAAACCTGCCGTCTAATAGAGCGGGTCTAGATCAGGAATGGGCTCCATAGCGTCGGTCTCTTCTCCAGCGACCGCAGACTGGGCCAACGTGGATTGAGCCGATGAAGACAACAAAGAAATTAAATAGCAATCGGACAACAACACCCCATCTGACAGCAGTACTCCGTCCGACAGCAGCACTCCGTCCGACAGCAGCACACCGTCCGACAGCAGCACGCCATCCGACAGCAGCACTCCGTCCGACAGCAGCACCCCATCCGACAACAGCACCCCGTCCGACAGCAGCACGCCATCCGACAACAGCACTCCGTCCGACAGCAGCACGCCATCCGACAGGAGGACGCCAGTGCCGTAGATGCCTTGATACTTCAAGATCAGGTTGCTTCCGTAAACGAAGTTCCACTTCTGCAGGACGCCACCGCCCCACGAAAAAGAATATCCCGCAATCGTCGTTGTTTGGGTCGGAGCCGCGGCGGTAAGCAAGCTATCGCCGCGCGTGCGGCCGACTAGATCGGTCCGTATGAGGCCTGCAAGCCTTACGCCGCCTTCAACATTGAGCTCGCCTGCTCCCTGTTCATAGTTGCTGAAACCGGACAGGGGTTTCGCGGTGTACTCGAGAATTGCTTTTACAAGGTTCGGTGTCAGGTTCGGATTTCTCTGTATTAAGAGTGCGGCTGCTCCGGCAACCGCGGGCGTCGCCATTGAGGTGCCGCTCATGTACATCATATCGCGATAAATAGACGAGCTTACGTTCGCATCAAGCGCAGGGTTAGCGGTCACAATTTCGTTGCCTGGAGCCTTGCAGTCGAGGATCTTGTTTCCCGGTGCTATGAGGTCAGGTTTGACAAGATTATCGAAATGCTTCACTCCCTGACCATCTGTGTAGTAACCGCGGGTCGGCCCGCGAGAGCTGTAGCTCGCCACAACGTCATCGGCGCCGCTGTCTGTGCCAAGGGTGTTTGCCGCTCCGACAGTAATTGCGGATGGCTCTATCCCAGGAGAGTGGATTGCCCCGAAGATTTTATTTCCAGACAAATCCTTGCCCAGATTGCCCGCAGCCACGCATACAACCAGACCAGCGTTGAACGCTCGCCTGACCGCCTGACACAGAGGATCGTTGACGTAGGAATCAACCGCAGTTGCGCCGAAGCTCAGGTTCAGCACTCGAATGTTGTAAGCAGCCTTGTTGGCTATGCACCAGTCAACGCCCGCGATTGCATTCGAGGTAGAGCCCGCGCCTAGTGAGTTAAGCACCCGAACATTGATTAGATTCGCGCCGGGAGCAATTCCTGTATAAGCGCCGAGCGATACGTTACCATTTCCCGCAGCAACAGAAGCCACGAACGAGCCGTGGCCGTAAGGATCGTCCGTCCTTCCCTCACCCGTGAAGTCTACGGAGGCAACAACCCTGTCTTCTTTGAAAGAGTGATGAGCGGAGTAGATGCCTGAATCGAGAACTGCGATACCGATCCCATGTCCGTCAATTGTGCCGGTACTAGTGGTGCCGTAGTTCCTGACCAGAGAAGCGCCCGTCGTCGTCTCGACGTGACCGGTCACTTGCGTGTTCCGATCGACAGAAATGTACTTGACTGCGTTATCATCGGCTAAGGCGGATATTGCACTCGCAGGAATCTCAACCGCTGCCGTCTTCCCGCTATTCAGACTCCTGAATGCTATTCCGCCCAAATCACCGATCCTTCCCATCAAATGGGTATAAGCGGTGCTGTTCGCTGAGGACTTCGTGTCCACGATCACTCGAACCACTCCATCAGGAGAATTACTGACTGCTTCTGCCAAGTCCGTCGAGATCCTGCGGCCTTGCGAATTTGATTCGGCGAGAACGGACCGCACTCCCGATGAAACCCCGGGCAGAAAAGAGGACACCAGGAATGCTGCCGTTAGGAGAGCAAGAACGCTCTTAGTGGCTTTCATGCTGTTTGCTCCTAACTTCCCGAATGCTGAGGCAGTACGAGGACGGATGTCTGAAAGGAGAAAGCCTTCCGTGAGAGGCGCTTTTATCGTTTTCGTTGCTTTGCTCATAATTTTGATCTGTGCCTCCTGAACCCGGTCGGCGATATCATTGTCAATAGCCGTGCCACAGGGTCCACAACTTAACCACCAAGCCTTAGAATGCGTCGAAATCGGAAGAGTAACGATTACTGTCTAGCGGTTTCCGATAAGGCAATTGCCTGAGCAGTCGAGGCTTAAGCAGCTGCGAGAATCCGGCCGCAACCTGGTTCACGCGAGGCAAAAACACTCCTAAGCCGACGAATACCTGGACCAGCGCGCAAACGCTTAATACAACGTCCGGTCAAGCTAAAGGAACTAGTTCGGTCTCTTTGATGCCTTGGGTTCACGTCGCCTGGCTGATAATGGCAGAGAGCGGTTCTGACAACACTACGCACCCGTAGCCCTGCGTCGTAGTCGCGATAACGCAGGCGCGGGTTCAGCCGCGATTATGTTTGAGACTCGAGTTTGAAGGATAAGCACAGCGATTGTTTTGATGTTCGGAGGCAGGCTGACTCTTAGCTTTGCCGGCCGGCTAAAAGGGGCCTGGTCTACATTGGGTAGGCACTGGCAAGGGTCTCAAATATCTCCGGCTCGTAGAGTTCCTGACGGTGCAAGACGCTTTCCTCCCATTGCGAGAGCGCGCTGAGAATCAAGCGGTCGGTTGATTCCGCATCGAGCGGTCTGGCAACCAGATACCCTTGAACGCTGTGGCACCCAAGCTCCCGCAATGACGCCGCCTGCTCTTTCGTTTCCACGCCTTCAGCAATCACGCCCATTCCAAGGGTCTTGGCGAGCATTATGATCGTGCGCACGATCTCTTTGTTCTCATTGTTCTCGGTCATGTGGCTGACGAACGAGCGGTCGATCTTCAAAGTATCGATGGGCAGCCGGTGCAGGTAGCTCAGCGAAGAGTAGCCGGTGCCAAAGTCATCGATGCTGAGCTCCACGCCGAGAGCGCGAAGCTTTTCAAGCGTCCCCGCGGCGCTTTCGACACTCTCCATCACGACGCTCTCAGTTATTTCAAGCTTCAGCAAGCGAGGATCCAGTCCGGTTACATCCAGAATCTGCGTGATCTGCTCAAACAGATTTGACTGGGCGAACTGCCGCGCGGAAAGGTTTACGCTGATGGACAATGGAATCGCAGGCGAGTGCTTTTCGTTCCAGCGCTGCATCTGGAGGCAAGACTGCAGAAGCACCCAACGGCCGATCGGAACGATGAATCCAGTTTCTTCAGCGACCGCTATAAACCTATCGGGCAGGATCGACCCGCGATCGGGGTGCTGCCAGCGAACCAGCGCCTCGAACCCAGTCAACCGGCCGCTCTCGAGTTCAACTATGGGCTGGTACTCAATAAAGAATTCGTCTCTATCGATCGCGCGCCGGAGGTCGGTCTCGAGTTGCAGAAGGTTCACGGCGCGGGCGTGCATGCCTTTATCGAATATGACATATCGTGCCTTACCGAGCGACTTGGCCTGATACATGGCCGTATCGGCATCGCGCAAGAAATCCTCCGGGAGCTGATAGTCTGGATTTGAAAACGCTATCCCAATGCTGACAGTCGTAAACGTCTCATACCCCCCGACATTGAAGGGTTGCGACACGTGTTTTTGGATTCGGTCCGCGACCTCAACTGCCTCCGAAGCACTTCGGATATCGTCAAGCAGGATGGTGAATTCATCTCCGCCCAGGCGTGCTACCTTGTCTCCGGGTCTGACGCAGCGACTCAGCCGGTTCGCGATCCCAATGAGCAACTGGTCGCCAACCATATGGCCGATGCTGTCGTTGATCAGCTTGAATCGATCTAGGTCAAGGAACAGAACGGCGAAGAGCCGGTCCTTCCGCGAATGAACCAGGTCGAGTGACACTTGCAGTTGCTCCATAAACCATGCGCGGTTGGGCAGCCCGGTAAGCCCATCGTGGAAGGCTTCGTGGACCAACTGCTGCTCGGCGCGCTTTCGGTGGGTTATGTCCTGAATCTGGAATATCAGATGGAGGGCCTTGCTTTCTGAATCGCGGATCAATGATACGCCGACCAGGACCCAAACTTCGTGCCCGAGCTTATGGAGATAACGCTTCTCCATCTGATGAGTCAGGACCTTACCATCGACCACCTCTTTCAAACGGGCGAGGAAATCGCCAAGTTCATCCGGGTGGGTAATTGCCTGAAAGGTCATCCCCTTAAACTCGTTCTCTGAGTATCCGGCTATGTCGCACAAGCACTGATTGACCTGCAACCAACCGCCATCAGCCGCCACGAGAGCCATTCCGATCGGAGCATGGTCAAAGGCGCTGCGAAAGCGCTCTTCGCTTTCCTGCATTTCTGCAAGATGCCGCCTGGCCTGTTCCGCTTGTGATGTCGACGACTCTACGTTCTTCACATAGGTTACATATGTGAAGTAAAGAACTGCAAAGATCGGCATCATAGCGATGAAGGCGTAGAAACCAACAACGGTGATTAATTTGACTGTGAGTGCGGCGGCCAATGCGCCGGCGAAGTAAGTCAATGAGGTCCAGACATAATGTTGCTTGTACGTGGACCAGATCGGGCGATTAGCCTTGAGCGACCCGGCGATCGCTACCAGTCCCGAGTTAACAATGTACTGAACGAAAGCCATCGTGCAGGTAGCAGTGATCAATCTGGAAGAGAAATGCCCGCTGGATAAATCCAGGATGGATCCGAAGAAGAAACGCAGCGTCCAAACAGTCAGGAATGTCGAGAGCGCCATACTCCCCGAGTTGAACGCCATCGTCAAAGGCTTCCTGGTAATACGCAGCGACGAGAAGAGCCCTTCCAGCGCAGCCAGAAGAATAGCAGCCTCTCCATCAAACAGGAGTAACGCAAGAAAGATGAAAATGTCAGAAATGGATATACACGAATCAAAGCGAAAGAATCGGACGACTATTCGCGAGCCGAGGGAGACAGTCACTACCACCAGAAGAAGAAATGGCAGTCCGAGTTCTGATAAGCGAAGGCCAAGCACTGAGAAGCACAGAGCTGCCGCACCTGCAACGGCGATCGCCCGAAGATAGGGCTTCATGAAGCGGTCTCGATTTTTATGACCGAGTCTCTTCTGCGCTCCGTTGTTTTTTAGGGTGCTCATCATTGAAGCACTTCGCCTCTTCCTTCATCTCTTATTTAGGGCCTTGATCACTGTTGCAGATTCCCGTTCTGAACTGAGATGGTTTCTCGGTATATACACTACTCAATAGCTGTGCCAACGAGGCGAACCACCCTCCCGCTGGCCTGGCGCTTGCAACTTCTTGATCTAAATCGGAGATTTGATCGAGCCGATGGTGCATTAAGTTCTGCATTCGCAATGACTTAACTTAGACCCATCGAGGCTGTTCGCGTTTCGGCCATTATGAGCCAGCGCGAGCTGGGATATTCGCAGCCTCGGAAAGCAAGGTGTGTGCTTCGGTCAAAATGACGGAAGGCTATCGACAGCCGACTCTCAACTTCCTGAACGAAGAGCCAGTGCGACGAATGTCTGACAGGAGGAATCC
>Ga0137378_10006016_pt1 | contig 10517 bp, 6 predicted proteins | sample SagtaG_21_FD_104813 | JGI IMG/M metagenome (GOLD analysis project Ga0137378, IMG submission 104813) | Vadose zone soil microbial communities from Sagehorn Ranch, Mendocino, California, USA - Sage2_L_60_16 metaG | ecosystem: Environmental > Terrestrial > Soil > Vadose zone | place: USA...
CGAACGGGGTCCGTCCGGCTAGAGCGGACTGGCCCTGTGCGGATCGCCAATCACTTGGCGTTAGCAGTAAGCACGCCGCAAAACCGTGACAAACCAAACGCAGAAGGGCAGACCTGATTCGCGGTGCCTTCGGGCTGCCGCAGTTATCCCGGCGAGACTTAGTGGATCCCATACATCGCCGCTCCTGCGGTGGACGCTGCAATTGACGAGCTGTTGACGGCCAGGTTCTTCATCCAACTGAAGGGCACATACACAATATCGTCGGCTTGAAGCTCGATATCGTCGCGCTTGCCTTTTTCAATCTGATCCAGGCGCAGCGGTCTCTCGCTTACACCATTGGGTGTTTTACGAATCAAGCGCACACGCGACTGGACCGATGTTTTGTTTGCAGAGCCCGCCATGGCCACCGCCTGGAGAAGCGTAAGGTGTGAATCGTTGGTCGCGATTGCATATCCTCCCGGCCGGTTTACGTCGCCGAGAATATATACGACCGGCGCCCGCGTCACCAGCACCGTGTCGCCCGGATGCACGATGACAACCGATTCGAACGCCCGCGACGGATCATTCGACAGGTAGTAATCGATCTTTTCCTGCGTGGCCCACCGTTTCACAACAATATGGCGATCCGCCGTGTCGAGAACGCCTCCCGCGAGCGACAGCACCTTGAGAATCGTTTGGGGCGTCGCGATCGGATAACTGCCCGGGGAATGCACTTGGCCCAGGACAGCGACGTCCTGCGTTGCGTACTCCTGCACGCGGACGGTCACCTCCGGGTGCCGCATAATGCCACCCTGCTTCAAGGCTTCCTGGATGCGCGCTGCGGCAGCGCCCGGAGTGTCCCCTGCCACATGAATCGTACCCACATAGGCAAGCGGAATATTCCCCCCATCGGTGACGCGCACCTGCTGCGACATCTCGGGCGTGTCGAGGACATCCACCTGCACCATGTCTCCCGGCCCGATCAATAGGCTTTCATTCTGCGCCGCACATGTCCCGCCTGTAACCGCGCAGAGGAAGCAAGCGATGAACAACATGCTACGCACTGATTCTGCCTCCGTAATATGCTGGCTGCTTGTACCCGTAGTAACGGTAGAGAGCACCGCTCCCTGCCTGGATTCCGTTGAGCACAACTCCGGCGCCATAGATCCCTCGCGCCTGGAGAAGTTCCGAAGTTCTCTCCATCGACCGCAGATCCGTCATTTTGTGTCGCGCCACCACCACCGTGTAATCGACAAGCTTGGACAACAGCGCGGAATCAGTAACGGGCAAGAGTGGCGCGCTGTCGAGGAAAACATAGTCGTACTCACGGCGCCATTCCTCCAGCAGGCGAGCCATCTCGTCTGAAGCCAGCAATTCTGCCGGATAGGCTGGAACTGGGCCGGCGGGAATGACATCCAGCACCGCCCGGCCATCGAGCGCGATGCGGATCGGTGCCGGTCTGTGATCACAGTCCTCGCGCAGCAAGGACGAAAGTCCGCTGCTCTCGTTCAGATTCAGCCGGCGCCCCAGAGTTGGCGTGCGCAGGTCTGTATCCACCAGCAACACCTTCCGCCCGCCCTGGGCATGTACCATCGCAAGGTTGATGCTGAGAGAGGTCTTGCCTTCCCCGGGAACAGAACTGGTGACGAGGATGACCCGGGGCGGATCTTGGCAATGACTCGTCTGCTCAATTGCCGTCCGCAGGGAGCGCAGAGACTCGGTAAATGCGGAATGCGGTTCGAGTTGCGCAACCAGCGCGCGACCCGTCTGGTGTGCAACACCGGTTCCCCTGCCATTAGCACTTCTCGTAGAGCGCGCAAGAAGCCGAAAAGCGCGGTTTCGATCTGCCAGGCCCTTGTGGTGCGGCACGAACCCGATGAGAGCTCCCCCAAAAAGCGCCTTCGCTTCCCCAATATCGTAGATACGATGATCCGTTGCATCACGCAGCAGCGCCGCGAAGATGCCCAGCAGAACTCCTCCGGCAATCCCCGCCGCTGCATACATCAGCACGTTCGGCTTTGCCGGCTTCGCGGGCACCTGTGCCGCATCGACGAGGGCGATGTTGCTCGAGCGAAGCCCGGCCACAACATCGGCTTCCTTAAGACGCCCGCGCAGACTTTCGTACAATGAGCGACTTTGGGCAGCTTCCTGCCGCGTAATTTCGTATTCGACTGCCTTGCCGTTTAATGTCTCAGCCTGCTTCTTCTGGCCCTCGAAGTCCGAGCGCTCCTCGCCTTCAACCCGGACCGAGGTTTCGTAGTCGTTCTTGGCGCGCGCGGCAATCCGCGCAGACTCGTCACGAATTGCTCGTTGCGTACCCGCCAGTCCCGCCTGCAAATCTTGAATCTTTGGATAATTCGGACCGAACTTCGCCGTCAGCTCGTTCAATTGCGCCTGCGCCTGTGCTTCCTGTCCGCGCAGGTTCTGCAGAAGCGACAGCGATCCAGCCAGGCCCGAGGTCGAGCCTTGAAGAGAGCCCGCTCCCGCCAGGCTCGAGATCAGTTCCGGATCTCCTTGTCTCACCGCCTCGTAAAGCGCTCCCTTCAGAATGCGGGCGGACTTTGCCTCTCCGAGCCGCACGCTGGCCTGCTGCAAACGGTCCAGAGTGGGCGCATACACCTGCTGCCTGCCTTGGGCGTCCGTTTGGCCGTCCGAGAACATTCCCGACTCACGCTGCATCTTTACCACCTTGGCTTGAAGAACCTCGCTCTGCTGGCGCAAATCCGAAAGCTGATTCGACAGCCAACCTGATGCCTTCTGCGTCGCGCCCTGTCGCGTCTCGAAGTTGTAGTCGATCAAATTCTCTACAAGCGAGTTCACGACCGCCGCCGCAATCTTCGGATCGGAACTAAGGTACTCAATCGAGATCAGTCGTGTCCCGGAGATGGGTTTCACGTTTAAATTCGATTCAAATACCTTTACAACCTGGCTTCTCCTGACGGGAGATTGATCCAGGCCCGCTCCAGGAGGGTCACTGGCATTTGCGGCTGAGATTAGGCCGATCAACCAACCGATGGCGCTAGGCTTTGGACGAAAGTCGGACGTCCGCTCCAGGTGGAGCGACTCGATGACTCTGAGGGCAAGTGTCTCGGAGTGCAGAATCTGCGCCTGCGTTTGCAGGGTGATGGTGCCATCCAATGCATCGGCGGGCGGCGCATTCGGACCCATCATCTCGTTCAGGCTTAACGCATCCACGCTGTCTTTCTGAACCTGTATGCTCGCCGATGCCTTGTACATTCGTGTGGTGCTGGCGCACTTGATAAGCGCCGCGGACACGACGGCGATGAGCATCAGGGCCACCAGTCCGCGCCGTCTTCCCAGAAGGCGCAGGAAATCTTGGATCGTCATCTCTTTGGGTGGACGTTCCACTCGCACCGGACGAGAGTACGCTGCTGAAAGATGCAGCTTGGCATCCGTACCAGGGACGATCTCGTGAATATTTGGCATCACATAATCCTAAGTCAAAGGTTAGATAGTCAGTGCAAGACGCCGTGATCGCGCTAACTCGCAGGCGAACGCGACGTATGGCCGCTGAATTACCGAGATATGGAACGCAACTTATCCCGCTGACTTACAGACAACTAACTTGTGTCGCTCGGATTGGGCGAGAACAGACGCTCCAAAGCCGCGCATCGACAATGCAAGGTTGAGCTTCACATTCTTGTTACTGTGAGATGAGCTGCGGATCCGGTGAGCCCAATATTGGGCATTTCCTATGCGGAAGTCCGGTTATTGTGCACGACTGGGGGACTGCATCCGGATCGCTCGCCGGGAAGATTAGCAAGCATTTCCGATCCCGCGGGGAAAGTCGTCGAATGGTGTTGCCGTAACTGCCAAGGACGAAGCAGGTCTGTCGATCTTAGCACGGTTGCAACGGCGGCGTAGCAGTTGTGAAGTTCCCCTCCAACGCCCGCCGCATGAACTGACTTTAGCGTTGAATTGCGCGGTTGTCAATCGCAACAAAATAAGTTTATGCGAAATGTCGCTGCATTCAATGTGGCAGATCCTTTGAAACTCGCTTCTCGAATGAAGAAATCATATGGAATGAATGCTCACATCCATGAGGTACAGCGCGAAATTTGCGCAATGACCACAATACCTATAGCTAGTCCAGCACCTTCATGTCCGCTATCGCGAAAAGCTCCCAGTGCAAGCACGTCAATGCCAAATGATTGCGTTGCACATTACGGTATGTCGTGATGGGATCAGAACAGACAATCGGCGCGGGGATCTTCCGAAGTGACCCGTTCCCGGCATGCGCGTTGATCTACAAAGCCCCAATGTATCCCGGTAGTTACTCCCGATGTAACTCGCGATATCGTAACAAACATGATTCCTAGTTAGGTTGTGCGGCTCAAGTGTGTTGCAACTTTTGTGTAGCTTTGAAATCAAAAGTGATGTACTCTGCGATCAATCGGGCGTGGTGTACAACCCCCGAGTCATCATTCGATGCACAATAGAACGGTTCACAAGCTTTCTGATTGTGTACGTCAACCCTCAAGGAACCAAACAAGACCTGATACGCAGCCGGCATGAGTTGCACGACACCAGAGTGGTGTCTCCGTTGTAACTGAGGATGCTAGCTGACACTGGCGAAGCCCTGCCTGATCAGTTTTGCAGAACATCCACACGCCATCATCGGGTCTCGTTCAACCCGAAACGGAGGATTGCATCTATGAGTACCTGCACCCAGCACACGCTTGGTTCTCCAACTCAGGCTGCACTCGAGGTACGCTTCTGGCACGCGGTAACCACCATGCCCAGGCACGAAAAATCCGTCTTCGCCGGCCTGATGCAGAACGGCATCGACGCCTTCCTGCCCACATTCGAATCCCTAAACAAATGGCGCAACCGGCAGAAAGTCACAGTGATTGCGCCGCTCTTTCCGACATACCTGTTCGTTCGCATCGTCCAGGCGGAACGGGTAAAGGTGCTGCGCACGCCCGGGGTGCGCCAGTTCGTTGGAAACAGTAAAGGTCCTGCCGTCATTCCAATGGATGAAGTCGAGTCGCTCGGAAAAGCCGTCAGCGAGAGGAAGGCCAGGCCCTTCGACGGTCTTGTCGAAGGCCGCCGGGTGCGCGTCCGCAGTGGTCCTCTTCAAGGACTTGAGGGGTGCCTCGTTCGCAAGAGAAATGAGTGGCGCTTCGTCATCAAAGTGCAGCTGATCAACCGCCACGCGGCCGTTGAAGTTGATACCTCGGCTCTCGAGCTTCTCGATGAGAGCGAAATTGAGACAAGACAGCTCGCCTAGTTCGATGTGAGACCTCACTGCTCGCCCGAAGGCCTACCGCGCTGGACAAGCCGAATCCATCCGGAACTGCCGCTCGGCGGCGCCGCAATGCGCCATCGGCTTCGTCGCTCCCCGCTTCAGTGTGCAGTGCCAATCGGGCATTCTTCTCGCCCACTGAGGATGTGGGGATTGCCCACCTGCTTGTTCAATCAAATACCGGAGCCCCTCCGGTTCGCAGCAAGGAGACGCTCTTATGCAATCATCCATAGATTGGGACACCAGGGATGTCCAGAGACCGGCCGGCCTGCGGGAGCTGGAGACCAACAGGGTTGCCATTGGCCATGCCTTCGTCGATAACCACACCTCAGACGAGGTGTGCGCGGCGATCATTCAACATGCCTGCGAGCGACGCGCGGCGACACACGTCATCACTCCCAATGCCCAGCATGTCGTTCTGCTGGACACCGATCAACGGCTTAGGCGCATCTACGAACGGGCTGACCTCGTAGTGCCGGATGGAATCTCGCTGCTTCTCGCGGCACGATTCCACGGCGGCAGTTTGAAAGAACGGGTTGCAGGCGTCGATATATTCAAGAAACTTTGCATTCTGGCTGGCAGAAACGGACTCAAGGTATTTTTTCTGGGAGGCTTGCCTGGATCGGCAGAACGCGCTGTCCAGGCCCTGAAGCGCGAAGCTCGAGACCTGATCTACGAAACCTGTTGCCCGCCGCTCGGATTCGAGAAGTCGGCAGTCGAACTCGACAATGTGGCGGAGGCAATCAAGCGCGCGAAGCCCCACATCCTCTTTGTCGCGCTCGGCGCCCCTAAACAGGAATACTGGATTCATGATCACGGTCTTAAACTCTCTGTCCCGGTTTCCGTAGGCGTCGGCGGCTCGTTTGAAATCGTGGGAGGCGTAGTTCCCCGCGCGCCGTTGTTCCTCCAGCGCGCCGGGTGTGAATGGCTCTACCGCCTCTGCCGTGAGCCGCGCCGCATGTGGCGCCGCTATCTGATCGGCAATTTCCAATTCCTCTGGATCGTCGTTCTCCAACGACTCCGCAGGGCGCTTCTCGATCGTGTGCTCCGGCTTGCGGTCCAGGGCGCGTTCGCGGCAGAACTGGAGGAGATCGCGGCGCGGCGGCCCGGAGCATACGCTCGCCTTGTTGCTGCCGTCGCCAACCGCGAATTAGAAGGTGCTCGAGACGCTACGGCTGCGTGAGCACAGAAGCACAGTCGCTCAATGGTGGATCAAGGCTCGTAGCGAACTCGAGCCAACCTCAACCGTGTTCATCATATCCGCAGTTTCGAGATTCGGCGGAGGAAAATGGCTACCCAAAATTCATTTCGCAGTCCCGCAATCGAAAATCAACCATCAAGGCCGGAAGCTGTGCCGGCCATCGGACGGAGAGCGTTTTCACAACGCCTCTTGCAATCGGCCTTGTCTCGATCATCTGATGTACTTGCCGCCTTGACGGCTGTGTGCATTGCAGTCCAGTTCAGAACCCATCATCTTCCTGGCCTGGAGCACTTCTCTCATGCCCACTCTCTCAACACGATCGAAGCGCTATGTCTAGGTGGTTTTGGCCTCGCGCTTTATTGCAGCGGCGGGGGGGCTGGCCTCCATCGCAATCGTGCTGTGCCCATATCCCTGCAACTGTGCCGGTCAGTCGGCGAATGCCTGATCGCAGGCTTGCTTGTTGCAGGCGCTCTGTATTTGCTGCAGATTTCTGCCGTACCTCCAGCTACCATCGTCTCGCTCGTGTCGCTGGCCTGCGTCATGATCTGTTTGAACCGGCTTGCATGGTGGTGGCTACGTTCATCTCGGAATGGCGGGCGGTTCGACGGCCGGCACGTTCTTGTCATCGGCACGAATCGAGCCAGTGAAGCGCTTCGCCGGCAAATACTTAGCCACTGCTTCGCCGTTCGAGAGTTTAAAGGTTTTGTGAGGCTCACACGAAGGTTCTTCGCAGACGATGTCGACGCGTCACACATCCTGGGTGGCGTCCACCAGCTAAGAACCATCTGCAGGGTCAATTTCATTGATGAGATCATCTTGGCTGAAGATTGCCCGGTGGCGCTCATCATGGACCTGGTAGACGAAGCCCGTGAAATGGGTATCAATGTCTTCGCCCTGCCGGGCATCCATGACGACAGCGGGCAGGACCGCCCATGCGAGCGAGTTGGCGATTTCGGCCTGATTCCCCTCCACCTTGAGGAGGATGCGCCGATCGCCCGCGCGGCGAAGCGTGTCTGCGATCTCGCCCTCTCCTGCCTCGGACTCGTGGCTGTTTCGCCGCTTCTTCTCATCATTGCCTTCGCAATCCACCTCGATTCCGAGGGACCGATCGTCTACATCTCAAAGCGAATTGGGCGGAAAGGACGTCCGTTCCCCTGTTTCAAATTCCGAACCATGTGTGTCGGGGCGGACCAGATGAAGGCCCAGCTGATGGAGAAGAACGAGCGCGACGGGATTCTGTTCAAAATGGCCAATGATCCGCGCGTAACTCGCGTTGGGCGGATACTGCGTAAATACAGCCTCGACGAACTGCCGCAAATCATGAACGTCATCCGGGGAGAAATGAGCCTCGTGGGCCCTCGCCCCCCGATTGCGAGCGAAGTAGAAAGCTACCAGGTGGACCATTACCGCCGCCTCGAAGCGACACCGGGATTGACTGGCGCATGGCAAGTGACGGCGCGCCACGATCCCTCATTCGAAAAGTATGTCGCCATCGATATCGATTACGTGAAAAACTGGAGTTTCTGGCTCGATCTGGAAATCCTGCTCAAGACGGCCGCCGTGGTCTGCCGCGGCACGGGAAGCTGATTGGTGCCGTGCATCCCCATCGAATTACCGCACCATATCGCCGCCCCCGGAGGGACATGCCGAAGCTTCTGATCTTCAAGGAGACTCTTCTGCCTCCCTCCGAAACGTTCGTCCTCGCTCAGATGAACTCGCTGCGCACGTTTACTCCTTTGTTGACAGGCCTTGAAAGGATGGCGTGCAGTCTGCCTCTCGTTGATGACCCCTTGATGCTATCACCGGCAGCCGGACATGCCGCGGCTATGCGCGCCAAGCTCTATCGCAGAACCGGAGTGGCGCCTCGATTCCATAGCCGCGCCAGGCAGTTCGGCCCCAACCTTATCCATGCGCATTTCGCCAGCGGGGGTCAAACGGCCATTCCCCTCGCTCGCGCGCTGGGTGTGCCCCTGGTTGTTACGCTTCACGGTGCCGACGTGACCATCCGTGGAGCTTCGGCCAGATACAAGCCAGTGATCGAGGCAGCCGCGCGCTTCATTTGTGTCTCGGACTATATTCGCCACCGTGCTCTGCAGGCAGGCTTCCCGGCTGAGAAGCTCGTCTTGCATTACATCGGGATCGATCGGGCGCTCTATGCGCCTGTGGCTGCCCGGCCTGAAACGGGCGTCATTTTTGTCGGCCGGCTGGTCGAAAAAAAGGGCTGCAAATACCTGCTGCGCGCCATGCGGATCGTCCAACGTACTCATCCGGAATGCGCCCTCACCGTGATTGGCGACGGCGCCATGCGAAACGAACTGGAAGAGCTCGCCCGCTTCCTCAATCTGAATTGCTCGTTCCTGGGTACTCAGGCCAGTTCCGTGGTTCGCCAGCGCATGTCGCAGTCCAGGGTGGTGTGCGTTCCGAGCGTTACCGCCGCAAACGGCGACAGCGAGGGACTTCCTACCGTGCTGGCCGAGGCTCAGGCCATGGGATTGCCGGTGGTGAGCACCATGCATGCCGGTATTCCCGAGATGGTCGATTCCGGCGCAACCGGATTTTTGTTGCCGGAACGTGACTACAAGGGAATGGCCGAAGCGTTGTTGACGCTTCTGGCGGATGACGGGCTGTGGGACCGCTTCCATCGCGCTTCGATCGATCGCATCGCTCGCCAATTCGACCTGGCTAAGCAGACCGAGATCCTCGAAGAGATATATCGCGGAGCTCTCTCGACGTGATAGGTTCCCAGGCGAAACCCGATTTGAGCCTCGCCCTGCGCGTCTCCGCGTTGCGGCACAGCCTTTTTTCCGCGGCGCGGCATCTTGCGTCGCGCATTCGCAACAGTACGCTGGTGCGCAACGCGGCCTGGCTGTTCGCCGGCCAGGGTCTCTCGTTTATTGTACAGGGCGTTTACTTCGTCGTCCTCGCGCGTCTGCTGGGAACCACTGAATACGGCCAGTTGGCCGGCGTGGTCGCGCTGGTTGCCGTTGTCAGCCAGTACAGCACGCTGGGCTCCGGTCTTCTCTTTCTTCGCTATGTCAGTCCCGATCGCAGCCGGTTTCGCCTCTATTGGGGCAATATCCTGATGTCAGTTTGCATGTCCGGCGGCGTGCTGGTGGCCGCTTTACGGCTCGCCGGGCCCTGGTTCGTGGGCAGGCAAAGTATTCCCCTTCTGCTCCCCATAGCGGTGAGCGATTGCTTGTTCCTGCAATTCGGCAGTTGCGCCGGACAGGGCTTTCAAACCTTCGAAAAGATGAAATTCAGTGCCGCCATTACGCTTGCCAGTAATCTGCTGCGGATGGTACTGGCGGTAGCAATGCTGGTTTTCTTCAGAACGGCGACAGCATGGCAATGGGCGCTCGCCTCTCTGTTCATTTCCTTCACCGCGGCCGTCTTCGCATTTTTTACCGTAACCCGCAACATCGGGTGGCCGTTGTTCTCTCCGGCTCTGTTTTTCAAACGGGCGTATGAAGGCTTCGTCTTCGCAATCTCAGGTTCCACCACCGCCGTGTACAACGACATCGACAAAGTGGTCTTGTCGCATTACGGCATGAACCATGCCAACGGCATCTACTCCCTGGCATATCGCGCTGTCAACATCGGCACCATGCCGGTAATGTCCATCGTGAGCGCCGCCCTGCCGCGCTTCTTTCGGGCCGGCGTGAATGGCATAGGAGCGACCTTGCCCATGGCGAGGCAACTGCTGCGCAGAACTGCCCTGATCGGTGCAGCCATATCTGCGGCGCTGTTCGTCCTTCCTCCGCTGATCCCCTGCTTCGTCGGCCGTTCCTACATCGAGTCCGTGGACGCCCTCCGGTGGTTATGCCTCATCCCGCTTTTTCGGTGCTTCCACCTCAGTGCGGGCGACGCCATCGCCGGCGCCGGGCACCAGCGAGTCCGGTTAATCTCGCAATCCATCGCCGCCATCGGCAACCTTGGTCTGAATCTCTATCTCGTGCCCCGATACTCATGGCTGGGTGCCGCGTGGGCTTCGCTGGCCACGGACGCCGGGCTCGGCATCATGAACTGGGTCGCCCTGATCCTGCTCGCAAGCAGGAGAGCATTGCCTCAGCA
>Ga0137378_10006022_pt1 | contig 10512 bp, 6 predicted proteins | sample SagtaG_21_FD_104813 | JGI IMG/M metagenome (GOLD analysis project Ga0137378, IMG submission 104813) | Vadose zone soil microbial communities from Sagehorn Ranch, Mendocino, California, USA - Sage2_L_60_16 metaG | ecosystem: Environmental > Terrestrial > Soil > Vadose zone | place: USA...
GAACAGCGTGCCCTGGCCGTGCGGCTGAAACTCGTAACCGTGCGTGTGATAGAAAAATTTCAAACCGTGTTTGGCCAGCGCTTCACCCGCGCGGTTGAAGACAGCGATGGCCTCGCGGCAGGTTTTCTCATCGAAGTCGCCCTTATGCTCAATCCACGCGCAGCCGGCATACTGCAGCCCGAGCGCCTTGGCATCGCGCGCGACCCCTTCGACGTCGTCGCGGTAACGCTCGTAGGGGAAGTGGCCGCTGACCGGTTTGAGGTGATTGGCGTCGAGCAATGCCTTGAATTTTTCGGGCGTGAGATCATAGCTGCCGGCGAGTTCGACGTTTTCGATCCCGAAGCGGCGGACTTTTGGGAGCGTGCCGGGCACGTCCTTCGCGAAGTCCGCGCGCAGGCTGTAGAGCTGAAGGCCGATGGGGCCTTTGAAACTCGGACCGATGCCGGCCCGGGCAGAGGGCGCGTCGGCCGCGGCAGCGGTGAGCGAGGTCAGAGCCAGCGAAAACGCGATAGGAAACAGGGAGGGCAAGAATGGTTTCATGGTGCTCAGCGTAACATCACCGGCCGGGCGATGGGAAGCCGGCAATCGGCAACCGCGGCGGCCTCCGGCCCACCCCACGCCGGGTGAGGCTGCCGGGTTTACCTCAATCGGTGATGGCGGCCACCGCGGCTTCCTGGAAGGCGCGGCGCACGGGCGAGTCGTCGCCGTTGGGAAAACCGGTGCGCTGAATCATCAATATCAGGATCAAATCCTTCTTCGGGTCGGCCCAGCTTTGGGTGGCGTAGGCGCCGCCGTGGCCGAAGGCGCCGGGCGAGAGCGACGCCGTAACGCCTTGCGGTTCCCTGACGACCTGGAAGCCGAAGCCCCAGCTCATGCCGCCGGTGAAGCCGGTTTTGATGTCGCCGCTCTGGGTCCGGGTCATCAGCGCCAGCGATTCCCTGGAGATTATTTTTTTGCCGTCGAGCGTGCCGCCGTTGAGGGCCATCTGGTAGAAGCGCCCCACGTCGGCCGCGGTGGAGAACAAGCCGCCGGCCGGAAACGGGGTGCGCTTGCGGTCGCTCAGGCCGCCTTTGATAAAATAGATGTCGGTCTCCTCCAGACCGTGACCGGTCTTTGCCGGCCGGTAGGCTTTGGCCAGGCGCTTGACCTGGCTGGGTGTTGGCCAGAAGGTGGTGTCCTTCATGCCGAGGGGCTCGAAGATGCGGCGCTGGAGAAACTCCTCGAATTTGCGGCCGGACTGCACTTCGACAATGCGGCCGAGCGTGTTGATGCCCGGGTTGTTGTATTCCCATTTGCTGCCGGGCGGAAAGCGGAGCGGTTGTTGGGAATAAGCCATCACCATCTCGGCCAGCGTCGAGTCGGGGCGCGGCGACGGCACGTCGCCCATGCCCGAAGTGTGGGTCAGCAGGTCGCGCAGCGTAACCGAGCGGGCGGGACGGGTGAGCGTGAGCGAGTTCGTGGACCGGTCCTGCACGAGCCACTGGTTCTTGAACTCCGGCAGATATTTTTCGACCGAGTCCTCCACGTTCAACTTGCCTTCGTCCTGCAACATGAGCACCGCCGTGGCGGTGATGGGTTTGGTCATGGAGGCGATCCAGAACAGGCTGTCTGGGCGCATCGGTTTTTCACCGGCGATGTCGGCCCGACCCACCGCTTCGAGGCTCGCGATTTGCCCGTGCCGCGCCACGAGGGTGACGGCGCCGGCGAGCGTGCCGTCGTCCACGAACGCCTGCATGCGTTTGGGGATTTCGGCGAGCTTGGCGGCGTCCATGCCCAACGCGGAAGGAACCGGCGCGGCGGTGGCGGCGGCCGTGAAGCAAATCAGAGCGGCAGCAAAGGTTATCCGAGTCAGGAATTTCATGGGCCTGAGCCTAATCAAAGGCCGCGGAATTTCAACGCGCGTCTTTTTTCTTGAAAACAATCCTGCCTGACCTCCCACGGCGAGTTCACAGAACTCGACGCCGCCGCCGACGCCGACCAGGGCCGCCTGGCTCGCGCCAGGGGAGGTTGAGAAATTGAAAGAAAGGATTGCCAAGGCCCGCCATTTGCAGCCACATTAGCCGGGATTATTGCATGAGCAGCGCCACACTCAACGAGCGGGGTTCCGCCACCCCAAAAGCCGCCGCCCGCTCCGCGCCCGACTTTTCCGGCCCGGTGACGAAGCCGAAGAAGGCCTTATTCAAGCTGGTGGCCGAAGTGCTTGCCCACGGCGGTCCCGGCTACCTCCAGTTCGCCATCACGAATATCTGCAATGCCACCTGCGATTTCTGCGGGTTCGCGGTGGATCGGTTTGATCCGAAGCAGCGCCGCAGTGTCTCGCTCCAGGAAGCTCGTGACGTGATCGACATCGCGGCGAAGAATCACATTGGCTACCTGCTCTTTGTGGGCGGCGAACCGCTGGTTCACCGCGACTTGCGGGGAATGGTGCGCTACGCGGCGGAGCGCGGCATCCATCCGATGATCTGCACCAACGGCTCGCTCTGGACCGAGCGGAACATGCGCGAGCTGGCGGGCGACGGGTTGAGCAGCGTGATCATGTCCATCGATTCGCACGACGTGGCGCGGCACGAGAGAAATCGCGGGCTGCCGGACGTTTGCCAGAAAATCCAGAGAGCGAACCGGGTTTTCGCGGAGTTGGGGATCCAGACCACCGCGAGTGTCACCGCCAGCAAGCTGATCGACGACTACGACAAGCTGCCCGGATTCCTGACCGAGCTGGGCTTTGCGAGTTGCACCTTCAGCTATCCGCTCACCTCCCTGGCCTCGAGCTACCTGAGCTTCAGCGATTCGAACCTGGTCAATTACAAAACCGACGAACTGATCGGCGTCTTCGAACAGATCAAGACGATGAAGCGGCGGAGCGGTTACCCGGTCGTCAATCCGACCGAGTCGCTGACCGAAATGCAGCGGCATCTGCGCAAAGAGCCGGAGCGCTTCGGCTGCCTCGGCGGCCACAAATATTTTTATCTCGACTGGCACTTGAACCTGTACCGTTGTCACTTTTGGGAAACGCCGATGTGCAACATTTACGAATTCGACCCGTCCAAACTTATCCGGGACGGCTGCACGCGGTGCATGATCGATTGCTACCGCGACCCCAGCGTGCTGCAATTCGTGGCGATCAGCGCCAGCGACGCCTACCGCAATCTGAAGCGGGGCAAAATTGTCGCCGCGGCCAGAAACCTCCTGGACCGGCGGAACCTCACTTCGTTGAAGGCGGTTTGGGACGACCGCAAATGGATCGGCAAAGTTTAGGCGGGAAGTTGGCCGGCGAGTCCTCAAAAATATGCGCTTTCGGATTGACCATTGCCCCCGTTTTGTGTCGAGATAAAGAGCCGCCGATTTCAATGCACGTGAACCATGCCAAAGGCCGCCAGTAAGAACGGACGCTCTGCGCGTATCGCCAGCACCACCAAGTACGACGCTCACCACACCGTCCTCTCCAAGACGTACGGCGCGCAGGCCGACCTGCGGCGGGAGCTGGCCGATTCGAAGGCGCGCGTCGCGGAGCGGGCGGAGATTCTCCAGCAGTTTTCGACCTGCGCCGATCCGCAGCGCGCGTGGCTGCTGCTGGAGGATTACTTCGAGAAGCTTTCGCTGGCGCGCAAGGACTTCACCTCGCAGGAGTGGTGGCCGCGGCTGATGGCCGCGCAAGGCGGCGCGCGGCTGGAGGAAGTGGCGATCCTCTTCCTCCGAGCCAACCGGCCGGTGCCGACCGAACTGCTCCCGTACGCCAGCGCGGAACGCTTCGCGAAAATCGAACAGGCGGAGCAAGAACACCAGATCCTGCAAAAACTCGAACACTGGCTGTTCCCGCCAGCGCCGCCCCACCTCGACTCCCCGCGCGCCGCGCTGCGCGTGGTGTGCGAGCCGCGGCCCGTCGCCGGCCAGCCGGAACTGCACGCGCTGAAAGTCTCCTTCAGTTTGTTCCGCCCGCGCTCCGGGGAAAAGGTCCGGCCGTTGGCGGAGATCATCGAACTGACCAGTCGCGCGGCCCACGAGCAGGAGCTCTTTTCGCCGGAAGACTGGGAATTCATCCAGTGGCTCGCCGAAACTTGCCCTCCGCGCGACGACCGAACCGATGGACTGGCGCTGGCGGGCTTGGATTTGCTCCAGTGGCTGGCGCGCTGGGGGGACAATGGCCGTCTGGAGATGAACCACGAGCGCCTCCATTTTTACGGGCAGATCATCGCCCTGACGCCGCACCTGGAAAACGGCCAGGCCGAATTGTCCTTTACGCACCGGGTGACCCTGCCGGATGGCGGGCACGAGCGGCTCAGGGCCGCGAAATTCTTCGCGGGCCGGCCGCCGCTGGCGCTGGTGGGCCAGACCTTTTTCCTGCTTCGCAACGCGCCGCCGCCGGCGCTCCTGGCCCACTGGGCGCAAACGCCGGCGATCCCGGTCACTCGGCTCAGCCATCGTCTGCGCACCCACCTGCGGAAGTTACAGTTGAAGAACGGCATCGAGTGGGAGCAGCTTTGCATTACCCACCCGGCGGTGCCGCAATTCATCTTCGAGCTGGTGGAAGACACGGTGCGGCTGCGCTTGCTGGCGCGCAGTGAGCGCGATCAGAGCCTGTGGCACTGGACCGGGCAGGATTGGCAGCGGGATCCGCCGGGGGAGCCGTCGAACGATCGACCCCAGATTCTGGAAGACCCGCGGCTGGAGGCCGCCGTGCAGTGGTTGCGCCGGCTCGATTGGTTCACCCCCGAGCCGGGCGTGTGGGTGGGGGACGCCAACGAGAATTTTCTCAACACCCTGGCCCTCACGTGGCCGGACCGGCCGGAGCAGGCCGAATTCCTGGGCAACCCGGCCTTTCACCGTTTGTTCCTTTCGCCGCGACAACTCCGTCCCAAATTAATGGTCAAGGGGAGCGGCATCGATTGGCTGGCGGTCTCCGCGGAATGGGAGGCGGAAGGCCTCAAGCTCACGGCCGCCGATTTACAACGGCTGCAAACCGCGACCGGCCGTTTCGTGAGGTTGCCCGATGCCGGCTGGCTCGAACTGGACACGGGCGCGGTGGAGGCGGCGCATGAGACAATGGCCGATCTGGGCCTGGAGAATTTGAGCGCGACGGCGCAACGGGTCGGGTTGGCGCAAGCGGCCCACCTCGATGAGAACGGCCTGAAAGGCTTCGTAAACAATCCGGAGGCCCAGGCGTTGCGCGAAAGGCTGGCGGCCTTTGAGGGCATTCCGAGCATCGCGCTGCCGGCGAACATCCGGGCGGAGTTGCGTCCCTACCAGAAGGAAGGATTTGATTTCCTCTGCCACCTCAGCGAGATGAAACTGGGCGGGATCCTGGCGGATGACATGGGCCTGGGCAAGACCTTGCAGACGCTCGCCTGGCTGGCCTGGTTGCGGGAACGGAGCGCCAAATCGCCGAAACCGGCGTTGGTGATCTGTCCCGCGTCGGTGCTGCACAACTGGCGGCGCGAGGCCGAGCGCTTCACGCCGCATCTGAAAGTGCTCGTGCTCGAAAGCGGCGCCGCGCGGCACAACCTGCGCAAACAAATCCCGCACTACGATCTGATCGTCACCAACTACGCGCTGTTGCGGCGCGATCTGGAGGCGCTGCAGAAATTCTCCTTCAGCGCGGCGATTCTGGATGAAGCGCAGTTCATCAAGAACCCCGCCGCGCAGGTCACCCAATCGGTCAAACAACTCAAAGCGGCGCAACGCCTGGCGTTGACCGGTACGCCGCTGGAAAACCGGCTGCTCGATCTCTGGAGCATCACCGATTTCATCCAACCCGGTTATCTGGGCAATCAGGAACAGTTCCACCAGGCCTATGAGCCGCGCGCCGAAGGTGGCGCGGAGGAAGCCGCCACCGCGCTGCGCATCGGCCGGCGGCGCCTATCGGCCAAACTGCGCCCGTTGATGCTGCGGCGGCTCAAGCGCCAGGTCGCCAAAGACCTGCCCGACCGCATCGAAGAGCGCCGCGATTGCGTGTTGGGGGAGGAGCAGCGCAAACTGTATCTGGCCGAGCTGCGCCGCAGCCGCGAACAGGTGATGCAGACAGTCGCCGAAAAAGGGCTCCACAAGAGCAAAATTCACGTCCTCGCCGCGCTCACTCGCTTGCGACAAATCTGCTGTCATCCGCGGCTGGTTGGCAACGACTCGGACTCGGGCAAGACCGAGACGCTCTTTGAATTGCTCGAGCCGCTGCTGGCCGAAGGACAGAAGGTCCTCCTGTTCAGCCAGTTTGTGCAGATGCTCAAATTGTTGGCGACCGAGTGCGGCCAGCGACAGATGCCGACCCACGTCCTGACGGGCGAAACCAAGGACCGTCAGGCAGTCGTGCAGGCTTTTCAAAGCGATCCGAACGCATCGGTCTTTTTGCTGAGCCTGCGCGCGGCCGGCACCGGATTGAATCTGACCACCGCCAGCTATGTGGTCCTGTACGATCCGTGGTGGAACCCCGCCGTCGAAGCGCAGGCCATCGACCGCTCGCATCGGATCGGCCAGACCCGCGCGGTCAATGCCTACCGCCTGATCGCGCCCGGCACCGTCGAAGAAAAAATCTGGGAGTTGCAGCAGCGCAAAGCGCAAACGATCGCCGACGTGCTGGGCGAAGAAGGCTTCGCTCGCTCGCTCTCGCAGACGGACTTGGAATATCTGTTCTCGGAAGATTAGGGGAAAGCGGGCCTGGCGACTTGCGAGGGGCGGAAGCCGGCGCGGCCATTCTGACCAGCGCGGGTCGAAGTTATAGATTGGCTGTCCGACCTGGATTCGAACCAGGACAAAAGCCTCCAAAGGGCCTTGTGCTACCGTTACACCATCGGACAAACCGCTCCGAAGCTAGCGTTCAGTCGGCCGGCTGCAAAGCAAAAACTCCGTTGTGAGCACTGGCGCCTTGCCGTTCCGTCAGCCGGCGGGGGTTTCCGAGGGCTACTTGGATTGCTCGGCTACCCACTGCTCATAACTCCGCTTGGGAATGGCGAGTGACACGGCGCTCAAGGTCGCCGCCGTTCTCGCTTTGGCCAGGAACAGCAGAAAACTCCCGGGGGTCTCGATGACAGCGCTGACGTCGGCGGATTTTTGCAACTGGGTCCCCAGGACCTTTTGCAAATCGCCGGGCAAATCCTCGAAATGAAATTGCCGGGCCGTCGAAAGCTGCCCGGGCGAAGCGAGGCCCGGCGCGATTTGAGCGGTGGCTTCGACCGAGTAAGGACCGCCGCTGGCTCTCCCTTGAGTCGCAGCGGGTGGAACTGAGACCGGGACGGCCGGACCGTTGGCCGGCGTTGTGGAGGAGGCCGTCTGGCCGCTTTCGCGTGGGCCAAGTTGCCAGGTCACTTCATTCACGGTTCCAGCGCCGGCTTCCTTAAGCAGGGTCAGCAGTTGATCGAATGAGGCGGAGTTTGTCCTGGCGGCCAGCATCCGCGCGCGGATTTTTTCCGCCGCCCGCCGCTGCGGTGCGTGCAGTTGGTCGTCATTGTCGAAGCGGGCGCGCAGCTCGCGCTCGACGACGATCGGCTTGGCGACCGAGCGAGCGAAGCGCGCGGGGTCGTCGCCAAGGGCCTTTTTGAGTTCGGCGAGCGTTTCCGGCGCGCGGGTGGTAGTATCGATTCGCTTGACCTCGGCCTCGACCTGGTTGGCGGTGATGTCCACGCCGTAAATCTTTTTCAAGGCCGCTTCCTTTTGGAGGTCCTGTTTGACGAGTTGTTCGATTACCGAAGGCGGGAGCAATTGCTCGAACGGCGGCTTAGTGCCAAGTCGATGCTCGTAATACACGCGCTCGATCGCGACTCGGTCGGCGCACAGCGACGCGAGATCACCGGCGGTCGCGAAGCCGACGCTCGCAAGCCAGCATAGCCACGTAACAATTCTTCGCCCGCGGCAGGTTGTGCCGACCCTCAACAACCGAATGTTATGGGGCTTCGTCAGGGCAACGGCTGGAGACGCAACGCGCGCTCCTCCGGGCACGCCATCAGCCTTCGAAGGCGGGCGCCGACGGCGAGGGAGCGCCTGGTTGATTGCACATTGATTCTTTTCGCGTGGAGCCAGAGACTTCGTTCACGGTTTCAAGTATAAATACATGAACCGAGGCGGCGCGTATTTGTAGAGTGAATCCAAGGGAAAGAAGCTTCCTTTGCCGCCGAAAATCAGCATCTCGACGCCCGTCCAAATCGCGGTGTGATTAAAACGCGAGGCTGGAGAGCCGGTGAGGGTGGTACTGGACCATACATCTCCTGCGGGATCGTATCGGCCGCCAGTATTAAAAAGAGTAGCCGCGGTGATGTCCTCACCGCCCCAGATAATCATTTCGCTCCCGGTCCAAACCGCCGTGTGGAATTGGCGCCCGGTTGGCGCGCCTGAGGTTTGCGTGGTGCTCCATATATCGGCCGCGGGATCGAATATCGCACCGGTGTTCAAAGCATTGGGCGAATTGATCCCGCCCCATACGATCATCGTCCCGCCGGTCCAGATAGCGGTATGAGAGTAGCGCGCCCCGGGCATAATGCCGATCAAGTGGAGCGGAGACCAAGTGTCGGTGGCCGGAGTGTAACTGCCGCCGGTGTTAAAAGTAGTGGAACCATCCTGACCGCCCCACACGATCATATCGGTGCCAGTCCAGACCGCCGTGTGCAGGCGGCGGCCACTGGGGCCGTAGATTGTGGGTGTGGGCGTCCAAGTGTCGCCGGTCGGGCTGTATCGCCCGCCGCTGTTGAGATATGTGGAGCCGTCGGTGCCGCCCCAAACGATCATTTCGCTGCCGGTCCAGATCGCGGTGCCGTTGAACCGAGCCGTGGGCGGACTGTTCGAAGTTGTGGCTGTCCAACTATCGGTGACAGGATTGTAACTCCCGCCCGTGTTGAGAGCGGACGTGCCATCGAAGCCGCCCCAGATGATCATTGCACTGCCGGTCCAGACAGCGGTGTGCGCGTAGCGCGCGGACGGCGCGCCAGCGTCTGCCACGGTGGTCCAACTGTTGGCCACGGGATTATAACGCGCGCCAGTGCTTATGGGAGAGATGGTGTCGTCAAGGCCGCCCCAGATAATCATTTCGCTTCCGGTCCAGACCCCGGTGTGGATGTAGCGGGGCGCGGGCGCGTTCGCGACATCCATGCCACTGGCTCCGAGCTCCCATTCATCGCCTAATTGGGCCCGGCCAAGTTTCAAATAGCCGGCGCTGATCAGGCTGGTTGCGTTGGCTTGTTGGGAAAGAACCACGCCACCACTCGCCACGCCGATTTGCCCGCTGTCCTGCAAGTTGGACAAGGCCGCGCCGGCGGCGAGCTGGGCCGGGCCAACGGCGCCAGCCGCCAGATTAACCGAAGTCACCGCGTTGTTCGCCAGCTTGGCGGCCGTGACCGCGCCATCGGCCAATTTTGGGGTCGTGACCAAACCGTCCGGAACATTGGCCGCCATCAGCGCATAGCCCACCGCGGCGATCCGCTGGTCGGGCGAGAGGAGCTGGGAGCCATTCGCGTTGTCGTTGAACCAGACCCGCAGGCGCACATCGGGGTTTGTGAAAACGTCAGCCGAGATCACCGTCATGTTGGCCAACGTGGCGTCGCCCAACAGGACCGAGTAAAGGCCGTTGACCACGGTGAGCGGGATGGCGGCGGCCGGCTCGCTTCCATTGGCGCTGGTGCCATCGTTGCTCCAATAAGACCCAGTGCCGTCCCGGTTGACCAGGGCGAACTTGAACTGGCCGGCCCCGCTGAAATTCGTGCCCCCGACGGCGACGCGGCCCTGGTAGTTGATCAATTGCGGGACCTGCGCGCGCGAGCTGGCAATCAAGTTGAGACAGATTATGGCAATCAGGCAAGGGTTGGTTAACTTCATAACTCTGATACTTCTGGAGTTCTGGGTGAAACTGGCGTGAACCTAGCAGAGGTCGGGCAGAATTGCGAGCGAAAAGTGTCCCTAAATAGGTTTTGCGGCCCCTGAAAAAGGTGTCTTCGGCTGATTGCGCTCACGTTGTAGAGTTTTAGAAAGTTCAATTCAATGGCGCCTCGCGCCTTGTCGCCGGGGCTGGGCGACCCGCTTAAACCGGTGTGACCCGTCTCAAGGCGTTCGTCGCCAGTCCGAGGCCCCGTCGAGCCGATTCAGGAAGTCATCGGTCGGCGCACACGGCATCAAGCTGGCCGGTAGTCCGAGCTGGGCGTGGTGTGCAGGGGTTTCTGACACTTCAGCAACCGCCGCGTTCAAAGCACTCCTGTACAGCTCGCATTTTTATTCATTTACATCCCGCGCCAGGTTCTGTTGCCCCAAATGCGCTCCAGGGCGGAATGGAACCCACCAGGAAACAATTCAGCCGCCGCCTCGTTCGAGCGAGCGGGTAATGACGCTAGGTTGGGGCGCGACCCGCGCGCACCGGATGATCAAAGCCAGCAATCCCAGCCCGGCCAACAGTAGCACGGCGCCGACCAGCAGCATGCCGCGCGGGCTGATAGATAGCAGGGACGGCACTGTCACAGCGGCCAAGGGAGAGGAGAGTTTTGAAGCAGCTTGATTGGTGGTCGCCATTGGCTCGCGAGCCGCGACCGTCGTCGGAACGGGATCGAA
>Ga0137378_10006029_pt1 | contig 10504 bp, 5 predicted proteins | sample SagtaG_21_FD_104813 | JGI IMG/M metagenome (GOLD analysis project Ga0137378, IMG submission 104813) | Vadose zone soil microbial communities from Sagehorn Ranch, Mendocino, California, USA - Sage2_L_60_16 metaG | ecosystem: Environmental > Terrestrial > Soil > Vadose zone | place: USA...
AATTGGTTCCGAAAAGAGTTCGGCCTGGCGAGCGAGGAATACATGCTGCCGGACTGTTTCGGCTTCCCCGCGTCGCTGCCCAGCCTCCTGGCCCACTCCGGCATCAAGGGTTTCTCGACGCAGAAGCTTTCATCCGGCTGGCAGCCGGCGCCTCACGTAGGCGGCCCCGACTCGCCGGAAAAAACGCCGGTCGGGATTCCGTTCAACGTCGGCATCTGGGAAGGCCCCGACGGCAGAACTGTGATGGCCGCGCTGAACCCGTTGAGTTATGGCAGCCAGGTGACCTATGACATCAGCAAGAGCCCGCCCCCGCCACCATCCGCGAATCCCGCGCTTACGCCGCAACAGAATCAGCAGCGGACGAGGCCACAGGAAGATTGGGCCAAACGAATTCAGATTAACGGAGACCTGACGGGAGTGTTTACTGATTATCACTACGTCGGTACCGGTGATGTGGGTGGTTCACCGAATGAAAACTCCGTAAGACTGATGGAGGCAATCACCACCAGAAGCAAAGCGTCTTTGCCGCCGATAAGTTTCGGCCAGCAGCAGCCTGGCTCGCCGGTTCAGGTTGGTGACGGTCCGGTTCACGTCATCTGGTCAAAGGCCGATCAGATGTTCCTTGATATCTTTCAATGCTGCAAAACCGATCGCCTGCCGCGTTACAAAGGCGATCTCGAACTCATCAATCACTCGGCCGGCTCCATTACTTCCCAAACGTACCAGAAGCGTTGGATGCGCAAGAACGAGTTGCTTGCCGATGCCGCTGAGAAGGCTTCAGTCGCCGCCGCCTGGTTGGGGGGCCGTAGCTATCCGCAAGAAAGATTGAACAACGCCTGGACGCTCGTGATGGGTGGACAGTTCCACGACATCCTACCCGGAACGGCCACACCGAAAGCGTTCGAATTCGCCTGGAATGACGATGTGATCGCGATGAATCAGTTTTCAAGTGTACTGACCAGTGCCACGGAAGCGATCGCCTCGGGGCTTGACACGCAAGCGAAGGGCACGCCAATCGTGGTCTACAATCCTTTGAACATCCAGCGTGAGGATATCGTCGAGGCCACGGTGAGCTTTCCTAATGGCGGTCCGAAAGCAGTTCGCGTCTTTGGCCCAGACGGCAAGGAAGTATCCGCACAGGTGAGCAATGGCAAAGTGCTTTTCGTAGCGAAAGTCCCTTCGGTTGGTTACGCCGTCTACGATGTTCAGGCGGTCGATGCTGCCTCTGTCGCCACGGAGCTGAAAGTTTCAGAATCATCGCTCGAAAACTCGCGCTATCGAATCAGCCTCGACAAGAGCGGCGACGTTTCCAGCATCTTCGACAAGAAGATAAATCATGAGCTTCTCTCTGCGCCAATCCGCCTGGCTATCTTGACTGATAACCCGAAAAATTGGCCGGCGTGGAATATGGATTTCGAAGACGAGCAACGACCGCCACGCACGTTTGTTGGTGGACCGGCGAAAATTCGGGTTGTCGAAAACGGACCAGTTCGCGTCTCAGTCGAAGTTGCTCGCGAAGCGGAGAACTCCAGGTTCGTGCAGACCATCAGTCTGTCGGCCGGTGATTCCGGCAATCGAGTGGAGTTCAGCAACGTGATTGATTGGAATGCCAGGGAGGCTAATCTGAAAGCCACCTTCCCACTCGCCGTCACGAACAAGTTGGCGACTTACAACTGGGATGTCGGCACGATTCAGCGCCCCACGGAAGAAGAGCGGCAGTTCGAAGTCGCTTCACATCAGTGGATCGATCTCACCGACGAGAGCGGTTCTTATGGTGCGACAATCCTTACGGACTGCAAGAACGCCTCTGATAAACCAGACGAGCATACGCTGCGACTGACGCTGATGCGCACGCCCGGCACTCGCGGTGGTTATACGGATCAGGGTACGCAGGATCTGGGCCATCATGAGTTCGTCTATGGCCTCGCCGGACATGATGGTGACTGGCGTCAGGGACAAACTGACTGGCAGGCACAGCGCCTCAACCAGCCCCTTATCGCGTTCGAGAGTTCTGCGCATCCGGGCGATTTGGGCAAGGGTTTTTCATTAGCGAAACTGAATAACGATCGCGTGCACGTTATGGCCCTCAAGAAAGCCGAACTCAGTGACGAAGTAATCATTCGCCTGGTGGAACTGAATGGTAAGCCGGCGGAGAATGTTCACGTCGCTTTTGCCGCTCCGCTGATTGCTGCGCGCGAAGTCAATGGTCAGGAACAGCCTGTCGGCCCCGCCACAATCGCGAACGGTGAATTGGTGACTTCGTTTGGCGCCTATCAGCCGCGGACATTTGCACTGAAGCTGGCTCCCGCGCGTACACGAGTGGCCGCGCCCCAGTCGCAATCCGTCGCGCTGGATTACGATCTATCGGTCGCCTCGCGGGATGGTCGGCCGGCAGATGGCAGCTTCGACGCTGCTCCCAATAACCAGGGCACGACCCAGGGCCGGGCGTTGCCTGCCGAGATGTTGCCGCGTGAGATAACTTACGCCGGTATCCGTTTCAGCCTGGCGCCCGCCGGAAAACCGAATGCAGTTGTGCCACAGGGCCAGACGATCACGCTGCCGAATGGAAAGTACAACCGAGTGTATCTGCTTGCAGCCGCGGCGAACGGCGATCAGAAAACCACGTTCCGCATCGGTGAAAAGTCGGTTGAGTTAACGATTCAGGATTGGGGCGGCTTTATCGGGCAATGGGACGACCGGCGTTGGAATCAAAAAGAAGTCCAAATACCGCCGCGCACGCCGCCACCAGGCACACCGCCCGATATCGCTGCCCAGATGCTAAGGCCAAGAACTCGGATTGATCCGTATAGCGAGATGACAGGCATAACGCCGGGCTTTATCAAGCGCACGCCCCTGGCGTGGTTCGCGTCCCACCGGCATAACGCTGACGGCGCCAACGAACCGTATGCATATTCTTACCTCTTTGCCTACGTCGTCGATGTGCCGGCGAACGCAAAGACGCTGACGCTGCCGAACAACGATCGCATACGCATTCTGGCAATCACGGTGGCGAACGAGGGCGGGCAAGTGCGTCCCGCTCAACCGCTCTACGACACGCTAGAGAGAACTGAGCGCTAGTTAGCACGGTGTCGATTTGTGTAGGGGCAGACCTGCGTGTCTGCTCTCAGCCCGCTCTGCCGGAGAACGGGCAGACACGCAGGTCTGCCCCTACAAAGACGGATGGTTGCTGAAGCAAAACAGATCCAAGATCTAGGTCTTTCCGCTTTTCTTCAGAAATGGCTCAACCGCGTCGGACCGATCCTCGGTCTGGTGCTGGTGATTTCGATTTTTTACGTCTTGACGCCTGGGCATTATCTCTCGCCATTCAATCTGCGTGTCGTGCTCGGACAGACGGTGATCGTGGCCATCGGCGCGATTGGAATGACGATGATCATCGTCAGTGGCGGGATTGACCTTTCGGTTGGCTCAAGCATTGCGCTGACAGGCGTCATCACGGCGGTCAGTCTCAACGCCGGACTCTCGCCTGCAATTGCCGTCACTGTAGGGATTCTGGCGGGCGGTTCGGTTGGTTTGGTCAACGGCTTGGTAATCACCGGCCTCACCTTTCACGTACTCTATTTCGTTTTGGTGGCCTGGATAGAGATCCTTTTGTTCCGAGCTGGCTTCAGATTTATTCCGATGACAGCGGCTCTGGGATTTCTGCTGCTCTTAAGATTCCTTTTGAGCTTTGTCATTCGACGTGTTAGTGGACGTACTTTGCCGCGCTTTGGAGTGGTGCCGTTCATCGCGACTCTGGGAATGCTCGGCGTCGCGCGTGGAACGGCGAAGTGGCTTGCCGGCGAGCAAACCGTCAACGTGCCGGAGACTTGGGTAAACGAGCTGATTGTCTTATTCCCTAAGCCCGCGTGGCTGCTGCTGGCGCCGGGTGTGTGGGTAGCAATCATTCTGGCCGTCATCGCGGCGATTGTGCTGCGAAACACTGTGTTCGGCCGGCGCGTCTTTGCCCTGGGCTCGAATGAGGTGGCGGCGCGCGCGTGCGGCATTGCGACGGATCGTCTCAAGATCTGGATCTACGGCCTGGCGGGATTGTTGTTCGGCCTCGCTGGAGTGATGCAGATGTCGCGTCTGCGGCAAGGCGATCCAACCGTCGCCGCCGGAACCGAGCTCGACGTCATCGCGGCAGTCGTCATCGGTGGTGGCAGTTTAAGCGGAGGCGAAGGCACCATATTCGGATCCATGATCGGGGCCCTGATCATGGCTTTCCTGCGTAACGGTTGCCAGCAGATCGGCTGGCACAACTACGTTCAGGAGATCATCATTGGCGCCATCATCGTCATCGCCGTGGCTGTTGACCGCTGGCGCAGTTCGCGCGTCGCTGCGTAACGTTTTAAGTTTCAAGTTTCAGGTTCCAAGTTTCAGGTTTCAAGTTTAGACCTTCGGTTTGGTTGCGACGAACGCTGAAAATCCCGAGCTCTTTATGCCGGGACCTGAAACTTGAAACCTGAAACCTGAAACACTGACACCGATCCAATGGTCGTTCTATCCCTTGCCAACATCCACAAGCGCTTTGGCCCGACGTTCGCTCTCGACGGCGTGAATCTGCAGCTACGCCAAGGTGAAGTGCACGCGCTGATTGGCGAGAACGGCGCGGGCAAGAGCACCCTGATGAATGTCGTTGCGGGATCGCTGCGCCCGGATCAGGGGACAATGGAGCTCGAAGCCAAACCCTATGATCCAGCGAATGCGCACGATGCCCGCCTTCACGGCATCGCCCTGATTCATCAGGAGCTTTCTCTGTGCCCTCATCTCTCGGTCGCAGAAAACGTCATGATGGGCATCGAGTCGTCTCGGCTGGGATGGCTCGATCGCCAGAGCCTGCGGGCGCGCACGCTCGAAGTGCTGAAAACTTTTCACCACGCTGACATTCGCCCGGAGACACGCGTCGCGGATCTGTCTCTTCCGTCACGACAAATAGTTGAGACCTGCCGGGCCATCGCCGCGCGCGCCCGTATCATCCTGATGGACGAGCCAACCAGCAGCTTGCAGCGCGATGATGTGGAGCGACTGTTCGCACTGATCCGCAAGTTGAAGAACGAAGGGATCAGCGTTATCTACATCAGTCATTTTCTTGAAGAGGTGCGCGAGATCGCCGACGCTTTCACTGTCTTGCGCGACGGCCGAAGCGTGGCGACCGGAGAGATCGCGACGATCACTGATGAAGAGTTGATTGCGCATATGGTCGGTCGCCCCGTGGAAAATCTGTTTCCGCAGCGTCCGCCGAGATCTTTCGAAAGCCAGGACACCATTCTGGACGTGCGCGACCTGGTGGCTCCGCCGCTGTTGAAGCGCGCCAGCTTTGAGCTTCGTCGCGGTGAGATTCTTGGAATTGCCGGACTGATGGGATCCGGGCGCACGCCACTGGTGCGCGCCATCTTTGGGCTCGACATGGCTGAGTCGGGCACAATCACTTTGACAGGGAAGGCGCTGTCAGCACGGGGTGGCACGCCTGCGATGCGACTCTTTCAACGTCTGGGCTATGTAAGCGAAGATCGCAAAGGCGAAGGATTGGCGCTGAGGCTTTCGGTCGCCGACAATGTCACCCTGACCCGGTTCGCCTCGTGTTCGCGTTGGGGTTGGCTTGATCTCTCGCGCCAGCGGACACAGACGGAGAAGCAGATCAATTCACTGAGCGTCAAAGCGCGCAGCGTTCGGCAGCCCGTCAGTACACTCTCTGGCGGCAATCAACAAAAGCTGGCGCTCGCGCGTTTGCTTCATCAGGACGCTGACGTGCTTTTGCTCGACGAGCCGACGCGCGGCATCGACATCGGGAGTAAGGCCCAGGTCTATGAAACGATCGCGCAGTGCGCCGCGGAGAACAGAGCGATCCTGATGATCAGTTCTTATTTGCCTGAGCTTTTCGGCATGTGTGATCGCCTGGCCGTCATGAGCCGTGGTCGACTCTCCCCCGCAAAACCGATTGACGAGTGGACGCCGGAAACAGTGATGCAGGCAGCGATTGGCGGTGATGAGGGCGGTCAGGTGAATGCAGCGGAGTGACTGCATTACGCAACCCTCGCAAGAGGCCAGCCGGCGCTGATATACTGCGTGCGTGATCATCGGCTTCAAGCATACGGTTGATTTTAGGTCGGCTAAATGTTTCGATAAACTCAAGAGATATGGCTTTGCCAGGTCTAAATCTGCATCCACTAATCGGCGATCGCAAAGGCACTTGGTCGGTCAGAGTCAGCGCAACTGGCGGGTCACATTCAGGTTCGAAGGTGAGGATATTAGAGATGTCGATTACGAAGACTACCATTAAGAAGAAACTGAAGAGCATGCGTATGCACAATCCACCTCATCCCGGAGAGGTTCTGAGGAAGCTCTGTTTTGAACCGCTGGGGTTGAGCGTTACTAAGGCAGCCAAGGCCCTCGGTGTAAGCCGAAACACTCTCTCAAGTCTGCTCAATGGCCAAACGGGAATTACTCCGGAAATGGCGCTGCGGCTGTCCATCGCTTTCGACACGACGCCGGAAAGCTGGATGAACCAGCAAGTTCAATACGATCTGTGGCAAGCCAAACAGCATCGTGATGAATTGCAGGTCACGCGTTTGACCGTTGGTGAAGAAGCTGCTTGACGGGAACAGACAATTCGCAAGGAATGATGAAGCATCGGTCATTCGTTGGAGACAGTGATCTATGAAGACGGTTATTGCAGTGACGGCCAGTGACAACTTCTCTCTCGATTTAAAGTTCAACGACGGCAGTTTTAAGAGATTTGACGCCAGGCCTTATCTTGATTACGAGGTCTTCCGCGAATTGAAAGACCCGGAATATTTCAAACAAGTCAGGCTCGCCTTTTGGCACAGTCCAATGGCCGCATGAGCAGGATATCAGTCCAGAGACTTTGTATCTTGAGAGCGTTGCTGTTCCTTGCTCAACGAACGATGGTCAGCGCGACGCCGCTTGACTTGCTTTGCGTCTCTCGTACTTCCCGCGGCGCAGATGACGATTCGGATGCATAGAGAGATCATCATCAAGCGCTTGCGGTTCGTAGCGGTCTTGATTGCTCTCTGTGTCAGTCTGACGCCAGTGCGCAGCCAGCAATCAGGTCAGGACCCGAAGCCGGTCCTCTACGTCGTCGGCACGTCACACCTCGACTCGCAATGGAACTGGACCGTGCAGGACTCGATTCGCGAGTTTGTGCCGAACACTTTTTTCGAGAACTTCAAGCGTTTCGAGCATTATCCGAACTACACTTTCAACTATGAAGGCGCGATCCACTACATGTGGTTCAAGGAATATCACCCGGAAGCCTGGCCCACCTTGCAGAAGTATGTTGCCGCGGGACGCTGGCGACTGGCCGGCTCGTGGATCAACGCCGTCGACGTGAACGTGCCATCGCCTGAATCGTTGATGCGGCAAGCGCTTTACGGAAAGCGTTTCTTTCGTCAGGAGTTCGGCAAGGTCAGTCAGGATGTTTACCTGCCTGATTGTTTTGGCTTTGGCTTTGCGCTTCCCTCGATCGCCGCCCATTCCGGCTTCTCGGCGTTCTCCACGCAGAAGTTGACCTGGGGATCATCCCACGGAATTCCGTTTCCGATCGGACGCTGGAAAGGGGTAGATGGAAACTCGGTGGTCGCCGCCCTGAATCCCGGCGATTACGTTACGAAAATCAAGAGTGACGTTTCCGTCGATCCAAAGTGGTCGAATGATCTCACTGCAATCGGTGCCGGCCGCAGAGTTGGCTTTCGCTACTTCGGCACGGGCGATATTGGCGGCGCACCTGACACGGAGTCGGTCGAGTGGCTGGAGAAGTCAATTGCCAACAAGGCCGGAAACGTAGAGGTGCGCAACACGTCGGCTGATCAACTTTCGCGCGATCTGACCATGGAAGAGAGGGCGGCGCTGCCCGAATATGAAGGCGAGCTGACGATGAAGACCCACGGCGTCGGCTGTTATACATCGCAGGCCGCGATGAAGCGCTTCAACCGCGAGAACGAGCAGTTGGCTGATTCGGCGGAGCGGGCGGGCGTCGCCGCCGAATTGTTCGCGGGTAGTGAGTATCCAGGCGAGCGCTTGCGCGACGCGTGGATTCGGGTGTTGTGGCATCAGTTCCACGACGACCTCACCGGCACCTGCATTCCGCAGGCTTATCAGTTCTCGTGGAACGATGAGTTGGTTTCAGCAAACCAGTTCGCAGGCGTGCTGACGAGTTCAACGGCCGCCGTTGCCAGCATGCTTGATACGAGCGGCCCGGGCGTTCCGCTTGTTGTCTACAATCCGTTGTCTATCGCCCGACACGATCCGGTGGAAGCAACGGTCGACTTCGTGAGTGCCGCGCCCAGCGCAATTCGTGTTGTCGATTCCGTTGCGAGGCGAGACGTCCCCGTGCAACTCCTTGAGCGGCACGGCAACAAAGCACACATTCTGTTTCTGGCAGAGATGCCCTCGGTGGGATTCAAAGTTTTCTCTGTCTTGCCTGGCGCGTCAGGTCGGCGCGCTAGTTCATCCGACGATCAGTTGGGTGTGACCACTGCTTCACTCGAAAGTGCGCGCTACGCCGTGAAGATCGATTCGAATGGTGACCTGGCTTCGATTTTAGATAAGGAGGCGAATCACGAACTACTAAAGGCTCCTATACGGCTTGAGATGCGAAACGATCCGTCACCGGACAAGCCGGCGTGGCGCATCCTTTGGGACACAGTCAACTCGCCGCCGCGTGAGTACGTCGGCGCGCCGGAGGTTCGCGTTGTCGAACGTGGACCAGTGCGCGTGGCGCTCGAGATTACCAGGAAGGCGGCCGGATCGACTTTCGTGCAACGGGTAATGTTGATTAACGGCGGCGATCGCGTCGATGTCGAGAATCTGGTGGATTGGAAGTCGACGAATACGCTCCTCAAGGCATCGTTCCCGTTGGCCGCATCGAATGCAAGAGCTACTTACGATCTCGGCCTCGGCACTATTCAGCGCGACAACAACACGCCGGATCATTACGAAGTGCCGGCGCAGCAGTGGGCCGACCTGACCGATGCGAGCAACGCATTCGGCGCGGCAGTTCTCAACGACAGCAAGTATGGTTGGGACAAACCCGCTGACAACGTCCTTCGCTTAACGCTGATCCACACTGCGAAGGCGCGAGCATATCCTTACCAGAGTAGCAATGATCTGGGCCATCATCGGTTTGTTTATTCGATTGTCGGTCATGGCGGCGACTGGCGCACGGGCCGTGTGCCCGCTCGCGCCGCGGCTCTCAATCAACCGCTCGTCGCGTTTCAGACCGACGCCCATGCAGGCGGGCTCGGTCGCAGCATTTCCGTTTTGTCGTTGGACGATCCGAACCAACAGGTTGCCGTCCGAGCGTTGAAGAAAGCAGAAGACTCAGATGAGATAGTACTCCGCGTCCAGGAGCTGTACGGCAAGCCGGCGCAGACGCGGATCAGATTCACCCAGCCCATTAGTAACGTGCGAGAGATCAATGCTGCTGAAGAGACGGTTGGATCATTTGCGGCGTCGGACGGTCAGCTTGAGATTGACTTGAAACGTTATCAACCGCGCACTTTCGCGTTACGCCTGCAGACGCCGAGCGATCAGTTGCGGCTCGCGCGCCCGTCGTTGCAGATGGATCTTCCCTTCAATCTTGATGGCGTCTCAACGGACGCGAATCGTGCGGACGGTGATCTCGACGGGAGAGGGCAGACTCTTGCGGGTGAACTGCTGCCGCAGAAATTACAACTCGATGGCGTATCATTCAAGTTGGGATCGAGCGCTCCCGGAGCAATGAATGCGCTCGTGCCTAAGGGACAGACTCTTTCGCTGCCTAAGGGTTCGTACAATCGCGTATATGTTCTTGCGGCTGCTGTCGGCGGTGATGTGACCACGACAATCGGTGGACGGATGATCACTGTTCGCGAGTGGCAGGGTCCGGTTGGCCAATGGGACAGTCGCCTGAAGGAGCCACGCCAATTGCGCGAGGTTCAGGTAGCGTCGATGACACGAGGACAGACCTGGGCTGCTGACGCGATTAACAAGGACCTGGTCGTGCAATACGATGCGGCGACCGGCATCGTGAAAGGCATCGATCAGATTCGTCGAGGGTTCGTCAAGCGCGATGAGATCGCCTGGGTTGGCACGCACCGGCACGGACCCGAAGGCAACCAGCCCTACATTGCCAGCTACGTATTCTTGTATGCAATCGATCTCCCGAAAGGCGCGCGCGAGGTGCGGCTGCCAAGCGACGATCGCCTCAGAATTCTGGCCATGACCGCCGTGCGCGATCCGTTTCGCACCTGGCCAGCGATCGCTTTGTATGCGTCCGATCTGGCGGAACCGAAGCTGCCTTAATCAGCGGACACTATCGAGCAACCCAGGTTGTGGTATTCTCGCTGGGTTGAACTAAGGAAAGAACTTCTATGAGCACCATCAGAGTCGACTTACCGGAAGAGACCAAAGCTGCGCTCGACGATGCAGTGCGTGAGGAAGGAATGTCCGAGGGCGCACTTATCGAGAAAGCAGTAAAGGACTATCTTTTTGTTCGGCAATTTCG
>Ga0137378_10006033_pt1 | contig 10501 bp, 9 predicted proteins | sample SagtaG_21_FD_104813 | JGI IMG/M metagenome (GOLD analysis project Ga0137378, IMG submission 104813) | Vadose zone soil microbial communities from Sagehorn Ranch, Mendocino, California, USA - Sage2_L_60_16 metaG | ecosystem: Environmental > Terrestrial > Soil > Vadose zone | place: USA...
ACATTTTTCAGGAAGCAATGTTCACTGTTCAAGGTTCAATTGTCGTTGTTCATATTCAAGCGCGAAGCGCGAGCCCGATAGGGCGAAGCCTCAAAAGAAGTCTAGTCGAATCTTGAGACCCTCACCCTGCCCTCTCCCAACGTGAGAGGGGTGACGGTACTCATGAACGAAATTTATGCGTACGCCCTGAAACTCTTGCGCGGCCGCGATTACACCATTTCGAAATTATGCGCAAAGCTGGAAGCGAAGTTCGGGTCGGTCCCACCGGAAGTCATTGAACAACTGCTGGAAAAAAAATTTCTGAATGACCGCCGGTTTGCTGAGAATTACATAGCAAAGCGGAAGTCCTGCGGAGCTCAACAGGTTCGAGAAGAACTGCTGGCCCTCGGGATCTCGGCGAAACTGGCGGAAGAAATCGTCTCTCATACAGAGTGGCCCTCGCTTCAGGACGCCCTCACGGCTACAATGAGGGATTGGAATTTGCGTCCCCCTCTTCGACCCCGCGATGCCGGCCGGCTTTTTAGGTCTTTGCTTCGTCTTGGTTACGATGAGGACGCCATCCGAGAGGAATTAGAACAACTTGGACAGTAATGAAATCCGCCGGCGGTTTCTTCAGTTCTTTGCAGATCGCGGTCACGCCATCGTTAAGAGTTCCTCTTTGATCCCGGCCGAAGATCCGACGTTGTTGTTCGTCAATGCGGGAATGAATCAGTTCAAGGATGTGTTTCTCGGACGCGAGCAACGTTCCTACACCACGGCAACAAGCTGCCAAAAATGTGTCCGCGCCGGCGGCAAGCACAACGATCTGGACAACGTCGGACATACGCGGCGGCACCAGACCTTTTTCGAGATGCTCGGAAATTTTTCGTTCGGCGGATACTTCAAGAAAGAAGCCATCGATTACGCGTGGACACTCCTGACACGAGAATTCAAACTGCCGATCGACAAGCTGTGGGTCACGATTTTCCGCGAAGATGATGCCGCGGCAAAATTCTGGATTTCCGGTCCCGGCGTCGCTCGCGACCGGATCTTGCGTCTGGATGAAAAAGACAATTTTTGGCAGATGGGGGATACGGGACCTTGCGGACCGTGCTCGGAGATTCATTACGACCTCGGTCCGGCTGCGAGCGAACTTGGACACACGAACTGCGCGTTTCCTTGCGATTGCGGCCGCTATGTGGAGATTTGGAACCTCGTGTTCATGCAGTTCGATCGCGACTCCGAAGGCCACCTCTCGCCATTACCTAAACCATCGATTGATACGGGCATGGGTCTGGAACGCATCGCCTCCGTCCTTCAGGGAAAGATCAGCAATTACGAAACCGACCTGCTCAGGCCGATCATTGACGAGGCTTGCCAATTATTCAACGTTGAATACGGCGGGGCGGCCTCTTCCGACGTCTCGCTCCGGATCATCGCCGACCATGTCCGCGCCGCGACTTTCTTGATTGGCGACGGTGTGATCCCATCCAATGAAGGCCGCGGGTACGTTCTCCGTAAGATCATGCGGCGCGGGATTCGGCAAGGAACCCTGCTCGGTTATAAGGAACCTTTCCTGTACACGTTGTCTGGCTACGTTGTTGAGATGATGAAGGAAGCGTATCCGGAACTGATCCACACGCGCGAGTACGTCGCGCGCGTCATCAAGACCGAGGAAGAACGTTTCGCCGCCATGGTGACGGTTGGCTTACAGCGGCTTGAACAAACGATCCATCAGCTCGTCAAGTCAGGCAAAGATGTCATTCCCGGTATCGAAATTTTCAAGCTCTACGACACCTATGGATTTCCGCTCGATTTCACTAAAGAAATCGCCGACGAAAAATCGATGCGACTTGATATGGACGGCTTCGAAGCGGAACTCGAGAAACAGCGCGAACGCGCGCGCCAGAGCTGGAGAGGCGATGAGACGGCGGTCAGTCCAGTCTATGAAAAATTCGTTGGGAAGGGCGGGACCCCGTTCCTTGGCTATGACGCGATCCGGTCCACCAGCCGCATCGCCGGAATTCTGGTGAATGGCATGCCGGTCGACTCTGTCGGGGGCGGCCAAACGGCAGAAATCATTCTCGATGAGACGCCGTTTTACGCTGAATCCGGCGGGCAGGTGGGCGATACCGGCACCTTGACGTCACCCTCCGGAGTGGCGCGCATCCTCGACACTTATTCGCCGGTTCGGGGCGTCATCGTTCACAAAGTGCAAATGGAATTTGGGAACCTCGCAGTGAACGATGAAATACAAGCTCAAGTCGATGAAGAGCGGCGGTTGCGAATCGCGGCGAATCACACCGGCACGCACATTCTTCACGCAGTACTGCGCGAGACGTTAGGAACACATGTGAAACAGGCCGGCTCGCTCGTCGCTCCGGATCGTCTTCGTTTCGATTACACCCATTTCGCGCCGCTCACCGACAGGGAAATCGAAGAAATCGAGCAGAAGATCAATCGGATCGTTTTCCGAAATCTCCCGGTTCAGACCGAAATCATGGAAATCAACCAAGCGATCGCTCGAGGCGCACTCGCGTTTTTCGGCGAGAAGTATCAGCAGCAAGTCCGTGTGGTGTCAATACCCGAGGTGAGCATGGAACTCTGCGGCGGAACACATACCAGAATGACAGGCGACGTCGGCCTGTTCAAAATTGTCGGCGAATCGAGTATTGCTTCCGGCATTCGGCGTATCGAAGCTCTCACCGGTTTTGGAACATTTGTCCGCCTGGAAGAAGACGAAAACCTGCTCCAGGAGATCGCCCACACGTTACGGACGCCGCGAACCGAACTTACACGGGCAATCACGCGTCTGCTGGAACAGCAGCGGCACCTTGAAAATGAATTGGAGGCGCTGAAGCGCAGAACCGCAAAGTCGCAGATCGGAAATCTGGTTGAAAGCCCGGCAACAGTTAAAGGCATTTCCGTGGTGTCGCGTCGAGTCGAAGGTGTGGATGCTTCCATGCTTCGAGAATTGGCCGAGAACGCCGGCACAAAAATTGGTTCCGGTGTGGTTGTCCTCGGTTTAGCCTCTGATGGTAAGGCGTCGCTGGTAGCGGTAGTTTCGCAGGATCTTCAAAAAAGGCTACACGCCGGCAGGATTATTAAAGAGGTTGCGGCCTGGGTCGGTGGAAGCGGCGGCGGCCGCCCGGATTTTGCTCAGGCGGGTGGAAAGAATGCCGAAAAATTGGAAGAAGCTTTACAAGCTGTGTACAATATCGTGGCTGAGTTTCTCGGCTAAGACACTTTAGGTTGTGGACGTGTTGCGAAATCAATTTGCCGTGCTCCTCGGCGGAGTGGTGCTGTTGGGGCTGATCAAAACGGGGCCGGCCCACGCCGAGGACAAGATTCAGGCGGTTGTTAATTCCAGTGGGAGAATTGTTTTCACGAATCTTGCCGGCAATGCGCCAACACCTCGCGTTGACGATGTTCCGCCTGTCATCGATAACACCCCTCGTCCCCCGGCTCCGGTGATTGCGCCTTCAACTGATTTGCTTGCCGAAGCGATGCCGGAAGCACTTCGAAAACTTGTCGAGTCCATTTCTTTAAGTCATGGTGTCGATCCCGCGCTGGTTCGAGCCGTGATCAAGACGGAATCCAACTTCAATCGCTGGGCGGTGTCTCCTAAAGGCGCGCGGGGCTTGATGCAACTCATACCCGAGACAGGCAGGCGGTACGGGGTGCGGGATTTTTTTGATCCACAGCAGAATGTCGAAGGGGGCGTGCAATATTTGAAGTTCCTCCTTGAAAAATTCAAAGGGAATTTAGATTTGTCATTGGCCGCATATAACGCCGGTGAAAACCTCGTCGAAAGGTTGGGACGTATTCCCCCAATTCCCGAGACGACGAATTACGTGCGGCAGGTACGTGCGAGCTACTTGAAACGGACTAAGCCTTTTGTGCCGGCGCCGATTGCAAAACCGGCTGCACCGGCCGCGGGCGTTGTTTCAGCGGCGCCCGCATCTCAAGAGCCCTCGAGAGAAGCGCAAAAAGAAACATCGGCGATATTTCGGACCGTTGACGAACACGGCGTGGTGCACTTCTCGAATATCGGGCCACCGAACTGATGAGCGCCTCCAATACGATGAAAACCCACGCAGTTTTAATTGCTGCGCTACTTTTAATTTCTTCCTTCCTTGGTGCACAGTCCGTGCAGAATCCGTCCTTGCTCGAGAAGGCTCGGCAAGCGTACCTCTCAGCTCAGGCACTCGAATCCGAACTCAATGAGAAAAAGGAGGCTGAACGCAGTCGCGAGCAGTACTTGAAAGTGATCCGCGCCTATCAGCGAGTCTATCTGATTACGCCTCATACCGGCTATTCCGATGACGCGCTGCTGGCGATTGCGCATCTTTACGAAGCAATTCACGACTACGAGGATGCAACTCGCACCTTGACTTTCCTGATTCGGGAGTATCCCGGCACACCTTTCAAAGATACAGCGGAAAAAGACCTCAACCGTCTCAGAGGTGTGCCGTTGCAGAAGACCATCGCTGTGGATAATATCCGCTACTGGGAAGCACAGAATTCTGTTCGCGTTGTAGTCGATCTGGGTGGCGAGATTCATTTCAACCGGGGCGAGGCCAAAGGTCCCGATCGTGTATTCATCGACATCTTCCCGGCCAGGTTGAATACCGCTCTGAACGGAAAACAATGGCCCGTCAAATCTGGACTGCTGCAGCAGATTCGTGTTGGGCAGTACGAACCATCGACCGTGCGGGTCGTCCTGGATGTTGGCACTGTTGGCCATGTGACCAGTTTTACGTTGCGCGATCCGGACCGGTTGATTATTGATGTACTCGGGCAAGAGGTTGTAGCGGATGCCTCTACCCCTGGGAGAGGCCGGCCCGACAGCCGGCAGGCTGACGGGCCGGGTGAGGGTCTCACTGCGACCGCCGCGCCGGCAAAAGCAGCGAGCGCAATAAAAACTCCGGACAAATCGGCCGACGCGGGACCCTCACCCGCTGCTTCGCAGCGGCCTCTCCCAGAGGGAGAGGCGAAACCCATTACACCAGCCAAGCCGCCGAACGCCGGCCCGCGTTCGCTGGTTCGAAGTCTCGGCCTGAAACTCGCCCGAGTCGTCATCGATGCTGGACATGGGGGATACGACACCGGCAGTATCGGACCCGCGGGTTATATGGAAAAGGAACTGGTGCTCGACGTCGCCGAGCGGCTCCGGGGTCTCGTCCACATGGAGTTAGGCGCTGAAGTCGTGATGACCCGCAGCGACGACACTTTCGTTTCACTGGAAAGCCGTACGGCCATTGCGAATCAGCAGGAAGCGGACCTTTTCATCTCCATCCATGCAAACTCGAGCCGAATGCGGGCTGCCCGGGGCGTTGAAACATACTTTCTGAACTTTACGTCATCGCCTGAGGCGTTGGAAACCGCCTCTCGCGAGAACGCGGCATCCGAACGATCGATTCACGAGCTTCAAGATCTCGTAAAGAGGATTATGCTGCGCGACAAGCTCGACGAATCCCGTGAGTTGGCGCGCCATATCCAGCACGCCATGGCCGCTCGGAAAGGCGCGGGCACCGATCGCGGCGTGAAGCAGGCGCCATTTGTGGTACTGATTGGCGCAAATATGCCATCGATTCTGGCCGAGATTTGTTTCATCAGCAATCCTCAAGAAGAGAAAGTCGTCAAGACCACTGCCAACCGCCAGGCGATTGCCGAGGCTCTGTTTGAAGGTGTAAGATCGTATGCGGAGTCTCTTAGCGGCACGAAAACCGCAGGAACCCAGGACAAAATCAACTAGGGAGGTAATTCGGCGACAGACACCGGATTTCTGAAGGACAAGAAGAAATCCGGTGTTTGTCCCCGAATTACCAAACTCAAATAAATTAAATGTCAACAAGATGGTTCTGGAGCATGCTGTTGCCGCTCCTGACAGCAGCAGCTTTGCAGGGCCAGTCGCGGGAATCCATCCTTAAGGCTGTTACGGAAACTTCGAGATGGTCCCCAGCCGATAAGCCCATCCAATACGACGAGAAGAACATCGAAACGATTGCAGGAAAGCGCGCCGCCACGATCAGGCGTTATGGCTTCGTGGGTGCGACCACCCAAAACTGGAAAGAACCAGAAGGCAAGGTCCGCCTCACATTGTATGAGATGGCGGATGCGAGCGCAGCCTATGGTCTATTCACAATGGAACGTGCGGCCGCACAGCCTGGTCCTGAGTCAGTTCCCGTTGGTACGGAAGGCTTCCGAACCGGCAATCGAGTCGTGTTTTGGCAATCGAAATATCTGGTCACACTGGAGGGACTTCCGGCTTCCGCTGTCGAGTTCGCGCGCATTATTGGAGAGCACATTTTAGGGCGTTCGCGAAAGCCACCGGTTTCCCAACATCTTCCGCCGGAAAATTTAATTCAAGGGACGGACAGATATATTGTCGATGAGGCGAGCGTTGGGCGAGAGCTCGGGTTGGATCCGGAGGTGCTGGGTTTCGACGATAGCGTTGAAATCGCGACCGCGGAATATCGGGTCAACGAAAAGACGGCTCACCTTGTGCTCCTGATGTATCCCACGCCGCAGGTTGCGAAAAAATACGAAGATCAGTGGGCTGGCACTTCCAACAATGAGCCGGCGTTTCGAAAGCGCGTCGGTCCGTTGATCGCGCTGGTTCGGGGTTTGCGTGATGCTACCATCGCGAAGTCCATTTTGGATGGTGTAAATTATGAGTCTCAAGTGACTTGGGATCAACCTCGCCCGGACCTTTCACTGCGCCAAGTCATTCTGACGATCTTCACCTTCATCGGAATCGCGCTGTTATTTACCCTCATTGCGGGCTTAAGTTTCGGGGGGTTGCGCCTTTTCGTGAAAGCGCGATACCCGAACCGGGTTTTCGACCGGCCGGAAGACATGGAAATTATCCAACTCAAACTGGCACAAGGATTTACGCGCAAGGAACTTAGCCGGTAAAATTGCCCGTGCCCCGCAATCTCAACTAAACACAGCCATCTGAGGAGCTTAAAAAGGTTGAAAATAATTCGTTGACAAGGTGTACCCCCCTCTTTAAATTAACTGCATTGGAGCTTTGGAACCTCGCTTTGACGAGGGTTCCGATTCTTTTTCTCTTTACAACTATTGCTCACCCGGCAGGGTGAGCATTTTTTTGCCGGCGTAGCTCAGTTGGTAGAGCAGCTGATTCGTAATCAGCAGGTCAGCGGTTCAAGTCCGCTCGCCGGCTTTTATCGAAAATAAAGTACTTAATCCATTTTCGGCTTTTTTCTTACCCAAAATCGCCCGGGCAACCCCGGGGAACCGTCTGACTACGTCTTCCTTTAGAAATCGCAGGGAACGTGCATAGCTTGTCTTAATTGTTTGGCCGCGAGCTCCACCGGGTACGTCACATCCCACGTCTCGGCAGACAACCCATTCCTGATTCTTTTTAAAGAATTTCCTGCTTATGACCACCCTGAACGTGATTTTTCTCTTTGATGACGGGGAGGGATTCAAGTCATCGCTGCGATGGAATATCAACGGCGCGAAGAACGATGAAAGAATAACTCTCGAAGTGCTTGAGGCCATCGCTGGATTCTTGAACACGGGCGATGGCGTTCTACTAATTGGAGTGAGAGACGATGGCTTCGCTTCATGGGATCGCATCGGACGGCAAGATCTACCATCAACGCTGCCAGGAAAAATCTCGTGCTGCCGATTCGAATCTGAGAGCAGTCAGGCCAGCGGAGTTCTTTCCGAGTTCATAAGGGCGCGAATCCAGAGGCAAGTGCAACGTGAATGTCGTCCCGCTTGCCGTAGAACTCTGAACAGTGACTGTTCCGCCGTGGGCTTCCGCACAACCGCGTACCAGCGTGAGCCCCCAAGCCCGAGCCGATTTGCTCTCCCGACTGAGCCCGCCGCGTTCTCGCAAATGGATCAAAGAGGTGGGCCTGATCTTCGCTAGCGATTACAGGTCCATAATTGTATCCTCATCGGCCATTGCTTGATTTCGGTTCGCGACCTGCTGGCTATTTGTTCCGCGCGGTCGCGGAGCCAATGCTGTTTCTCTCATTGACCCCGTCGTCCCACTGTCTTTCCAACCCTTCTGTGTTCGGCGACATCGGCAGACGTGAGGCATATCGAAACAGGAACTGCCTCGGAGCATCCGACGACATAACACTTTAAAGTCTCGTAGCAGATACCAGGGCATTCCTGGATAGACATGTGTCCGGTCCAACAAACAAATCATTCGGTGCCTGGACGGATATCAGGTGCTTTGGATGCATCGGGCGCCGCTGTTGATCGACATCCTGCAAGACTGAAGGCAATCGAAAAGCTGATTCGTCAGGATTTGCCTGCCATGGAAGGGCATGCCTTCCACTCCGCAGCGGTTGCATCGTTGCAGGCAGCGCCCTGCGGTTTCCGCTCGTCCGGTACAGTGGCGCAGCTTCGGTCCGAGAAATCCTAACGGGCGACGTTTGGGGCGGTCGGGACGATGAATACCAGGATGTCATTGACAATCCTGAATATAAGGCTATGCTGGTGATAGCGGTAATTAAGCCGCAAAATCCAAGTTTGGAAGCTCCTGTCCTCACCGAGCGCCGATTGAGTTTTAATCCCCGCCGATAAGTTCGGAAGTTCCCTTACAGACTTCAGGTACGACAATGTCGAAAAAATTATATGTTGGAAATTTGTCGTTCCAAACGACAGAAAGCGCCATCACCGAGACGTTCACACAGTGCGGTACTGTCGAATCCGTCAATATCATCACGGATCGAGACTCCGGCCGTTCGAAGGGATTCGGATTTGTAGTCATGGACGAAGAAGGCGCCGATAAAGCCATTGCTACTCTCAACGGTTCGCAACTCGATGGACGCCCGTTGACCGTGAATGAAGCGAGGCCCATGGTTCCAAGAGATTTCGGTGGCGGCTCTCGCGGCGGCGGACGTCGAGATCGGTACTAGTTTTCGCGGATCGCAGTTGCGTTCAATATGGCCGTTAAGGCCCCCCTCACCTAGAGATCCTCTGGAGTTCTGATGCGTATTGTCCAGTGGTCTAAAGTTGATGCCAGATGGTATCTCGGCGTGCTTTGCCGAAAGTGCGAGGCGCCGATCTTATTCGCACTTGATCATAGCGAAGGAGAAGCCAGGCCCGCGAGAGCCGAAAAGCTATTGCTGACCTGCAGTCGCGCGGAATGCGGGCACAAGGCCGATTACACGACGGCCAAAGTGTCCCGTTTTCAGAAGTCCTCACGCGCGCAGAACGAAGCGACATGATTTAACGATTTCTTGTTCGCGAGCAGCTGAAATGGTTCTCAAGCCACTTCGGCCGTCAGCGGGCAATGGTTAGTTAGGGGTGGAATTTCGGTTTGTTTATGGACCGGGCGGCCTCTTGCGCTGCACGTGCCTCGTCCGCCTGTTTCTTCTGCCGCGCGAGTTCCCTTGCAGGCGCCTCCAGCTTGTCCAGCCGGTCCGCCTCAAGGCTTGCATTACGTGCCATCAGGTCAAGCATTTTGGAGAACGCGACCAGTCCGAAGGTGTTGCCGTAAGAGGACCGGTACAGGTTGTATGAATACTGTCCATCGTCCCAGCGGGCGAGGACCTTTTCCTGATCCTCATAGGTTGAGGAGTTGGAAACGGAAACCGAATCTCCCGGGGTGGTCGCAGTGCCATAGGCTTCGGAAATCGCTTCCATAATGTCGTTTGCGGTTAACCCGTTGGTCTCAGCCGGATTGTATGTAACCACCATTTTCCAAAGTTCACCATTGTAAAAGTCAAAACGAATGCCGCGGACTGAAGTGGTTTTCGCGCCGGGCGCGGAATAACCGACTTGATTCCACTCCAGCGTTTGAATCACTGCTGGCCGCTCGTGAATTGTTTTCACTTCCGTGGTTTTCATCTGGATTTGCTTAGCCACGGAATCCAGGGTCATCCCAAACTGGAAATCACGATATTTGCTGAGGTCCTGCGCGATGCACACAGACGAAAAGGAGGCGAAGCACAACACGGATATGAGGAATCTGAGAGAACTGACCATGTTTTCTCCTTGGAGGCGATCTGATTTAGCCTGCCGATCACCCGATGCTTCGCAAACCGCCCACGTAATCCTCCATCGTGTCCCATGCGGCAATTACGTTTATCCATGTCTTTGCTTAACCAGTATAGGTGAATTATTTTGCAATAGCTACGATAAATGTAGGGTATGATGCACTTGAGTTAGTTAAGGACAAAAATTTATGTCGCAGACCGGCAAGAACTCGGAAATCGATGAAGCCATTTGGTAACGCGTTAGCAATATCGTCAAGAATCGTTTCCGGCGTCATCGTTGTTGATATAGTCGGTAGGTTGTGCTTCCTTAACGTCACCTTGCGTGACCGTGTGAACGAATGGCTGCAAGAAGGCCACCGCGCATTCGTATTTAACTTGGCCAACGTTCCATACGCCGACAGCTTCGGCTTAGGTCAGTTGATTACTATCTCGAATTCCGTTCGAAGCAAAGGCGGCCAACTCATCCTTCTAGGGCCAACAGATCACGTCCGGGCGCTGTTTCAGATTACAAAGCTTAATACGGTTTTTAACAT
>Ga0137378_10006037_pt1 | contig 10496 bp, 12 predicted proteins | sample SagtaG_21_FD_104813 | JGI IMG/M metagenome (GOLD analysis project Ga0137378, IMG submission 104813) | Vadose zone soil microbial communities from Sagehorn Ranch, Mendocino, California, USA - Sage2_L_60_16 metaG | ecosystem: Environmental > Terrestrial > Soil > Vadose zone | place: USA...
AAATCTTGCATAGTCACTATTTATTCCTCTGCCACCCGCATATACTCGCTGGATGGGCTAAATGGCCATTGCTACATGCGTTGCTACATTTCGTCGTCAAACAGATCAACAAAAAATCTCAAGCCGCCTGTCAAGGTACTTGAGACGTTGGGTAGTGGGTGAAAGTGCCGAAGGGGGGACTCGAACCCCCATGCCAGTTAAGGCACAACGCCCTGAACGTTGCGTGTCTACCAATTTCACCACTTCGGCTCATCTCGTCAACTCTGGACAGGCCCCATATTACCGCATCTTCCCCCCATTGTCAACTGCCCTGAACTGCTAATTCCAGATTTCCTCAATTTCCCTCAAAACGCCTGCCTCGCTACCACCATCATCCTGCCCTGGCCGCGACCTCGGACATCACCCACTACACCTGCTACACCCACTACACTTGCTACTCTCCACAAACGTACAGGTAGGCCCGGCAGCACACTCTTTCACAGGCGCTGCCTGGCATCCCCGATATGCTATAATGAGAGCAATATTCTGACTAGGAGTCCCCCTATGCAGGAGCAATCACCTCCCGTGCTTGCTGCTATTGATATTGGCAGCAATACCATACATATCGTCGTTGCTCATTGTCGGCCCGATACCCTGGACATCATAGAGGACCAGGTCGAACTTGTGCGCATCGGTGAAAGCGTCACTGCAACGGGCGCTATCTCAACGGAGAAACGTGATGCCGCCCTGGCTGTCTTGCGTCAATACAGGACCCTGGCCGAGCAGCACTCGGCCAGGAAAATATTTACCGTGGCGACCGAAGCAATCCGTAAAGCCAGCAACAGCCATGAGTTTCTAGAAGATATAAAACGCGAGACAGGACTCGAGGTTCGCCTTATCAGCGGCAACGCTGAAGCCACGCTCACTTTCTACGGCGCAACTTACGAGGAAAGCAAGCAAGCGGGTACTCCAGCACGCGTTGCAGTGATGGATCTTGGTGGCGGAAGCACGGAACTGGTCACCGCGAGAAATATGCATATTACCTGGCGTACTTCTCTTCCTATCGGCTCTGGCTGGCTGCATGACCGCTATCTCCTGGAAAATCCACCCACGCCAGATGATCTGGCCGTCGCACATACATTTTTAAGAACCTATCTGCAAGGGATACGTATTAAACCGCAGCCTCCTATGCTCATTGTCACAGGAGGAAGCGCCAACTCGCTTCTGCTCCTCGCGCGGCAGGCTTTTAGACTCGACCCGAGCAGCAAGCACCTCACATATGATGATTTGATGCGCTGTGAAGGCTTGATGAGCGCCCTCCCAGCAGAAGAAATCTCACAGAGGTATCAACAACCGATTGGCCGGGCACGTATTTTGCCTGCAGGGGCGTTAATCATACGAGAAGTGATGTCGCGTCTGAACCTGGATGAGATTTCTGTCAGTCCACATGGTATCCGTGAGGGTGTGCTGCTGGCATACGCACGTTATGGGGAAAGCTGGCTGGAGCGTGTCAATGAGGAAGCTTCTACTTCAATCTTCCCGCCAGGCGCAAATTACGAGAAGGCGACAATGCTTGACGGAGGGGAAGCATTTGTCCAGGCCGGACAACGCATGCTGCGCGAGCGAGTAGAAAAACTGCTTGATTGGCGTGACGAGGTGCTCCGCAATGAAGATATCGAGGCGATACATAGAATGCGAGTGGCTACGCGCCGCCTCCGGGCTACGCTTGATGCCTTTGAGTCGTGCTGTGATCCAGGGCAATTTAAGAGGGTCTACCGTCGCATCAAGAAAATGGCCGATCTCTTAGGCAGTGCACGCGATATAGATGTAATGGTGCAGGGATTACGCGCACAGATCGAGCAAATACCGGATGCGGAGATCGCGGGCCTGCGCTGGCTCATTCAGAGGTTGGATACCTATCGCCAGCAAAGACAGCAGGCCCTGGCAGATTTTTTTAGCAGGCTGGACGAGAGGGATTTGAAGAAGCAAGTCGAGTCGTGCATCAGGGAAGGAGATTAGTCCGATGGCGAAAGCTAGACCTATTACAGGCCTTGATGTACATGCTCCGACTGGAAGGATTGCGCGCATTATTGCCGGGATACGACTTGATGAGTTGTATTACTGGAGCCGTTATACAGACGATTCGTATCATGTACTCGAACTGCATAATTTGCGTATCGCGGCAAAAAGATTGCGCTACACTCTTGAGATATTCGCAGGTGTATTACCTGGTGCCTGCCTATCGATCGTCAAAGAACTAGAAATGATCCAGGAAGAACTGGGCGCACTCCATGATAGAGATGTGATGATAGCTCTGCTGCGACTCTGTCTGGACAGCCGGGGCAGTGACATTGTATCTAATCACGCGTTACCAGATAAGAGTGAGCAAATTGTGTTACCGCTGGAACTGGTGGCCGATGTAGTCAACCCGGCGGTTGCTCCTGTTGCCGCAGAACGCTATGGGCTAGAGCAGCTATTGCTTAGATACCAGCGGGACCGTGAAGAGCAATATAACACTTTTCAACAGCATTGGCACCGATTGCAGGCACGGGACTTCCGTCAAGAGATTCTGGACATCTTAGATGCCAGATAAATTAAGAACTCCATGTGTCGCAGATAGATGCGAAAGCGTGATGTAGAAGAGAGGGTTGTTAAACGTTTTTAGTATTGATCTATATCAATTCCACGAGGAGGGAAGCAAGCATGATGCTACATTCAGCCGAGGAGTTAGATTGGTGGCAGTTTCCGCAGCCAACCAGCGAAGAATTGCGCCTGAGCGGTGGGTTACTGGTCGAAGACTGGCCTCATGCGCGCCAGGTGAGGCGCCTCTCGCTGCAGCTTTTCGACGCGACCCAATCTTTGCATCACTTAAAAGCCGGTGCCCGCCGCCTGCTAGAACGTGCAGCATTTTTACATAATACTGGCATGATGATCGAAACGCGCCGCCACCACAAGCATTCTTTTCGCCTGATTAAAGACACCAAGCTGCCTGATTTCACAGACGAGGAGCGGTATGAGATTGCCTGCATTGCGCGTTATCACCGGCGGGCAGTGCCCAGTATGTCCCACGAGGAATTTGCATCGCTGAGTCGTTCCGCTCGCCAGCGCGTTTCAGCCCTCTCGGCACTGCTGCGTATTGCTGACGCTCTTGATTACAGCCATGATGGACGTGTATTACACCTGGCCGCGGAACCAGCGCTGTGCGATGAGAAGGTCTGGGCGATTTGTCTATGGGTGCGTCCCCTGGCTGACCTGGATATCGAACGCGAGAAGGCGTACGAAAAGGCTGATCTCTTCGAAAAGGTTTTTAAGCGGAAATTGCGTCTTATACTACAGGACACATTTGCCACCGATTAAGCTCTCCTATGATAGTACTCCTCAATAAGAGAGAGCCAGGTCTTATCAAAGGGTTGATGGCTCTAGCAGCATAATTGCGGCTTCACAAGATTGATGGGGATGAATCCATAACACCGGGCGTTCATTTTCCAGGTAGGTATATGTTACGCCATGTTCATCGAGGTAACGGCGCGAAAGTTGAAGGCTCTCTACGGCGAGCGTCACGCGGCAGAGACTCTCACCGAATCGTTGCAGGTGCCTGCTTAACGCGCCTGGCTCCGGCAAAAGTTCGGTCCCCACCAGATCAGTAGAGAAGGGTAAGGGTGCAGCCAGTTCGATATGTTGTCCACTCTGACCGAGGAGAAACGAGACCATTCTGGCCTCCCATCCATCTGCTTCGCCTGAGAAGGGCGCTGAAGGATAGAGCCCGTAGATGTGCTGGAAGCGCGATGTGGCCTCCTCCAAGTCTGCCACGGCTACGGTTACGCTCAACACTTTTATGGCACCGAGAGGATGCGCCGGAGGAGTGGTCCAACCTGCAAGACGGTAACGCCGCTCTTCACCTGTACTATCGTGCTGGATGAGAAAAGGATAGTGCTGGGCAAGGTCAGGGCGTTCGATGTCGACGCGCGACCAGCCCCGAGTACGTCCACCAGGCGCTTTCAATTGTCCGGGCGTTGGGCCGGTGATTGAAACACCCCGGCCCCGCAGGGCAGCGCTGTCTGCCTCGATATCGTTAGAGGAGAGCACAAAGTTCAGGTATCCCTCTCCTTTAGAGAGCCGATCCAATATGCTCTGTTGCGCTTCGGCAGGTGCGCGAACCGTGATCAGTTCCAGGTAGGTATCGCCTATGACGATGATGCGATTGGCGGTGCCCCCTACAGGATGAATGCCTCCGCCGCTCGCTATCAGCCCCAGCTTCTCATTGAAGGTCCTGGTCGCCTGCTCTAAATTGTTGACACCGATGATGATATGATCTAGCGCTGTTATCATATATCGCTTCTACCCGCGCGAACGTGCAAATTCCCGCTCCTCGCGACGGCTGCCAGCGGGTGGACCTCCACCGCGCCTCAAGCGGCTGAAGCCGAGTTCGCCTTTCTCCCAGATTACCAGCAGCATACTGGCATTGAAGATCGACGAGTAGGTACCACTAAAGATACCGATCAGCAGCGTGAGGGTGAAGTCGCGGATGGATACGCCGCCAAAGAGCGTCAGCGCGCTCAGTGTAATCAGCACGGTCAGAGACGTGTTGAGCGAACGGGCCATGGTCTGTACCAGGCTGGCGTTGACTACCTGCTCAAATGTCTCCGAAGTACGACGCTGCATATTCTCACGGATGCGGTCGAACACGACAATGGTATCGTGTACAGAGAAACCGACTACCGTCAGCAACGCGGTGATGAACAAAGCGTTGATCTGGATATGAAAAGCCCAGCCCAGGATTGAGAAGATGCCGACCACCACAAGCACGTCATGCAACAGGGCGATGATAGCGCAGGTACCGTAACGCCATGGCTTTGGTACCCTGCGGAACGAGAACCAGACGTAAAGCAGGATACAGACGGAGGCTGCCAAAACGGCCAGGAACGCGTTCTGCGTCGTCTGAGCGGCCACCGATCCAGTCACCGATGCGTTGTCGAGCACCTGCACATACGTGTTGCCATTGTTCAAAACGGTGGATTGGATCTTGAGCTGGTCTTCAAGTTTAACCACGGATAGTGTCTGCAGGGTAACGGTCTGCGTTGTAGTTCCCTGGCGCACATCCACCCACTTTACGGGAATGTTAGCAGGATTGGAGGTCGATGTAGGCGTAGCTGTTGGCGACGCTACTGGCGTCGGCGTGCCCTTTCCCACTGTCGGGGTAGGTGTGGCTTTTGCCGTCGAGGTTGCAGTAGCCGTGGCATTGGGAGTCCCTGTACCAGTGGCTGTAGGTGTGCCCGTGGGGCCTACAGTCGGAGTTGCTGATACAACAGGTCCGGCCGGTCCCTTTGCAGGGTTACTGGTGTTGGGTAGTTTAGCCAGCCCCGCCTCGATATCGCTGACTTTAGGTGTCTTGTTAAACTTTGTAACAGTGACAACCGTGATGGTCTTACCATTGAGATTCAGGTCGTTGAACAGGACAGACAGTTGTTGTCCATAGGCTGCTTTCAGTTTATTTTGAATAGTGCCCTGCACGTTTGTATCGATTTGCGTGTTCAGGCGCACCCAGACGGTCTGGTTTCCAGGGAGGCTGGTATTACTGCCGGTGAGAACCTCCAGGGATTCCAGGTTGAGCGGCTTGAGCAGGTTGTTCATGGCAGGGGCGCTAATAGTCTTATCCGGCCGCAGTTCGATGGTTGTACCGCCTCTGAAGTCGATGCCGACGTTGAGGCCCTTAAACAGCAGTGAAATGGCGCCGGGGATGATGACCACCAGCGATATCAGTATGAACAGGTAGCGTTTTCCTACAAGATTGAACACAACGTTCTCCTCTCGGCACGATAAATCGAGCTTCTACGATAGGGTGCTATTGCGACGTGCCAGGGATGCTGTGGCAATAGAGCCAGCAGGAAGCCCGAACAGCGCGGGATGGCTGACGGCACCGGTAGGCACCAGTAAATTCAGGAAGGTGCGCGTAACGGTAATGGCGGTGAACATACTGATAATCACGCCCAGGAAAAGCGTAGTGGCGAATCCAACAATGATGCTCGCGCCGAAATTGCTGCCGAAGTAGTACAGTACAGCGCAGGTGATCAGCGTAGAAATGTTAGAGTCCCGGATGGAAGGCCATGCGCGCTTCCATCCGATATCTATAGCGGAAGCAAGCAATCTCCCCGCGCGTAGTTCTTCTTTGACGCGCTCGAAGATGAGCACGTTGGCATCGACTGCCATACCAATAGAGAGGATGAAACCCGCGATACCTGCCAGCGAGAGTGTGACGCCGGCCACTTTGAAGATGGCAAGGGTCAGACCAGCATATAGTACCAGCGCCAGGTCAGCTAACAGACCTGGCAGGCGGTAGTAGAGCAACATGAACAGGATGACGAGGCCTATGCCAATAGCGGCCGCGACGTAACTTTTGGTAATGGAGTCCTGGCCCAGCGTAGGGCCAATAGTCTCTTGCGTAGCGATTTGCAGGACGAGCGGCAGGGAGCCGTATTGCAAGATGGTGACGATTTGCTTTGCCTGGTCTGCAGTGAACTTGCCGGTGATCTCGCCCTGGCCGGTGATGGCGCTATTGATAACGGCAGACTCGATAACTTTGCGATCCAACGTGACGGTAAGGTAATTGCCGACATTCTGTTGTGTAAACGCACCGAAACTCTGTATGGCAGAGCCCTTCATTGAGAAGAGGATATTCGGGCGGCCTGCCTGGTCAGTGCCGACGCTAATTTGTGAAGAATCAAGGTTCGCGCCTGTGAAGGGCGCCTTGCCGCCCTTGTTGTACTGGGTATACTGAGAAGGATCGAACGTCGATCCGATCGCAACGGGCTGCGGGCCAGTATTCCAGAATTCCAGGTTGCCGGTCTGGAGCAGTGAGTGTATCTGTTGGGAGGTGTTACCACTGGTCAGACCTGGCAGCTCAACGACGATGCCATACTGGCCGTTGCTGGTTTGCACGTAGATATTTGGCTCATTGACGCCCAGGCCACCGTTGACACGAGTCTCGATCAGGTTACGAGCAGGGTCAATCTCGGTCTGGATGGTGCTCTGGCTATAGTGTTGAGCAGGGTCCGGCACCAGGACTACGCGCACGCCACCCTGCAGGTCAAGTCCTTGCTTGACATCAGGATGTGGCAATGTAAAACTGCCAATGCTCCAATGCGGATTGGTAGGCCAATCAATATACATTGAGCAGGCAGCTAAAAGAATAATGAATAGGAGGAGTGTGAGTGTCCCTCGACGCATAAGTATTATTTCCCCTCACTCTAAATGGTTTATAGAACAGACGTAATACGCTGCAATCAGTACAAATGTGTGAGATATCCCCTGTGGGCATCCTTGTGTTGCATGCCAGTATAGCACAGTTGCTTTCTATTGCATATCCCAAATTGCTTGTTCTGGTATTTTGATATAAGGATAAGCTCATCTTATGAGAGCCTTATAGACGTTAAGCAATCGCTTCACCGCTTTGCCAGCTTAGCCCCAACTCTAACGCCAATGTTTCAGTGATTTTTAGGAACAGTTCACGCCTTGAGCACATCACGCGGGAGGAACATCACATGCAACTGAGGGACACGAGTAAAGTCGCAATCAGTCGTGACAAGGGTCAGATCATAAACAAGAGCCGTAGCCGCAATCAGTGTATCAATGTCGCCGATGAGGCCAGGCCCATGTGGTGGGCGCAGCATGCGCCGGAGCTCTGCATACTGCTCAAGGATCGAGTAGTTCAGCCCATAGGGGGTAAACCTGTTGCAGGAGTGCATGTAACTCTGTTTGACGGCGAGCAAAGTCCGGAAAGTTGTGGTTATATTCGCTGATTTCCCCATAAACCAGAAGGCTGGTCGCAGCCTGGTTGTGATCCACCCACGGCTCCACCAGCGTGACGACATTCCGACCCTTGAGATAGCCGGTCACGATTGGACTGTCAAGCAGATAGCGCCTCATAATTCAATGGGCGGCTGGGCTGAGTCGCATGGCGCATGCGCTCAAAGGCCTCTGCTTCGTCATCCCAGGCTAAATCACGCCATGCACCTGCAAGGCTTCTGCCCTTCCCTTGAGTTCTGTTCGTCTTGGCGTTTGGACGCTTCAAAAGGTTCAGCGAGTATCTCAAGCTGTGCTGCGGCCTCTTCTTGGACTTCCGGGGGAAGCTGTTCAATCCGCGTAAGCACCTGTTGTAATCGCTCAATCATTGGTTCTCCTCATCTCCGCAAGCATCGGTCCCTGTATTAGTAGTGTATCACAGCAGAGGTGGGAACGCTATTTGCTGGGTATGCTCTTCTACAATACTCCAATCAGGTGGGACGTGCCCCCAACCCTGCGGCGCGATCAATCGTGCGGCTACGCACAGTATCTATCCTGCTTAATTTCTTAAACTTCATAATCGGCCGCTACAGGCTATCGCGCAGGGGAGAGCTCCTACACCAGCACGGCGGCCGTCACCGAGTAGATGGGAGGCAGGAAGTCGGCGATCAATTGCCAGCTATCGCCGCGGTCATGGCTGGCAAAGAGCTGGCCCGTGTTGGTGCCAACGTAGACGCCGCAGGGATCGTTGGTATCGGTACACATGGCATGCCGCAAGACACCCAGCCGCACTCCTGGCCCCTCCGGCAGCCCTTTCGTCAGCGGCTGCCACTCTTCCCCGCCGTTCTCGGTCCGGTAGATAACGAACTGCTTCCCAACATTATTGCGACCCTCCGGGTCCTCTACCACTACGAAGACGGTATCTGGTTGATGAGTATCGAGGGCGATGGGGAAGCCAAACTCGGAAGGCAGGTTCTGCTGGATGTCTATCCAATCTTCACCAGCGTTGGTAGTCTTATAGATGCCACAGTGATTCTGCTGGTATAGGACGTCTGGCCTGCTTGGGTGCTGGACCAGGCGATGAATGCACTGCCCGAACTCTGGATACGTGGTAGGTAGGAAACCGGCGCGGGTATTCTTGTTGGCAAAGACCCAGCTATGACCCGCATCATCTGTACGCATGCAGCCGACGGCGGAGATGCCAATCCACATCCTGGATGCGTTCGATGGGTCGGGAATGATAGTATGCAGGCACAAGCCACCAGCCCCGGGCTGCCATTGCTCGCGCGTCGGGTGGTTAGCCAGCCCGGCATTAAGATTCCAGGTCACGCCTCCATCAGTGCTGACCCACAAACTGGCGGGATCAACACCCGCGTAGACCGTTCCTGGTTCATCGAGACGTCCAGGTTCGATTACCCAGATGTTGCTGAGCTTCAGTCCGCTGCTTTCCGGGAACTCTATGCCCTGCTCTGGCTCGTGCCAGCTCTGGCCAAAGTCATCGCTGTAACGTAAGAATGAGCCGAAGAATACGCCGTTATCGGCGACGAATAAGCGGCGACCATCACGTTGATCGAGGGCTGCGTAGTAGATACTGTGACCAGGAAGCCCGGCCTCCTCGACACTCCATGTTTCTCGGTCGCGCGAGTGTAGAAGAAACAGTCCACGTTTCGTGCCAACTAACACCAGAACAGTGCCTGACTGGTATGGGTATTGTCCAGACATAAAAACTGCTACCTTTCTTATACTCGGAAGTGAACCAAAGTACGCAAAGCGCGGGCAAAATAGCTCGCTTGCTCATCCGTGGTGCAGGCGAATCTTGTGCGCTTTGATCATCCTTAAGAGTTTTCCAGTTCATGAGCATAATCTTCTTCATACAAAGATCAGCCCCCGGCAACCGACTGTAAAATGTAAATCATTGCTCCGTCGTGGACCGCTGTATCAAGACCATCTAGATAACGAATGTTTTCCCGGTCCAGAAATATGTTGACATAGGGACGTAATTCGCCTGTCTCGTAGCACAGATTGAAACGCAGACCAGGAAAGTCGTGCTCGAGAGCAGTGATGATTTCACGGACCGTACGACCGCTAGCCATAACGGTACTGCGGTTGCCAGCCCGCGCACGAAGTGCGTTAGGCAGAGATACCGTGACCTTGGGAGTAGTGATCGACGAGTCCATGATAGTCTTGTTGCACCTTTCTTTCCTGGCAGTAGTTGTGATCGCTCTTACCATACTCCATACGAAGATGAACGGCAGGGACAATCCTTATTACAGTATAAACGATCACAAACGATAATACTTCTTCTATCTTGCTCTATACGTACATTTGTACCAGATCACCTGCATCTCTCGTTGTCACAGATCTGGGGGATTTTCAGCTATTGCGCAGGCGTAATGCCATCAGCCCACCAAGAAAGACCGACGAAAAGCAGAAGAGTGCGGCCCACGTTGGCCCGGTGGTGTTGAGTAAGAAGCCGAAGATCCAGCTACAGAAAGCCGTGCTGCTGCCAACAGCGAAGAGCAGGATACCTGCTACTGAGCCGGGTGATCTTCCCACTTGCTCACTACCGATGGTCAGACATGTAGCAAAGAGTGGTGAGAGACCTATACTGGTGAGGGCAATAGCCAGAGTTGCGATGAAGGCATTTGGGCTGAGCATCATCACAATCAACCCTAGCAAGGCGACCAGGATACCGAGCATAACCATCCTCCAGGAGCCGATGCGCAGGATGAGCGCGG
>Ga0137378_10006038_pt1 | contig 10494 bp, 9 predicted proteins | sample SagtaG_21_FD_104813 | JGI IMG/M metagenome (GOLD analysis project Ga0137378, IMG submission 104813) | Vadose zone soil microbial communities from Sagehorn Ranch, Mendocino, California, USA - Sage2_L_60_16 metaG | ecosystem: Environmental > Terrestrial > Soil > Vadose zone | place: USA...
GACTGAATCGTTAGGAAACAAACCCCTGTTGCTCGACGTATGGGCGACCTGGTGTGCGCCGTGCGTAGAGGAACTGAAAACATTGAACGATATTCATCAGCGCGGAAAAGAGAAGCTAACGATAACGGTCACAGGTACGAGCGGTACTCTAGTGCACTCGACCCAGGTCAAGCTGCAGGTGCGGTAGCACCTCACGCTCCAACTCGTTGGACGCTTCATGAAACAATGCCGAGTAGGCGTAGTATGTCTAATTTCAAGGAGTAGGGCCAGTGAAGACGGATGATGGGGTCCGAAAGACCAAAGCGGTCTTGCTAGAAACGCAAAGTTCCTGGCGCTGGCTACGCATAGGGTTTTGGGCCTGCACTGTGATTTCCGTCGCCGTGGTGCTTCGGCGCACCGTTGCACTTGCACACCCACCGCAATCTGCGCCACCACAGTTGGCCAAACTCGATGCCGCATTTGCATCGCATGCAGCTCTCACGTTGGCGCATATTCTTCCAGCATTGGCTTTTGTCCTGCTGACTCCGTTTTTTTATATTCGCCGATTCGCCGATGCGGCATGGCCCAAACGGTTTCTGTTCCTTCTCGGGTTGGTCGTCGGTCTTACGGCCTATGCGATGAGCAAGTATTCCGTTGGCGGTTGGGTAGAACGCTCTGCCGTTCTGTTCTTCAACAGTCTCTTTCTATTCTCGCTATTTCGTGCATGGCACCTGCGTCGCGAGCCAGTGCTAACCTTGCGATGGATGACACGGGCAATTGCAGTCCTTCTGGGCATCGCAACTACCCGCCCGGTGATGGGAATATTCTTCGCCACCAGTAGCGTCACCCATCTTTCACCTGAGCAGTTCTTTGGTATCGCATTCTGGATTGGTTTCTCAATCAACACAGTGATCGTCGAGTTTTGGCTTCGATCACAGGAAGGAAAATCTCAAATCGAAAGGATGGCGATGCGTCCGTTGTCGGTATAGGCGTAGAGTTGCCTGTCGAAAGATCGCCATGTCGCTGGAGCAGCCGACAAGGCTGTGAATCTTGTGGGGTGTAAGTCCCCACACCACCAATTGCCTGGGCGGGTGGTTAGCATATCCGATGCATGCGGAGGCAACGAAGCATGTTCTGCTCGGACGTAGAAGCCTCGGCTGCCCTGCGGCGATAAGTCGCAGCGGTAGGAACGATCGGGGAGGCGAGCAAACTTGGGGGCCTGAACATAAAGAAATGGCTGCAGTCCCGAAAAAGCGATCCGTCGTGAAATCGTTTCGACGGGGACATGCGGGAAGCCGACCTTGATAGCGTACGGGGGAAGGCCGATGACGTGGAGGAAGAAACAGGCATGTGCACTCCGCGGGACCGCCGTGACAGGGGCCCAGGCACCCAGGGAAGGATTCACAGAGATAACGTCGGGAAGGTCCCGCCGGCAGCAGGGGCTGGCGCGGTGGCCCAAATGGAGGGGACCTACAACCTGATCCCGGAGAAAATTGATCTTCACGGAACCCTAAGAACCGAGGCCGCACCGTCGAATACGACACATGGTATAAAGAGCGCGATGTTGAAGGTACTGATCCTTTCTTTAAGAAAAAACGTGCGGGCTACATGATGCCGGTCAAGATCACAGGCACTTACGAGCATCCTTCGTTCGGACTGGATTTAAGCGCCCGGTGCGATAGTAAGTCTCAAAAGCAGGCCCCGTGTGCATCAAACTTGCCTGGGGAAGCGGGGTATTGATTGGGCTTGCGTAGGCAGAATCATCATCAGGCTGCTGCTAATGCTGTCGTCTTTTACGGCCTTCACGGCTGCGCAAGACGCTGCAGCCACAGGCGATGGTGGATGCCTGCAGATAGCAAGGCAATTGCCTCATGCCGCCTCCACTATCGGACGGGGTTTGGTGGCTGCGCCCCGCAATGCGATCCGGGCCAGCAACCTCAAATGGGAGTTGCCCATCGCCGCCACCACGGGACTGGTGATCGCAACCAGCGACAACCACATCAACAACCACATTCAGTCGCCCACGTTCGTGCGGGATTCAGGGCGCGGATCAAACGTTGGCCTGGGCATCGAACTGGGAGCCGCTGGAATTGACTCTTCCTGGAACTGGTACTGAGACTTGAGAAATTCAGCTTCTGCGTGTGATAACGGACACTAGTTCCGGGTTGCGACGGGAATTTTGAATGGACTTGATTGCGTCTTCAGCGGTGAATCTTCCCATGAGTAGTGCCTGCTTACGGTTGGTTGTCATTCGGATGGGAATCCGATCAAGCTGCTGCACATATTCCGGGAGGCGAATGCCGCCGCGATTCACTTTCACGAGAAATTTGATGATTTCCATGATTCCTTTTCGCTCCCTCGGCTGATTCGGATTGCTCGCAGACAGGCTTGATCTGGTTGGGCTTGGCAACGGAAAGCACTGGCTCAGTCTCAATGCTAGGCTTGTGCGCTGGTGTTGTCAAACTGCCACATATCGTCTGCCTAAACACTAAGCTTCGAAAGTGCTGCAAACCAGTCACGAGCGTTCGTCGGAGGGTGACTTGGCACGTTTGTCTTTTCGGATTTGTTCGGCGGTGAATCCGCGTCCGCAAACGCTGCAGCGCCAATAAGTGGATGGGTTGGCCGCCATCCCCGGTCCGGGTTGGCTATCGGGACGCCGGGTCAGCACCAACTCGCTACCACATTCTGGACATTGCCGTTGTGTCATAGATCCCTGCACCCGAAAAATTTCGTACGCTCTTGCGAAGTCAATAAGCTTTCGGGATCGAAACCCGGTGCTTTGTGCCATAAGGCTTAAGCGATGGCAGAAAGCTTTGAACCGCACGGCCTGCTGCCGTGTTGCTTTCAAAGCGCTTCGAATTACCCGGCGGTTCCAGGCGATGGAAAATCAGCATGCCTCACTACATGTATCTGCGCGAGCTGAGCCTGCCCAAGCCGAGGTTCCAACCAGACCTACTAAGTGATCAATAGCAATGCCATTGCATGAATTGTTCCTTTCGGAACTGCGGAACTAAGAGGAGAAGACTTCAGATGGTCTGACTTAGTTTCAGAGGACCTGAAAGAGAGAGAAGAGGCTCGTCTCTAATACTATGATCGCGTAGCCAGTCAACAATAGCTGGTCTGAATTGCTCACCTCGGGCGTGTCTGACCAATGCCACGCCGGAAAGCCAAGGTGAGCAATCCGGCACTGCATCATCCGCCCCGGCCTGCATCCTTCAGCGGTCGCACATCCTCGTGTGGTCGGAATCCTAAAGATCTTAGTCACAGACGACACGGAGAAATCGCAGAGGAACAGTTCCCGCATATGGGAGAAAGAGCGTAGGGTAGAACCATGGAACCCGCTCTTCGTCGGCTCGCCAATCGCTTGCGTCGAGCGCTCGCACCCATCAGGGAACCTTTCGCGAAACTGGGCGGAACGCTTGAGGATCCAGATTTCAGCCGGGATCTCCGATCGCAAAGGATGTGCCCGTTTTGCGGACTGATTACGTCATCCTACAAGACGTGCTGCCTGGAGTGCGGGAAGTCGCTCAAACCAGGCCCTAAACTCTACGTGTAGTTCAAGCCGTAGGATTCTTCCCCGGACATTCGCGGCATGTAGAGGTTGGAAAACGTTACCTCCCGTTTTGGTATTGGCGGCTGGTTGAATGAAGCCGGCCAATTGCAGGCATTCTGGAGAAGAAATCGACCAAACCAGCGGAGCATACGGCGCAGTTATCCGGATTGTGGGAGTCGTGTTCAGCTAATCGTGCAGAACTATATTGAGCAGCGAACTGTGGACTTGGAGCCCGCCGTTGTAGTGAATGAAGCCAAGTTTCCTGAAGCGGTTCATAAAAAAGCTGACCCGCGAACGAGTCGTGCCGACCATCTCGGCCAGCGTCTCCTGACTGATTTTGGGGACCACAGCTTCCGGTGTTCCTTCTTTACCGAATCGAGCGAGCAACAGGAGAACACGGGCCAGCCTCTTCTCGCTGGAATTAAATAATTGGTCAACCAGGTCCTCTTCGTAGCGAATATTTCGCGCCAGCAAACGGGCCACAAACATATCGGAAAACGCGTGCTCGCGATGAAGAGCGGCCATCATGACTTTTTTGTCCACCCGAAAAAGCTCACAGTCCGTCATTGCGACCGCCGATCCCATGCGACGAACCTGACCTGCCAGTGAGCCTTCGCCAAAAAAATCTCCCTCACCCAGGATGGCGATGGTCGCTTCCTTGCCGGTTTTGGAAACGACGGTGAGCTTAACCTTGCCTTTTTGAACGTAGAAGATAGCGTCCGCGTCGTCCCCTTGGGTAAAGATAGTTTTCTTTTTTGCGACTGTCACCATTGTGCGGCCCTCGCCAACGGTTGCGAGGAAAGTGTTGGGATCGAAATCGCGGTTCTTCTTGGTTGCTGCGGCAGGACTCATCTGAGGACATTGTAGTCCGCGACGGCAGTTTTTCAAGAACATGAAACGGCTGGGATGGGCAAAGACTGGACGGGAGTGAGCTTTACGGAACTGAGCCATTCTGCACAGTATGTGGAAGGGAAGTAGGCGATTCTAAGGGTGGCTCGAGAAAGCAGTTTACCCGCCAAACCAGACGGCCTAACATTCTTGACAGGGGTTGCCCAGATCAAGGGGGTCCGGGCAGCCCCCGATTATTCAGCAGGAGTGCGATGAAAAAGTTTCCGGAGTTTGCGCAGTGGCGATTGGGTTACTCTTGCCGGTGTGTTTAGTAGCACAGAATCAGCATTTCGACCATCGGGTCGAGGGCGACTGCCAAAATCGCGGGCAAAGGCGCTTGTCTGCAGAAGATTAGGGCCGTTTCGATCGTTATTACTCGCGCTGGATGGGCGCAAGGCTGATGCAAACAACTACCGCACGCACAGATTCGAGGTGTGATTAATGCACTCGACAGACCAGTACCTGGGGGTTCTGGTGGCAGCGATGTTCCTGGTCGGTATTGTCCTAATTTTTCGGTGGCGACGGCAGCGCTCCAAGACGAGACAGCAACGGAGTGATGGCCCGCGGCGGTAGAGATGTGGGAGCAACAAGACGCCTTTAACCCTGTTGGCTGAGTTCGCTGGGTGCTTCGTAGCCAGTGGCTTTGGGGCGGTTCTCGACCCGGCGCATAGTTTCAAGAATAGTATCGATGACGGGCTCATCGCCGACGGCCGTATTCAGCATGAGGTGGTACAACGAGCGAGTAGGCCAGTCGGCATTGAAATAGTGCTTTACGAAAGCGATGCGCTCGCGGTCGACACTGTCGACGAGTTCCTGGGCTTCGGATTCGCTGGATCCATCTTCAACCAGGCGGCGCAGCTTCTCCTCGCGGGGCGCGTAAAGAAAGGCGTGAAATGCGTCCGGGCGCTCGCGCAAGAAATAGGGAGCGCCGCGGCCCACCACCACCGCGTTCCCCTGTTCCGCAATTCGGTCGGTGATGTCCTGCATCATGGAAACCATTCGATCAGTATCGAAGGCCTGATCGCCCAGGGGAGAACTGCGCTCGTAGCTGCCGCGCCAGAAGGTTTTGGCCAGGCGATAGAAGCGGCTGTCCATGCGTTCGTCGCAGCGCTTAACCGCTGAGGCATCGACATTTGCGATGCGGGCAATCTCTTCTGTGAGCAGGTGGTCCCACAGTTTCCACCCGAGGCGATCGGCAAGCTGGCAGGCAATTTTGGCGCCGCCACATCCGTACTCGCGTTCGATGGTAACAATCCGGAACATGGCGCCTCCTAGTGTACCGCGATCCCTCCGCCCGGCTTCGATTTCTTCATCAGGAAGACCATGGGAACCATGGCCAGGATGGCGAATCCCAGGAACCGGAAGCAATCGATATAAGACAGCATGGTGGCCTGGCGCTGAACCGTTGACTGCACCAGAGCGTAGGCTTGCTGGGCGGCATGAGCCGCGCTGGCGCCGTGGGCCTGCATGGTTTGGGTCGCGCCTTGCACCATTGAGCGCAATGCTGGGTTCGAAGCTGAAACGTGGCTCATCAAATCGTTCATGTGGACCTGGGTGCGGCGGTCGAGCATGGTTGTAACCAGAGAAATCCCCACGCTGCCGCCAATATTACGCGCCAGGTTCATCAAGCCGGAAGCCGCATTGTTTTTCTCCCGCGGCAGAAAGGCATAGGCCGCAGTGTTGATGGGAACGAACAGAAAGGCCATTCCGATGGCCTGAATCATGCGCGCAAGCGCGGCAGTACGGAAATCGAGTTGCAAATCAAAATTGGTCATGTGGAACAGCGAGAACGACAACACGACCAGTCCAAAGACTAGCAGCCAACGCGGACTGTAGCGGGAGAGTAAAAATCCCACCAGCGGGAGCAGTAGCATGATGGTGAACCCGCCAGGCATGAGCGCCAGCCCGGCTTGTTCAGCGGTATATCCCAGAAGAGTTTGCATGAACAGCGGCAACAGCAGAGTGCTGCCCAGCAGCGCAAATCCCATCATGAACATCAGCAGGTTTGAGATGCCGAAAGTCCGATCGCGAAAAAGATGAAGGTCGATGACGGGATCTTTCTGTTTCCACTCCCAGAAGGCAACGAAAATCAGCGAAGCTGCCGCGATGATCGAAAGAATAAGGATGAAGTGCGATTCGAACCAGTCGACGCGCTGCCCTTTGTCGAGGACGACTTGCAGAGCTCCCAATCCCAGCGCGACGAAGCCCAGCCCTATGTAGTCAATCTTGGTCTCGCTGAGCTTGCGCCGCCGGAAGTAGGGCGGGTCCTGGATGAGCCGGGAAGTGAGCAACAGCGAAAGGATCCCAACCGGAATATTGATGAAGAAAATCCAGCGCCAGCTTAAATTGTCGGTAATCCATCCGCCCAGTGTGGGGCCGATCGCGGGCGCGGTGACTACGGCAATGCCGTAGACCGCAAAGGCCATTCCACGCTTGGCGGGAGAAAAGGTGTCGGCCAGAATGGCTTGTTCGCTGGGCTGCAACCCGCCTCCGCCGGCCCCTTGCAACACCCGGCAGATAATCAGGACGGCCAGGTTGGGGGCCAGTCCACACAGGAACGAACTAATGGTGAACAATGCAACACAGCCCATGTAGAAATTTTTTCGTCCAACAATGGAAGATAACCAGCCACTCAGCGGAAGCACAATGGCGTTTGAAACCAGGTAGGAAGTAAGCACCCATGTGCTCTCATCCTGGCCAGCGGATAGACTTCCGGCAATATGCGGCAAGGCGACATTGGCAATGCTGGTGTCGAGAACTTCCATGAATGTCGCCAGCGTGACCGCAATGGCGATAATCCACGGGTTGACTGCCGGCTGCCAGGCATCGGCATGATCGAGGGTTCCAGCCGCAGCGCTCATTACCGAATCCAGACCTTGGGTACGACCGACATCCCTGGCCGCAGTTCGTGATTCTTGTTCTCTCCCGGGTCGAGGACGATCTTCTCCGGAATGCGCTGCACAACTTTGACGTAGTTGCCGGTGGCATTTTCAGGAGGCAGCAAGCTGAAACGGGCGCCGCTGGCTCCGGCAATGCTCTCCACTTTGCCGTTGTATTTCTTTCCTGTGGCATCCACTTCAATGGTGACGCGCTGGCCGACTTTTGTATTTCTAAGCTGCGTCTCTTTGAAGTTGGCGGTAACCCAAACGTCATCCAGTGGAATGATCTTCATGAGTTCCTGCCCCGAGACCACGTTCTGGCCCACTTCGACGACGCGATCGCTAACCACGCCATCAACCGGCGCTACGATTTTCGTATATTGCAAATTCAACTGAGCCTGCTCCACATCGGCCCGCTTGCGCTGCACTTCCGCCTGCGCAGACGCCGCCTTGGCGCGCATGGCCGTCATTTGTCTAGGGGCCGTGTTGGCATTACGCCAACTAGCCTCCGCTTGGGCGAGTTTTCCTTGCGCCTCAGCAATCTGCTGCGCGGCCGCATCGGCGTTGGCGCGCGCGGCCCGGACTGCGGCCTGGCTGGCTCGCGAGGCGGCGACGGCTTGATCGTATTGCTGTTGCGAAATTTCCTGCTTATCTACAAGCTGCTTGTATCGCCCCAAATCGTTTTGCGCTTTTACGTCATTGGCCTCGGCTTGCTGCAGTTGTGCCTGACCGGCTTCGGCCTGCTGTCTTGCCGCCTGGATGCCCGCCCGCGCGCTGTCTGTCTCAGCTTGAGTCGAGGAAATCTGACTGCTTGTGCTCACCGAAGTGATCGGAACGTCGGCTCCGGCAGCGATCGCGGCGGCTCTGGCGTCTTCGAAATCTGCCTTTGCACGATCGAGCGCAACCTGATAGTCAGCCGGATCAATTTCGGCCAGCACGGTTCCAGCTTGCACGAACTGATTGTCCTGAACGTTGAGTTTTGCCACGTGACCAGACACCCGGGCGCTGATGGAATTAATATGTCCATCCACCTGTGCGTCATCGGTGGTTTCATAGCTGCTCACATAATGGTAGATAAACAGCCCAACTACGACGAGAACGATGACGCCAATTGCCACTGCGACACGAAAGCCGGGGCTCGTCCTCCGCGAGGCGTGGGTACGGAAATCCCGCTGGGTGGCTGGTAACGGTTTTGTCCCCGTCTCGGATCGCTCTGGTTGAGTAGAGGGCGGGTTCTGCGTCGTCTGCGTCGTCTGTTCCATGCTACTGATCGCCTTTCAGGTATCGGTTGACACCGTCTTCGGCATCTCCTATGGCGTGCGCGAGTTCTACTTTGGCCAGGTTATGCGCATAGAGGCTCTGGATGTAACTCTCGTGGGCGCTAGCTACCGACTCTTGCGCCTGCACGACTTCCAGGTTGTCCGCGACGCCGGCGCTAAAACGATCCTGGGATTGCTCAAACGTTTGTTCGGCCAGCTCGACGGAACTGCGCGCAACCTCCACCTGCTCAGCAGCAGCGTTCAGGTCCAACAGCGCGGTCCGGACTTCGTAATCAATGCGACCGCGGAGATCGCCCAGCCGGGAACGCGCTTGCTTCAGCGCGGCATCGGCTTCGAGAACATCGCTGTGAACTTTTCCGCCGGTAAAGATGGGAATATTGAGACTTCCGTTCACCTGCCACGTCCCATTCGAATTTCCTGGGTTGATGCCGATATCACCGAAGTTCGCACCCATGTCCAACGAAGGATACCTGCCTGCTGAGGCTCCCCGGCGCGATAGTTCGGCGGAGCGGACCTGGGCCAGTGCTGCCTGATAGTCAGACCTCGCGACATAAGCGCGCTGCAAGTACTGCTCCAAGGGAAGTGGAGTGAAAGCCTGATACGGAGTTTTCTCAGTCAAGACGAATTCTTGCCCCGCAGCCAGGCCGATAATGCGAGCAAGGGATAATTTCTGCTTGGCGAAATCGTTCCGAGCCACGATCAGTTGCTGGCGGCGCGATTGGAATTCAACCTGAGAACGCAGCGTATCGATGCCGGGCGTGAGCCCGGCTTTCTGCGAATCGACCGCTTTGTCGTAAAGGGCCTGCGCGCTCTTGACCTGAGCCTCCGTGGTTTCGACCCGCGCCGCCTCCGCGATTGCCAGCAGATACGCGTTGCCCACGGCAAGAACCACAAACTCGCGGGCATCTTTGTAACTGTGTTGGGATGCCTTCAAACTCTCGATCGCCGCACGCTCTTTCTCGATGGACTTGAAATCAAAAAGCGACTGGCTGAGGTAAGCGCGGACGTCGAAATAGTTAAATGGACCGATGACGCGCGGAACGGGGGCATGAAAAACACTGGGCTTCAGACCGAGAGCGGTAAGGCTCTGGGTCTGCGCATTTTCCGTGGCCCTGGCTTGCAGGTTGGGCAACAAGTTGCTCAATTCCTTCCAGCGCTCACCGCGAGCTGTGATGGTGTTGTCGCCGGCAATCAACAGCCCGAGATTGTTACGCAAGCCGCGATTAATAGCATCCTTGAAACTGATTTGCAGAACTTCGGGCGAGGCTTTGTCCTCAGGCTGGCTACCGGTAAAGGGATTTTCAGAACCCGGAAGCGAGACGGCAGAGCCGGAAGCCGCTTGTGAAATCAGAGACGGCGCAGCAAGAAGCTGCAAGCACAGTGTGAGAATGAGCTTTCGTCGCATGTTGGTTAGGAGAAGGGTATCCCGGTCTCAAAACGTCTCACCATAACATCCAGCTTAAGGCGTGTCACATTCACAAACGGCTGAACGTCTTAACTTTGATTCGTTTAGCGGGGCCGGGGATGCAAACGATGTATCGTATTCGCGGCGCAAAAATCGGGGGAAGTGCTTGAAAAGATTTGGCTGCCCCCCCAGGGATTCGAACCCCGATATGCCGATCCAGAGTTATCGGGGTGATTTCGTTTCTCTGGGGCAAAAGCAGCTGTAAACAAATCACTTATTTAGACGATGCCCGCGCGGATGGAAGCGCAACAGCGTTGGAAAAGCTTGATAAAGGTGATGGAATTTGAGGAGTAACGTCACGTTTACGTCACGTTTTGGCGCGCGAAGAGAGGCGACTTGCTTTCAGTTCACACGATCGCTGAGCCAGTTTCTTTCTAGCTCTGCGGCATGCCTTCATCAGAGGCGACGCGGCGTTGCAGTGACCGAGTTCTCTTGGAAAAGGCGGAGCCC
>Ga0137378_10006039_pt1 | contig 10494 bp, 9 predicted proteins | sample SagtaG_21_FD_104813 | JGI IMG/M metagenome (GOLD analysis project Ga0137378, IMG submission 104813) | Vadose zone soil microbial communities from Sagehorn Ranch, Mendocino, California, USA - Sage2_L_60_16 metaG | ecosystem: Environmental > Terrestrial > Soil > Vadose zone | place: USA...
GCGCTGACGCGCGCAACCCTGGGCTGAAGTTGCGAACGCCTTCGGCGTTATCGAGATTAGATCTTGGTGAGTCAACTATATGATTGCCCTTGGGAGAGGGTTGGGGAGAGGGCGTTAGTACGGCGCTTAGAATATCCTTAGCTGCGCCCCTCTTCCCCGACCCTTCTCCCAAAGGGAGAAGGGAGATGCGCCACTCCACCGGTGCGGTTTAACTCGGTGATCAGTCCCTTACCGGTTCTTCTTTCACATGAAGTTAGGCGTATGAAGCTCTGAGATCGTTTCCGCCTGCTGTGAAGTAAACCCGGCATATTCAAGTCTTCTTATGCGGCTCAGGTGCATGGTCTCCAATAACTCGCGAAACGCTTCGTGGCCGCGCGCTACTGCCCGTGGTTCGGCGCTACCGGCCGCGAGAATCGTTAGCGCATCCTGAAGCGGCGCGGGCACGCCGCCGACTCCGTGAAGCGCTGCGGCCCTTCTTCTCACGGCGCTTTCGAGTCGTCCGTAAAGATTCGGATCGTTCGCCAGCCCGTAACGCACGTGGGCCAAACCGAAATGCACGTGCCGCGATTCGTCGTTCCGCGCGCGGCTAACAAGTTCCCTGGTCGCTTCGTCGGGTGCGTAGCGCTCAATGAAACTCAACAAATCCAGAAAGGTTCCTTCGCCAAGCACTGAGAGCAAGAATGCCGCCTCAGTAAAATCTTCTGTTTGCAGCAAAGAGAGAAGCGAACGCGAAGTAGTTACGGACGAAGTACCCAGACCAACTCCACACAATCGTGCGCGCTTGAGAAAGACATCGATGTGCCTTGCTTCGTCGGCTAGTTGCGAAGCAAGAAACATCGCCACCTCTGCGTAAGCAGGATGAATCCGCGGGATGAAACGCGCGGGGACATAGAGCGCGGACAATTCGTTCTCGGCCAGGAAAGTCATGACCTGGCTGAGCGCGGCGGCGAGCGGGAAGGGGAGCGGTTTTACTTTCTCCCAGGGAATGTCGCGCGTCGCGTCCCATTGGGCGTTGACGGCCTGATCATACAGCTTCGCGACTTCAGGAGGCGCGACGTGTTCGCGTTCGTTGAGCGTGAAGGGATAGGCAGGGCCTCCCGGCTCAACACGTGCTCCGCGCGGAGCAAAGCCAGTGAAAGGATCGGCGTTTGATGGAAGGGGTGAGACTCGCAGAACGTCGGACGCCGTTAGCTTTCCGTCGCTCGGCGCGAGTGATGCTTCGCCATCAGCCGTCGGTCGAGGAATTGAAAACTGGCCGCGCTCGATCAGGTGGCGATCGACGCCCTCGGCGATTGTCTCAAAGCCGAGATATTCATGACGGTCAGCGCGGCACCATGAAGGCAGGTCTTCGCGAACGCTGGACGCTTGCGAGAGTACCGCCAACATTCCACCGCATTCCAATTCATTCAGCGCGGGCCGCACCAGTGCCAGCAGACCACTGCCGAGCGAGAGCTCGCCACCGTCGACTGCTATTACTGCCACCTCGGCGCTCATTGGGGACTCTGTTGCTCTAAAGCTTCCTGTAAGCTCTGGTAGCCTTCCTCCCGTGGCGGTAACCACTCGCGTAGGCCTTCCAGCTCAAGCAATCTTCGATGTCGCGGATTGTCCCACTTCATGGCGAACAACGCGCGCTTGAACGACTCGACATTTTCCGGTGCCACCGATGGATGCGCGTCAAACATGCAATGATCAAAACCCGGCGTGGTCCATAAGACTTCGACCTTGCTTGAATCGACGTGACCGGCGGCCTGTTCGTTAACCCAGATCAAATCGCCGACAGTTCCGGCATCGGCGCGACCGTCATGAAGCGCTTTCAGTACATCGATCTCGCTGGTGCCTGTGTCGCCGTGTTTGCCGAGGTCGGTGTCGAATGGAAGCAGCTTGATCCGGCTCAGATCGATACCTTCTTTTGCGATAAAGTAGAGGGGAAGAATACGTGCTTGAGTTGAGTCTGAGCTGCCAACTGCCAGAGTCTTACCTTCGAGATCGCTAAGTGACTTGATCCCGCTATCACGGCGCGTGATCACCTTGGCGCAGAAATCCCGGTCGCTGTCGCGCATTCCCAGCGAAAGCGATCCGTTGTTGGTTCTTTGACGGACACGTACGTGGGCCAACGGCGTATTCCAGGCGATATCGATGTGACCCTTGAGCAGTTCTTCAACCTGGCGCTCATAGTTCGAGAAGAGCGCAAAGTCCATCGGCGAGCCTTGCTCCTGGAAGTGTTTGCGAATTCCTTCCCAGATGGTTACGACCTTTGGATCGTAAGCGACTGCGCCCAGAAGAATGATTTTATCGTTAGCCATTCTGTGTCTGTGTCCGACAAACTTTAGTTTGTCGTGTCGTTAGCCTCCTTAACGTTACCGACAAACTGAAGTTTGTCGAACAGTTTTCAGAACTGTGGCAGTCCAGTAAGACCTTCCGGATTCTCGCGCGCCCTCGGACAAACCATAAACGTGAACCATTAAACAAGTTTCCTTTGCGTGAATCGATTGAAGAAGTTAATCATCCGCTGTAGAGGCGGTCAAGTGAAGAGCAGAATTCGCGCGGACTGCCTCGCGGTGCACTAGCCCGACCGTCAGGGAGGGCTCCGGCCCCGAACCCAACTGAGCCCTCCCTGACGGTCGGGCTAGTGCGCCCGCAACACAACTTTGGGATACTACCGGCTTTATCATCCCCTTGCGCGACCCGGAAAAGCTCTGTTAAGATTTTACTTCGAATTTGACAAGAGCCTCGATGGGCATCAAAGTCAGTCGAGCTTCGAAGTTTTGATAGGATGCTCCGGAAGTCCTTCGTCATGAATCGCAGCGTGACACGATTCACATTTTGATTGCCGACCCCGTAGGCGGGCTCGCGGCGAAGGCGCTCCTATCGAATCCGATCAGTAAGCAGTAAATCGTAAATGGTAAATCGTGAATGGTAGGGCGCTTGAGCCGATATGTGGTGCGGCTCTGCTGTCTGATGTGCGGAAGACCTGCGGCCTTCCGTTGGCTCTGTTAGTTGATTTGAGGCTATGCCTCTGGCGGATACTGGTTCAATTTCAAAAACAGGAGGCTACATTTCACTGGGAACGCGGGCGCCCGCGCCCGCAATGAGCGCGAAGCGCGAAAAAATATACGTTGAAGTAGGTTCTCGTTTGTTTTTGACCAAGCGCACGCTGGGAGCGCGTGCGGGCGACGGCGCCCGCGCTCCCAGTACTAACAGTCTTACGAGATTGAAGCATAACCTTTGGCGCGAGGCAGAGCCTCGCGCAGACATGGAAGAAATTAGCCGCCGGAAAGGCAGAGCCTTTCCGCACATCAGGCGGCAAAGCTGCAAATGGCATGGGCGCGGTTTTTGATATCAAATGAGTGAGATCAATGTACGACTGAATAATGGCGCGGCGGCACAGCTGCCTGCGCCGGTGACGGTCGCAGAAGCTTTGAAGAGACTGGATCGCGACCTTGCGAAGCAGGCGCTGGCCGCCCGCGTCAACGGCCGCGAAGTCGATCTCGCCTACTCTATCGAGACGCAGGAAAACGGTGATGCGATAAAGATCGAACCGGTGCTCCCACAGACTTTGGAAGGTCTCGATGTGCTTCGTCACTCGACAGCGCACCTGCTCGCCGCCGCCGTGCTGGAGTTGTTTCCTGGTACCAAGCTGGGCATTGGACCTGCGCTGCTTGATGATCCGAGGTATGGCTTTTTCTATGATGTGATCGCGCCGCGAGCTTTGACCGAAGAGGACCTCCCGGTAATTGAGAAGAAGATGCGTGACATCGCAAAGCGCAACATGCCTTATCGCCGCGACGAGATTCCCAAAGCTGAAGCATTACGAATCTTCGCGGAACGCGATGAGCCTTTGAAATGCGAACTGATCGACGAGAAAGCCGGCGACGTGGTCAGCGTCTATTACATTGACGGTTCGCCGTTCATCGATTTTTGCCTCGGCCCACACGTGCCGAACACGAATCGTCTGCGCGCGTTCAAGTTGTTGTCGCTGGCCGGCGCATACTGGAAAGGCGACGCCGAGCGTCCCCAGATGCAACGCATCTATGGCACCGCGTTCTTCACGCAGCAGGAACTCGACACGTGGCTGAAGCAACGCGAAGAGGCTGAGAAGCGCGATCATCGACGTCTCGGCCGCGAACTCGATCTGTTTTCGATTCAGGAACAGTATGGGCAGGGCTTGGTCTTCTGGCATCCGAAGGGCGGCATCGTTCGTCAACAGATGGAGGATTACTTGCGCGAAGAACTCGTCAAGCGCAATTACAGTTTTGTTTACACGCCGCATATTGCCAGGCGCGAGCTCTGGCAGTTGAGTGGTCACGAGCAGAACTATGGCGATTCGATGTTCGCGCCGACGACGATTGAAGAAACCGAGTTTCGTTTGAAGCCGATGAATTGTCCGATGCACATCGGCATCTACAAATCGCAGCAGCGTTCGTATCGCGACCTGCCGCAGCGCTATGCCGAGATGGGGACTGTCTATCGCGCCGAGCTTTCGGGGACCTTGCACGGATTGATGCGCGTGCGCGGATTCACAGTCGATGATGCTCACTTGTTCTGCACGCCGGAGCAAATTCCGCGCGAGATTGATGACTGTGTGGACTTTGCTTATCAAGTCTTGAAGACGTTTGGCTTCGATAAGATCAAGTTTGAGCTGTCAGTGAAGGGAAGTGACACGAGTAAGCTTTACCTCGGAGCCGATGAAGAATGGGCGAAAGCGGAAGCGGCATTGGCCGCCGGCCTGGATGCCCGCGGGATACAATACAAGCGTATGGAAGGCGAAGCCGCGTTCTACGGTCCTAAGATTGATTTCAAGATCGAAGATGCAATTGGGCGCCTGTGGCAGCTCGGCACCGTGCAATGGGATTTCAATCTGCCGGAACGCTTCGAGCTGGAATACATCGGCGAAGACAACAAACCGCACCGGCCCGTAATGGTCCACCGCGCGCTGTTTGGTTCGATTGAACGCTTTTTTGGGGTACTGATTGAACATTATGCCGGCGCCTTCCCGACGTGGCTGGCGCCCGTGCAAGTAGCAGTTCTCCCGATCACCGATCGTATTAATCAATACGCTGATAAGATCGCGCAGCAATTACGCTCGGCCGGCCTGCGCGTTGAGCTAAATCTTCGCAGCGACAAGATCGGGGCCAAGATTCGCGACGCGCAATTACAGAAGGTTCCGTTTATGCTGGTGCTCGGCGACCGCGAGATACAGGAAAATAAGGTGGCGGTACGCGAGAGAAGTAAAGGCGACATCGGCGCGATGTCGTTCGATGAGTTTAAGGAAATGGCGCGCAGGCTGGTCGAGACGCGCGCACTTACGAATGGCTGAGTCCAACGTCCAACGTCCAAGGTCGCTAGACAGACTTTGGACATTGGACTTAAAGCTTTGGACTGAAACGCAGGAGGTGCAGCAATAGCTACAGGTTTTCGCGGCCGCGGTCGACCGGATTTTCGTCGCGCGCCAGTCACACGCATCAATGAACGTATTCGCGTGCCGCAGGTGCGCGTAGTTACCGAGGATGGTGAAGAGTTCGGCGTTATGGACACTCGTGATGCTATTCGCACCGCGCGAGAGCGAGGCATGGATCTGGTCGAGGTAGCGCCAAATGCTGAACCGCCGGTTTGCAAAATTATCGACTATGGCCGGTTCCAGTACCTGGCCAAGAAAAAAGCCAACGAGGCCAAAAAAAAACAGGTCGTCATTGTAGTCAAGGAAGTGAAGTTTCGTCCGGGCACGGACGAACATGATTACAGCTATCGAATGAAGCACGCGCGTGAATGGCTGCAGGAGGGCGACAAGGTGAAAGCGACGATCTGGTTTCGTGGACGCGAGATGACGCACCGCGAGCTGGGTGCGCGAATTCTCGAGAAACTGGCCCATGACCTGGAAGACATTGGTGAAATTGAAGTCGCGCCGCGCATGGAAGGAAATCAGTTGTTCACGATTTTTCAACCCCGGCGGCACAAGAAGCCAGAAGGCGGTAGGCCGGCAGAAGGCAGCAATCAACGGCCGGGAGCAAATCCGTAGTCGCGACCTCTGCTTCAGACATAAATCGGTATTTGAAATTGTAAATGGAGTAGATCATGCCAAAACTAAAAACACACAAAGGGGCGGCCAAGCGCTTTCGTCTGACTGCAAGCGGCAAGATCAAGCGCGGGCATTCGCATGCGCGCCACATCTTGACGAAAAAAACCAATAAACGAAAGCGACTTCTGGATATTGATGGGTTGGTTGCCGACGGTGACATGAAGCGCGTCGAGCGGATGCTGCCGTATGGAAGAGATTGATAGATTGATGTCAGACAAGCTTCAGCTTGTCGTCGACGCGAACTTAATGGAGACGCGACAAACTAAAGTTTGTCGGACAATTATTGGAGAGCAATCATGCCGAGAGCAAAACGTGGTAATAAGCGCCTTGAGCGGCGCAAGAAAATTCTTAAGTTAGCAAAGGGTTATCGCGGGACTAAGTCGAAGCTTTATCGCTCGGCAAAAGAGTCGGTCGAGCGCGGTCTGAACTTCGCATATACCGGACGGAAATTAAAGAAGCGCGATTTTCGTTCGCTTTGGATTGTACGCATCGGGGCGGCTGCCCGGCTTAATGGTTTGAACTACTCGCAGTTTATGCATGGATTGAAGCTCGCGGGGATTGAGCTTGATCGAAAAATTCTCGCGGACTTTGCGGCTAACCAACCGGAAACATTCGCTGAGCTATCTACACAGGCGAAGGCGGCTTTAGAGAACAAGCCACAGGCGCTGGCAGCCGCGTAGTTCCTGATTATTGATAGCTGGGAGCAGTCCGCGGTAGTTAGTCTGTGAAGCGGACGGCAAAGGGGCAGTAGCCCGACCGTTAGGGAGGGCGTCCAATAGAAAGTGCCCAAAAGAAGGCTCCCTCCCTAACGGTCGGGCTACTGCCCCGTTTCACGGGCTTTGATTTTATTCGGCCGGAGTTTACAGAGCTGAAGTGCTGGGCTATTTTCACACCGTCCGCTTTCGCGGACGTTTCTTTAGAAAGCCAACGGTACGTCAAAGTAATGCCTGAAACGATTACGTTCGAAGACCTAAAGATTGAGGCGGATAGAGTGTACGAAGCGTTTGAGCAGGAGTTCAAACGCTTCGAATGCTTTGCTGTCGATCGTTTCTACGCCGAATCCTTGCCAAATCTAATCCGCCAAGTTAAGAGCGAACACTACTCGCTTGCCGAAGTTAGAAATCAGCTCAGCGATCTCGCTGGTTTGAAAACGAAATATACCGGAAAGAAGAGTGAATGGGCGGCCGCCAAGAAGCAGATTGGAAAGATCGCCGATGGACCTGAACGCTCATTCGCGGGTCAGCACCTGCTCCGTCTCGAAGTTTCAATGATCGACCGTCTCGAAAAGGCAAGAATGAGTCTTGAGCAGATCATTGATGCGTTGAGGATCGAGCGCGAAACGATCGACGTAACCGTTCCTGGTCGCCGTCCCCGAACCGGTCATCTTCATCCGATTACCTTGATGCGTCAGCGAATCGAAGACATCTTTGTTTCGCTCGGGTACGCCGTCGAGGATGATCGCGAAATCGAAACGGATTTCTATAACTTCGACGCGCTGAATATTCCCGAAGGCCATCCGGCCCGCGACGCGCAGGACACGTTTTATACAACGGATGGCTTCGCCCTGCGCTCGCAAACTTCGACCGTGCAAATACACGCAATGCAGCGGCGTGGTGCGCCGGTGCGCATGATTGCTCCGGGGCGCGTCTTTCGCCGCGATACGCCGGACCCCACTCACAATCCAATGTTCTTTCAGGTTGAGGGACTCTGTGTCGATCGCGGAATCACCATGGCTCACTTGAAGGGTACGTTGGCTGAATTTGTCCACCGTCTGTTCGGGCCGGAAACAAAAACTCGCTTTCGTCCTTCGTATTTTCCTTTCACCGAACCAAGCGCCGAAGTCGACTACAGTTGTTTCAATTGTGGTGGCGGCGGCTGTCGCATTTGCAAATGGTGCGGCTGGATTGAGTTGGGCGGCTCAGGAATGGTGCATCCGAACGTTTTGCGTGCCGCGAACGTCGATGCTGAGGAGTTCACCGGTTTTGCATTTGGTCTCGGTATCGATCGTACCTGCGCGCGAATCTACGAACTCGACGATATTCGGTTGCTGTTTGAGAACGATGTGCGTTTCTTAGAACAGTTTCGATGAATGTCCGTAGTCAGTTGTCAGTGGTCAGTTGCTTTTGGCTAAGCCAGGTTGCGACTGATAACTGACGACTGACTACTGACAACAGACTACGGACATGTTTATTAGTTACAACTGGCTTCGCGAGTTGACCGGCACTAAGCTCAATCCTCAGGAGGTGAGGGATCGGCTGACAAATGTTGGGCTGGCGATCGATGCCGTCGTAGAGCGTGACGGTGACTTTGTCCTGGATGTCGAAGTTCCTTCGAACCGCGGTGATTGTTTGTCGCATGTCGGCATCGCACGCGAAGTCGCGGTCATAGAGAGGTCCAAAGTCCAGAGTCCAAAGTCCAAAGTTCAAAACACTAATGGAAAGCCGGTCACGTTCGCTTCAGTCGAAATTAAAGATCCGGATTTGTGTCCACGTTATGCGGCACGAGTTGTGCGCGGCGTCAAGATTGATCCGTCGCCGGAATGGCTGACGAAGCGGCTGGAAACAATCGGCCAGCGTCCTATTAATAACGTTGCCGACATAACGAACTACGTGCTGCACGAGCTGGGTCAGCCATTGCATGCATTCGATCTCGCCAAACTCAGTGATCGCAAAATCATTGTCCGGCGCGCCGGGAAGGATGAGACGATCAAAACGCTGGATGGTGTGGATCGGAAACTCGATGCGAATATGCTGGTAATTGCGGATGCGCAGCGACCGGTTGCCGTTGCCGGTGTCATGGGCGGTGAAGATTCTGAAATCTCGAGCTCAACCGGCGAAGTTCTGATCGAAAGCGCGTATTTTGATTCGGCTTCGGTGCGTCGCACAGCGAAGTTGCTCGGGCTCCATACCGAAGCTTCACATCGCTTTGAGCGCGGCACGGATCCTGAAGGCGTCATAAACGCGCAGGAACGATGCGTGGCTCTGATTTGCGAAATTGCCGGCGGCGTCGCGACCAGCGACGCGATCGATGTTTACCCAAAACCGATTGACACAAAAGCTGCGAGCCTGCGCCAGCAACGTCTAACAGCCATCACTGGGCTGCGCGTCCCCAGGGCGGAGATTCTGCGAATTCTCACTGCTCTCGGATTTGAGCTCCGCGAGGAGAGTTCCGAAAAGCTCGCTTTTACAATTCCTTCGTGGCGTCATGACGTCGCCATTGAAGAGGACCTGATCGAAGAAGTTGCCCGTCATGCCGGTTACGATGAAATCGCAACTGGCCTGCCACCGTCCAGTCTGGCCGGCGAATACCACGCGACCGAGCAGCGCAAGCGCGCTCTACGTCACGCGATGGCCGAACGAGCGTTTGACGAAGCGATAGGTTTCAGTTTTATCGAAGCCGCCCAGGACGACAAGTTTCAACTGATCCCGGCATTCAACGACGACGCCGAGCATGAAAAGTTCGTGACCTTGCAGAATCCGATCATCGAAGATTGGAACCGCATGCGACCGACGCTTCTGCCCGGGCTTTTGAGTTCACTGCGGCACAATATTAATCAAGGCACGCGCGACGTTTGTCTGTTCGAGTTGGGTCGAGTATTTCGGGCCTCGGATAAAGACAAATTGCCGGAAGAGCGCGAAGCTCTGGCCCTGATTGCAACGGGTGGCGCCCTCGAAGCTGACAAAGCGGGATCGGCGCGCGACTTCGATTTCTACGATCTGAAAGGAGCACTGGAAACTGCCGCGGAAGCTTTGAAATTACCCCCACTGGAGTTCGAAGCCGCTGCTGTCAGACACCTGCGGATCGGCCAGGCCGCCATAATCAAGATCAACGGCACGGAAGTCGGATCGATCGGAAGATTGGGTGAAGCAACCGCGTCTGACTACAAGTTTCGACAGCCGGTCTTCGTTGCTGAAGTTGATCTGACGGCGCTTTTGGAAGTCGAAGAAATTCCGGTGCTTTACTCACCGCTACCTCGGTTCCCATCGATCATGCGCGACATTTCGTTGCTCATGGGCCGGAAGGTGACTGTAGCCGAACTTCTGCGCTGGGCGAATGAAGAGAAGGCCGAGAATTGTGTCAGCGTGAAATTCGTGGGCGCGTATGAGGGCGAAGGAATTCCTGAGGACAAACGCTCAGTGACGCTGCGCTTCGAGTATCGCGCGCCGGATCACACTCTGCGGGATGAAGATGTCGACCAAATGCATTGGCCACTCATCAAGGCTTTACAGGAACAGTTTTCCGCCGAAGTTCGATAACGAAGTAGCACAGACGGCGGTCGCTGTTTTCGACATAGCAGATGAGGTCATCTATGAAGCGGCATCCGAAGTCAAGTGGTTTTAAGTCCAGACTTCGAGCGCGACGCCCAAGCGCCTGGGTTGCTTGATGGTTCGTTAGATTGCTCTTTGACATGGGACTGA
>Ga0137378_10006040_pt1 | contig 10493 bp, 14 predicted proteins | sample SagtaG_21_FD_104813 | JGI IMG/M metagenome (GOLD analysis project Ga0137378, IMG submission 104813) | Vadose zone soil microbial communities from Sagehorn Ranch, Mendocino, California, USA - Sage2_L_60_16 metaG | ecosystem: Environmental > Terrestrial > Soil > Vadose zone | place: USA...
ACACAGCCATCACCGCCATGATCCTCGCCGACCTCATCGGCGACGAAGACCTCAACGAAGGCCACAAGCTGTGGCCGCACATCCAGGGCTGGGCCGCCGAACTCGGCCTCACAGCACCCGAAGCAATGGCAACTGCCTCCCAGCCACCCGACGGCATCCATCATGACCATCAACAACATGCCGGCGGACGGCTCGACCGGGAGGCCGCCGACTGAGCACCCAGACCCGGCAGCACGACCGGCACACCCCGCCTCACCGCCAGGCAGCCACGCCGGCGGCGGACAGCAGCGCACCATCCCTGGCCGGGCCCGTCGGCCAGCTGCCCGGCGACCAGCCATACCTGGACCTGCCGCAGTACGAGCGGCTCATCGACATCGGCACCGCCGACGCCGACGCCCGGGACCGCCCCGTCGATGACATCACCGCCCGGCGGCTGGCCATCTGGCTGGCCGCCCGCCCCCAGCACCCAGACCTCGCCCGCGGCCTGGCCCGCTTCGCCCGCACCGGCGCCATCAGCGCCGAGCTGAAGACCCAGCTGCGCATCCACGCCCGCTCCGGCGCCTACCCGGACCATTTCCAGGCCGCCCGGCTCAACCGCTACTGCGCCAGCCGCGGCACCCGTCTGGGCCCGATCGGGGAGAACTTCGGCGCCGCCTGCCACCAGATCGACCGCGCCGACCTCATGCTCGCCGACCTCTACCAGCGGACATGGGAAGGCGTAGCCGCCCCTCGGCAGGCCTGGCCCGAGACTGACGGACCCCCGGTCATCGCCCTGGCCCGCCACGACCCCGACAGCCAGACGGTCAGCCTGATCCTGGATGCCAGCACCGCCAGCACCGCCATCTTCGCCCTCGCCACCTACGCCGACGAACGCGAAGCCCACATCCGCGAAGTAGAACGCTACGGCCAGAGCCTGCCCGAAGGCTCCTACGGCCGCCGCAACCGCCAGGCCATCGCCGCCCGCGAAACACGAATCGCCGCCCGCCTCCGCGCCGTCGAGCACGCCTACCGCATGGCCATCGAACGCGACGCTGCGTTCAGCCCGCCTGGACCCGTTACAGTATGCCGCTCATCTGAGCATGTGGCCGACAAGGAGATTGAGCTGGACTAGAGCGCCGAGTCCATACCAGACCATCGGTTGTCGACCACAGAGCCGCCCTGCGCCGTGTCTGGTGAACCGCCAGACGGCAATGGGTTTCCCCGATTCAGTCCGCACCTGTCACAAGAACGCGGACCACTATGAAGGCAAGCGAGGAGGTTACATGAGCATCCATACCCCAGCCGTTGAGCTGCAGGACACGCACGCCTCAACGATCATCATCTTCATAAACGACACCAGGTACAAGGTGACAGAGCGGGTCATGACGGGAGCACAGATCGCGACATTGGGCGGCATTCCAGAGGGGAATCAGATCTTTCTCGAAGTACCCGGTCCAGGCGAGGACCGCCATATCGGGCGAGACGAGCCGGTTGAGCTCAAATCCGGTATGCGGTTCTACGACGTACCACCTGGAAATCTGGGCTGAGAGTGGTCTCAGAAATAGAGGTGGCACGGTTGCAGGCGGCTCATCTGGGCGCGCAGGTCCTGCGCCGCCCAGATGGGACCGCGATTGTCGTTGTGCCAGAGGTAGCGCTCCCGGCCGGGTGGAGCTGTCGGCATACGTGCGTGCGTTGGGTGCTCAGCCCCGCATATCCTGCCGCCCAGCCAGATTGCTTTTATGCCGATCTAGATTTGCGGCTCTCCAGTGGTGCTATGCCAACCAACACCGGGGTGCAGCAAGTCGATGCTCAGCCGCTGCTGTGGTTTTCGTGGCACCTACAGGTCGCATGGCGACCAAGTCGCGACAACCTGTTGACCTATCTCCGTTTCATAGAGTCGAGGTTCGCCGATGTCCGCTGAACTGCGTCTTACCGATCGCCAGTGGTATCAGTTGCGTGAGCATCTGCTGGCAGACAAGTCTGAACACGCGGCAGTGCTGCTATGCGGAACACTCGCCGTTCCAGGCGGGATTTTGCTGACAACGCGACGTGTGATCCCGATGACTGCGGTAGATCTGGTTGATTCCAGCCCGCTGCATCTGAGCATCTCACCAGTCGCCTTGGCACGGGTGACGAAGGAGGCGCGAAGGGAGGCCGGCACAATCGTCCTGTGTCACTCTCATCCGTGGCCTGGATCCAGTGGTCCTTCTTCATTGGATCTGGAAACTGAGGCTGACCTATGCGGGCGGGCTCTGGCTGGACGGGTGACTCCTCGTCCGGTGGGGGCGCTCGTGCTCGGCCCTGATGCCTTTAGCGGGCGTATCTGGCAGGACGGTCATGCTAAGGAAATTGGTCGCTTGCGGATAGTCGGCGATCAGGTGGTGGTGCTGCCCGAACCCGTTGCGCTGCCCGCGTCAGATACAGTGGCGCGCCAAGTCCTCGCGTGGGGCAACCTTGGCCAGAGTCGACTGACCACGGCAAATGCCGCAGTCGTGGGTGCTGGCGGCACCGGCTCGCAGGTCGCGCTGCAACTCGCGCACTTGGGTATCGGTCGGCTCACCCTTATCGATTTCGATACCGTGGAAAGGTCGAATCTGTCCCGACTCCTTGGCTCCACACCGGCAGATGTTGGTCGTAGCAAAGTAGATGTGCTCGCTTCGGCCGTCCGGAGTGTCAACCCCAGACTGGCGACCCGCGTCATCCCCAAATCAATCCTGGATATCGACCCACTTCTCCTCGCCGACGTGGACGTACTGATATGTGCTACCGATGGGCACGGCTCGCGAGCGATGCTCACAGAGTTGGCGCAGCAGTACCTGCTGCCGGTGGTGGACCTTGGGGTAGATGTCATTCCCACGGAGTTGGGCATCCAGGCAGGAGGGCAGGTCCGTGTCCTGCGGCCTGGGCGCGGCTGCCTGCACTGCGCAGGAATGCTGGATCCGGCGCTGGTACGTGAGGAATACCTCACCGACGCCGAGCGCGCCGAGGAAGAGCGCCGTGGTTACCTGCGCGGGGTCAGGGCTCCATCGCCAGCCGTAGCTGCGCTGAATGGCGTGGTCGCGTCGCTAGCCTGCCTGGAGGTTTGCCAGCTCCTCGCCAACTTCCTGGGAGGTGCTAGTGATCGCGTGCTCTACAGAGCACACCGCCGTGCTGTGACCACAGCTAGCATCCCCTGTGACCCTGCATGTTATGTGTGCGGAGTCGATGGACTACTGGGGCTAGGAGATGGACGCGACTTGCCGGTCCGGCAGGCTGTCCTGATGGGTGATTAATGGTTAGCATTGCGGACGTGGGGCATCCGAGCAGGTACACGCTGGATGAGTACGTCACCGGCATCAGCAGCGGTGTAACACCGCAGCCCGAGTCGGAGCGGAGCGGTGGGCTCAGCGATGAACGGGCAGCCAGGGTTGGCGAACGGCTCAGGGAGCTTCAATCCGCTAGACAGATCGCCGAATCAGAAAGCCGAGACTATCCCGTTACCTAGCTAACCTAATGAACCTGCAGGACTGGTCCCACGACCACCCCGCCGACGCCGTGGATCTCGCACGCCCCGGCGCGCTTAGCAGCTTGCTAGATAGATACGGCGGCTCGCAGCCTGACGTACTCGCAAGTGTGCTCGCGCACGCGTACGCGTGTGGAGCGCAGAGCGCCGTTCTTGAATATCGGTACATCGACGCGGATTACCGCAATGAACACAGCCGATTCTATTCGACCACGTTTCGCCGCTATCCGTCCGTTGCGCACCGCCTACATTTCTTCGCCGAAAAAATGCCGGCCGCCTTGGCATCGCAGGACGAGCCGGCGCGATTCAACAACCTCGGTTATCTGGGATACACGGTGTTGCGGCCTCTTCCTGGTGCTCCGGTTGGGCGTACGATACTCGTTCCTCAGGCTGGTACGCAGCCCCATGTCACATGTCTCGCCTGGGATGAAGTCAACCTGCTGGGTGAACGGCTCAAAGTCGAAGGAGCACCATTCATTAGCCAAGACGCTCAGATGTCTGTCTGCGCGCACGCTACGCTCTGGATGATTACATATTACCACTACCTGGCTTTTGGCGGCCCCCGGCTGTTGCCGGGTGACATTACGGCAGCCGTACCCGACGACATAGGTCGAGGCATCCCATCGATAGGTTTGACGCTCTATCAGATTAGCGTCGCTTCTTCCAGGCTCGGATACCCCGCTCTTGTCTATGGCCTGGATCCACCGCCTCCAGGAGAGTCGCCGTTCCGTCTCGCGTGCCGCTATCTCAATTCCAGAATACCGGTAATTGTAGGAGGCGCCGAGCATGCATTCGTTCTCATAGGATATGAGCGGCTGAAAGCAGGACGGCCGGACGAGCGGATTCGGTTCATACGGCACGACGACCAAGCGGGCATTTACATCAGCGTTGATAACTACCTGCTGGACGACTACGCACCCTGGGAATACCTCGTCATCCCACTTCCGCAGAAGGTGTACATGTCCGGCGAAGACGCCGAAGTGATCGGCGAGGCATACATTCGGCAAGCACTCGACGATAATGCTGCCAGAATCGGGACAGACCTACGGGACCGGCTCGATGGCAAGCATCGGGAGCTCAGCTTTCGCTCCACCGTGGTACGGTCCAACGAGTTCAAGGCCGGCCTTGAAGCTCGGCAAGTGCCGAGCACGCTGGCAGCTGTGTACCGGCGTATGCAGATGTCCCGCTGGATATGGGTGGTTGAACTTGTCGACCGCGAGTTGAGAAGACGTAACCAGCCATGCGTGCTAGGTGAGGCTATTATCGATGCGACCGACCAGCTACGTGATATGCATGTCTTGTCATGGCGAATACCCGGACTAGTTGGCCAGTGGAATCCCGATACCGACACCCTTTCGCATGGAGACTTGGACTTCATACCGCCCCTACGCTCAGTAAGCAGGGCCAGCGGATGAGCCGTCCTGTCACACCGACCCGGACTAAGGTAGGGAGGTGGCGAGTGGACGACGAAGACCTCATCCGAGCCGCGCATGAGGGTAAGGAGCATGCGGGCCCGTTCCTTATTAGCTTGTATGCTCCGATGCTACTCGGTTACGCCCGAGGCATTGCGTCAGATCTGGGGGATTCCGCGTGCGAGCAGATATGTGAGTGGGCCATAGAGCGGGCCGTGCGTAAAATCCAGCTGTACGATCCGGCGAGAGGCGACTTCGCTGGGTGGGCTCGCAGTATGCTTCGCTATGCTGCGCTTGACTACCGTCGCGACAATGCGCGCTTGCAAAACATCGATACCCTAGACCTAGCCGAACCGGAGACACAGTCCAACCGCGAGATTCCCGAGGAGATTACGGCCGCTCTCGCCGAGGCTGTGGGCCAACTCAGCGAGCCTGACCAGGCCATCCTCGCCCTTCGTGAGATCGAACTGTTGCCGAGCAAGACAATTGCCGCCTTGCTCGGAATCACCGACGCCGCAGTACGCCAGCGCTATTCTCGCGCTCGGCAGCGACTTGTCCGGATTGCTCAAAACGACCAACGCTTGACCTCGTTCTTGGGAGGAGGCTACGCATGAGCTCCGACTCGACTGATAACCGCTTCGCTCGTGACCCAGAACTTGCGCAGTTGCATGAAGCGCTGACAAGCCCGGATCAAGCAAGCGATCATGACGCCGCGAACGAAGCAGACGAACGCGCCACAGCTACCCTGCTTCCTGCCCTTGATAGCAGCATGCTCAGCCCGGCTGTCCGACGCTACGTCAATGAACTGCTCATCGGCGGCGAAAACCCTAGTCCGTCAACTCGGCAGAAGCTTGTTGAGGCAGCCAACCGGGGCCTTAGGAAGCGCCGTGCTGACCGCGCAGCACTGCCTGCTCTCCTGGCGTTCAAGCGGGAGGAAGCCAACATCCCGGTGGCAGCCCTCGCAGAGGCTCTGCAGGTTTCGGCAGAGGACGTTTATGAGATGGAGTCAGGTCGACTCAACGTCCGCGACCTTGACGCCGAGCGCATTGCCAAGTGGGTACGCGCTGTTCGAGCCGATCCCGCAGTAGCAGTTGGCGCTCTGCGGCATGTTCTGGAGCTCTCGGTTCCCCACCGCCCGCGGCAGGCGGCAGGACGCAAGCGAAGTGGCCAGCTTTCAGAAAACGACCAACGACTTATCGAGGAAGTCGCCGCCCTTCTTGACGACACAAAGTCATAGGCCTCGGCGTCACCTTCAGGAGTCCCACATCGAAGCTGGCAGCTCGCGGAACCTCAACAGTGTCACGGCAGCCGAATCCTTCCTTAGCCGGGCATAGGACGCACATCTGAGGTTTGGCATGAAAGATCTCGATTCCAAGACGCCGACGCTGGGACGACAAGATACGTACCTGAATTCAGCTTCCGGGTTAACCTTCGAGATTTCGGGGTCGCCTGCTCGTCACGGCGTGCTTTGAACTGTTCGAACTTGGCTGAGAACACGTAGACGTAGTCGAGCATAGCTTCGATCAGGTCGAGTGCGTCAGACGCATCCTGCTTCGTGACCATCTCGTCAGTGAAGTGGGCACCCACGTTGCCGAGGAGCCGCAAGCCGTCTGCCCATTCAAGCAATCGTGCGTCAATTACGTCGCACTCCACCAACTCTTGGAGGGCGCGATGCAGCGTCTTCTTATGACTGACGCCGTGGTCGGCGGAGAATCCCTCCAAGACTCGGCGAACCATGACGGTTGTTGCCAGAAACGCACCAGCCTCGAAGCATTTTCGAGCCTCGGTCACGCCTTCCCGGATGTTTTGCGGAATTGCCGCGTGAAGGGTTCGCGGGCTGGTGGGCCACACCTCTACCGGAGCGGCCTCGCTCGCTTCGTCTTGTCGGATCAGGCTCGGGGACTCGCAGTGCTCGCACTGGATTAGCGAGAGTTCAAACGGTACGCCCTCTTCCTCATCCTCCACGGTGATCTTGCCCGCTACGGAAGCAGCCGATGGATAACCGCAGGCCCGGCAGACGACGGCCAGGGGGGGAAGCGAGGAATCAGGCACGGAAGTGAGTATGCCCCTATCGGGTCAAGTGTGGAACACAGCAGGGAAGCTCAGCGGGGTTGTCGGCTGCCGTGGTGGAGATCGTTGATCTTGCCGAGAAGGCTCTTGCCGTTGGCGATCCCCTGCTTGGCCTCCGAACCGGACCATCTCCATCCTGTGCGCTTCCCGTTCGTGTCGGTCAGTCGCGTTCGCTATGGTCAATCTGGTGTGGTTTCTGTCGGCTTGTCTGCGTCGATCCGTACGGAGCGCAGGTGGCGGGGCTAACGTAGCTTGCCATGCCGAGGGTCGTCCTTGCCGATGTGCGCTACACAGATGCGGTCGAAGAGCACGTCCGTGATAACCACCCACCGCTGACCGCCAGGAGGAGGTCCATCAGGACGTTGCGGGCCGCCTGGGTTGTCCAGGAGCTGTCCTGGTGCGCGGTGATGCCGACCAGGTGGACACGTCGGGTGCCATGTTCGATGACGATCAGGGCGTAGATGCGCCGTAGGAGCACGGTGTCCACGTGGATGAAGTCGACGGCCAGGATGCCGCGGGCTTGTGCGGTCAGGAACTGTTTCCAGGCCGGGCCGGTGCGGCGGGGTGCGGGGCCGATCCCGGCGGTGTGCAGGATCTGCCAGACCGTGGAGGCCGCGATGGGATGACCGAGCCTGACGAGTTCGCCTTGCACGTGCCGCTGCCTCCACGCGGGGTTCTCCGTCGCCATGCGGATCACCAGCTTGCGGATCATGGCTGCCGTGGACGGTCGCCCGGGACGCCCGTCGGCTGGTGTAATCCCACTTGCGCGCGACCAGCCGCCGGTGCCAGGCGACCAGCGTCGCCGGGGTCATCATGAACACCTCACCCCAGCGGCGGCGAGAGACAAGTCGCGACAGTGCCGCGAGCCACAGCCGGTCACCAGGCTGGTAGCGGATCCGGCTGATCTGGCGCCGAAGGACCGTGTTCTCGTGCCGCAGGACCAGCAGTCGGCATCCTTGGACACCTGGCGCCGAGTGAGCACCCCCAGACAGCCGAGCAGACAGCGTAGGCCCAGGTAGGCGACCGAAGAGATCACTCAGCAATGATCCCAGCCCGCCAGGCCGTCCAGGCCAGATCTGGTAATCGAGCCCCACAAGGCGGCTGAGCGCCCAGCCCGTCCTTCCTCGTTGGTCACTGACCCAAACTATCGAGTCATAATGGTTTGCGGGCATGCGGGCGCGTTGACGTGCGTTAATAGTGTCAGCCAGGAGGTGAGCCTTGACCGCGCAGTATGAACAGCGCACCGGTCCTGATGCCATTGAGCGCTTGATCGGGGCCCTACAAGGCTGGCGGGAGGACGATTCGTACCCGCCGTCACACATGCACGCCACTCCCGATGACGTCCGAGTGTCGAAGCAGCGGATCTATGTGTATCTGGGCGGCGAGCCGCACCGGCATGAGGGCGCGCTGCGGAGCCTCGTCCGCTGGTTGCACAGCAAGTGGACCCGGGAGGTGTGGGTCTCAGAGAGCACAGAGGCCGCCCAACGCGGTATCGAGCGGGAGCGAGCGCTAACGGCGCTGGCAGTGGCCGCCCTGGAGCAGCTCAGGGACGACTCGGCACGCGATCTGGCGGACCTGCTCGATAAGTCGGTCGAGGAGTTGGAGGCCGAGCGCCAGGAGGCCGCGCGAGTAGAAGGCGTGCGCGAGCCGGACGACCCGTCCGAGATCCTCAAGGTGCTGCCCGAGGAGTACCGCGAATGGTTCCTGGCCGATTATCGGCGAGCATTGCGGGCAGCCTACCCGGCCGAAGGCTTCCTGGCATTGCAGCAGATGCTGCGCAAGTGGCGTCTGCGGGCCGAGCAGTACTCCGATCCGGCCTACCAGAAAAGCGTTGACGAGGCCAAGCGGCCGTGGCCTGGAGGTGAGCCACCACGCGGTTGGCGTTCGCGCGAGGAGGTCCGTGACAGCCTCCGTGCGCAGGGCCGCTTAGCCTCGATTCCCAATGCGGTAATCCAGTTGAGGTTGGGCCTTGGCAGGGAGCGGTGGCGAGGACGTGACCTGGGTGAACGTCAGCAGATCTCCGTCAATGCCACAAGTCGGCTGTAGCGGCTCGCCATGCTGAACGCAGAAGCACCGCAAGGAACCCGCAGGTCATGACTGTCGCACTGCCAGCACTGTCCAAATTCGCTTCAAGGTCTTCGTTGACGTCTATTCAGACAGACTCATTGAAGTCAGGGCATCTGTCCTGGTCAGCCACGCCGACGATGCAAGGGCGCCGGTTCAGTCGGCTCCCCGGGAATCGAGGTTAGCGTGAATTGGGCCATCTTCTATTCGGAGCGGGCCGAGAAGGATTGCGATGGATTGCCTGACCACGCACTGGCCGCACTCGGTGAGCTGGAGCTGCAGCTATTCCAGCACCCGTTCCTCGGCGATCCGAACCCCGCAGACCCGTCGCAGCGGTCGGTCGACTTCGGGGACCAGGGGCAGGGTGTAGTTACTTATGTGCTTAACGAGGACGAGATGCGGATCGGATTCACGAGCGTCATCTGGCTGGGCGAGTAGTAGCGACCGTAGACCACGAGAGCTTTCCCATACCTCAAGCGGCTGTTGGTCGGCGACGCCGCTGACAGAACTCGCCGCGTATTTCCGTGCTAGGCCGGTGGCGCCTGAGGAGCACTGGGACTGCGGCCTGGAGCCAAGTGACAAATCAAGTGACAACGGCTCCAGGCGATGGCAGACAGAGCGCGACGTACGCAGACACCGCAACCTGTCTAACCTGCTGTAATCCGACCCAACCCGATGGCATCAGACGAAACCGGCATGCATGGTAAGGAGAAGGTCTACGGTTCGATTCCGTAACGGGGCTCCAGCTCAACGAGGTTTTTTGAACATCGGGTTTCAAGATCAAGTGACTAACCAAGTGATGCGGCTCTAGCCGTGGCAGGCACAGCGCGGCGTTCCCCGACACCGGTGCCCCTCTGACTTGCGGCAATCAGACTCAATGCGACGGCGTCAGACAAAACCGCCAGGCATTCTCAGGAGAAGGTCCGGATTCGGCCGCTGCTCGTCTCCGTTGCGTGGAGAACGGCGGCGGCATACCTGTCGAGCCGGTTCGCGGTGAGATGATCAGGTGCAGCTGACGAAGATGACCGCTGGGCGGCATCCGGGCCAGCGCCGACAGGACCGCCTGCTCAGCCCAGGACAGCCTCGGTGTCCTTACCTGGCGCTGGAGTACAGTGACCTGGTGACGCAGGATAAGGATCTCAGCGTCCTTGGCGCGAGCGGACCGGGCGAGCAAGGCGCCAGCCGAATATCCGGACCACCGCCAAATAGGCGAATCGGATTGACATGGGTACTGACAGTGCCTGAACGCGAGCCTCTTGCTCCGCCAGATACCTAACTTGACGACCCTCCACCAGGAGGAGACACCAGGTCAGCGCTCGTGACAGGGTTATCGGCACCCACAAGGTGAAATATCAGGCACGCCTCCCCGACGCGACCGATTTGCTACTCAATATGTTCGTTGCTCAGAGTCTGCTCAGACAGTAGCGTCTTAAGTTTAGCGAAAGTCGCTTGCTTCGCTGATGTAA
>Ga0137378_10006041_pt1 | contig 10493 bp, 11 predicted proteins | sample SagtaG_21_FD_104813 | JGI IMG/M metagenome (GOLD analysis project Ga0137378, IMG submission 104813) | Vadose zone soil microbial communities from Sagehorn Ranch, Mendocino, California, USA - Sage2_L_60_16 metaG | ecosystem: Environmental > Terrestrial > Soil > Vadose zone | place: USA...
AGCATGCCGCGACTTCGGGAACAGCGCCTGGCCAAGCTCAAGACGGAACTCGAGAAGTCCGATCTTGGTGCACTGCTGACCTTCGATTTCTACAACATCCGCTATATGACGTCGACCCACATCGGCACCTGGGCCATGGACAAGCTGATCAGGTTCGCGCTCCTGCCGCGCGGCGGCGAGCCTGTTCTGTGGGACTTCGGATCGGCGGCGCGGCACCACCAGCTGTTCACGCCGTGGCTCGACAAGGCACACGCGGGTGCGGGGATCGGCGCGGACGACGAGCACTACGGAGCCAGGGCGGGCATCTCCACGTTGCGCGGAGCGGTCACGCCGGCGGCAGGCCTGGCCGGCGGCGTCGCGTCGAAGGTGCACGATGTTCTCGCCGCCTACGGCCTGCAGGATGAGCCGCTGGGCGTGGATGTCGTCGAGCCACCGGTGATGTTCGCCCTGCAGGCTAAGGGGATCACGGTCGCGGACGGCCAGCAGGTGTTCCTCGCGGCGCGGAAGATCAAGACCGTCGACGAGATCGGCCTACTCACCCAAGCCGCTTCGATGGTCGACGCGGCCTACTACGAGCTGTACCAGTTCCTGCGACCAGGCGTCCGCGAGAACGAGTGCGTCGGGCTGGTCAGCAAGGTGCTCTACGACCTGGGCTCCGAGCAGGTCGAGGGGGTCAACGCGATCTCCGGTGGGCGCTGCTCACCGCATCCCCACGTCTTCTCCGACCGCCTGCTCCGGCCCGGCGACCCGGCGTTCTTCGACATCCTGCACAGCTACCTCGGCTATCGCACCTGCTACTACCGCACGTTCGCCGTGGGGAGCGCATCGCGCGCTCAAGCCGACGCGTACAAGATCTGCCGCGAGTATATGGACCGGGCGATCGAGCTCGTGAAGCCCGGCGCCACGACCGCAGACATCGTCTCGGTCTGGCCGACGGCGCAGGAATTCGGGTTCCGTGACGAGGAAGCGGCCTTCGCGCTTCAGTACGGCCACGGCGTCGGCCTGAGCATCTGGGAACGGCCCATCTTCAGCAGGCTCACCTCGCTGGATCACCCGGAGACGCTCGAGGAGGGCATGGTCTTCGCGCTCGAGACGTACTGGCCGGCAGCGGACGGCTGGGGAGCGGCCCGGATCGAGGAGGAGCTCATCGTCACCGCCGACGGTGCGGAGGTGATCACCAAGTTCCCCGCTGAGGAGCTGCTCGTCGCGGGCAAGCGTCTCCACACCACCGGCGGGGCGCTGCCGCTCGAGCGAGACAGCCAGTCGCACCTCAACAACCTCGGTCGGATATCGGCCGGCGACCGGAGTGGCGACTCTGCATGAACCTTCCACTCAGCGCTCACCAGTACGGCGCCCATCCGGTCGTGTTGCCGCCGGGGCGAGCTGACCGGCACGAGCAGGCGCCAATCGCTCCCGACGTCCGGCTGGCCATCTATCGCAAGCTGCAGGAGATGCGTCAGTTCGAGAAGCGCGCCTATGACTTGTTCATGCGGCAGCTGGTGAAGGGCACCAGCCGCCTGTCGCTCGGAATGGAGGCCATCTCGGCCGGCTTCGGCGCGGCCATGCGCGGCGACGATTACACCTTTCGCGACCTACCGGGGGCAGGCGCACGCCCTCGCTCGCAGCGTGCCGATGACCCCGAGAACAACCTGTACATGGAATACACGTCGATCGCGGATATCACCGCGGTACCTCACCCTGGAGCGGACCGGGCGGCCGCTTACGACTCGCGGCACAGGTCATCGACGGCAACGACGCGGACGAGTGCTATCTGACCGCGGCTGCCGCGCTGGACGGCGCCCGCCGCGGCGAGGGACCCTCGCTGGTTGAGGCCGTGACGTACCGGCACGGTGGCCATTCCCGGGCGGATCCAGGGAAATACCGGCCGCAGGCTGAGATCGATGCCTGGATGGCCTATGACCAGCTGACCATCTACCGAGGACGCCTTGAACGGCTCGGCGTCGATCCGGCGGCGCTCGACGCGATCGACAAGCAGGTGCGCGAGGCGGTTGACCTGGCGACCCAGCTGGCTACTGACGGCGGCCTGCCGCCGCCGGACAGCGCGCTGACGGACGTCTGGGCGGACGGAGGCTCATCATGGCGGAACTGACTTACCGGGAGGCGGTAGCCCGCGGTATCGCTCAGGAAATGGCGCGAAACGACCGGGTGGTCCTGATCGGCGAGGACATCGCCGGGGCCGGCGGCGTCCGCTTGTTCCGCTGGACACCGCCACCATCCTCAGGTCGGCCGCACGAGCAGGCTCTTTACCGTCGAGGAAAACCCGCGGCTCCTCGGGTGGGGCGCCGAGATAGCATCCATCGCCGCGGAGGAGTGCTTGGGGCAGACGATGGGACTTGAATCCACGACATCAGGACCACAACCTGCCGCCCGACGCACAAGCCTCCCGAGTACGGGCGTATACGCTGGTCAGCGACCTCATATGGGCCCGGATGACCGCGTCTGGACGCAACTGACAGCCGCTTGCCGCTGTTTACAGACCCGAACGGACCCGGGTGTGTTACAGCTCGTCTCCTACAGGGGCCGGTAGGCGTCGCGCCTGTGCTCAATCCTCAGGATAACTACCTCGCGGGGCTCTTCGCGGATGCGGTAGAGCACTCGGTACGTGCCGCGGCGTGCTGACCACACTCCGGCCAAGTCATCGCGCAACAGCTTGCCGGCCCGATGCGGCTGGCCGACCAGCGAGGTGGTGATGAACTCGATTACCGCCGCGGCGACCGGCTCCGGCAGCTTCTCGGTGAGCGCGCGGCGCGCCGGCGGGGTGAGCACGAGTTCATAGTCGTCATGATTGCTCACTGCCGCAGCTGGCGGACTGCATCTACACCGCGGACAACATCGCCGCGAGCGTACGCCTCGTCCGCTTCGCGGATGTCGGCGAGTGCCTCGGGATCGCCGAGCACATCGACGGTCTCCTCAAGCTGGGCCAGGTCCTCCGGGCTGATCAGAACGGCAGCTGCACGGCCGTTCCGGGTCACCACGATCCGCTCATGCTGGCCCTCAACTCGGTCCACGAACTCCGACAGGTGATCGCGGACTGACCTCAATGACTCTACGCTCATGGCCACAATTGTGGCCCATTCTTAGAAGTTTGTCCACCCGCAGGAAGCGCACTCACACCGATGTAGTAGCCACTCTCGCAGACTCTCCTATCGGCCGATGACCTGGCGGCGCCGGGACTCATCGGGACCAATACGCCAGCACCCATCGGCCCGGCGCGACAGCGCCGGAACCCGGCCGGAGCGTCGTCGTAGCCAGCCAGGCACTGGCGTCGTCCTGCCCGACCTCACGCCCTGGTCTGCCCCGTCACCGGCCTGCACTCCCGGAACTGGAGCGTCTCACGCACCACCGAGCATTGGGGCCGGGCTGCACAAGGACTGGCTGGCGCACGTCCGTCATGCGGCGACGCGTTATGCGGCTGGTCAGCGAGCGGATCGGGTCGCCACGGTCCTCGGTTCTCCGAGCAGCGCCGACTACATCGCCCATCGCAGGAGGCACGGCTGGACGTGGCGAGCCATGTCCGCTGAGTCGGGCCAGCCTCCGTCGTGGCTCCGCCGGCATGCGGCAGCTGCGGGGTCCCGGCCGGCGACGGCCGGAGGCCGAGATGGCTAGGACCCTGGTCACCTATCACGCCCCGCTAGCTAGCGTCCGCGGAGCCTGTCCTCATGATCGTGGTGGATTGACCTCGCAGTGACAGGGCAATCCGCCATGATCATGAAAAGCAGCGAACTTGGGGTGGACGATGGGACTTGAACCCACGACATCCAGGACCACAACCTGGCGCTCTACCAGCTGAGCTACGCCCACCATGGCCGCCGTGGCGGCTCGTCGAAGCATACCGGTTCCGGCTCACCCCGCAGAATCGGATTCCGCTCCATCGCCGGGAACGTTGGCACCTGGCGATAGCCTCGCTGCTATCTCACGTGCCCTGGCCGTATCGGGACCTGGCATGGGGACGAAAACCGCCTCCCGGTAGTAGCGCAGCTCGGTGATGCTCTCCTTGATGTCGGCGAGGGCCCGGTGCCCGCCCACCTTGGCGGGGCTGGCGAAATAGGCCCGCGGATACCAGCGCCTGGCCAGTTCCTTGACGCTGGAGACGTCGATCATCCGGTAATGCAGGTACTCATCCAGCCGCGGCAGGTCCTTGGCCAGGAACGCGCGGTCCGTGGCGATCGAGTTTCCGCACAGCGGCGCCTTCCTGGCCTCGGGGACGTGGCCGCGGACATAGCTGAGCACCTGGTCCTGCGCCTCAGCCAGCGTTATCCCCGCGGCCAGCTCGGTCAGCAGCCCCGAGCTGGTGTGCATCTGGCGCACCAGCTCGGGCATGTGGTCGAGCGCCTCGGCGGGCGGCTTGATGACGAGATCGATGCCTTCGTCCAGTTCGTTCAGGTCACGGTCGGTGACGACGCAGGCGATCTCGACCAGCGCGTCGCTGGCAAGATCAAGCCCGGTCATCTCGCAGTCAATCCAGACCAGTCGGTCAGTCACCGTCCCAGCCTAGGGCAGTCAGGAACCTCAGGTACCTGTGCCGCCAGCTTGGGTCTGAAGTTCGGTGATGTGCGCGGGGACGCAAATGCCATCGTTGAGCCGCGGGTCGGACTGGGCCGGCCCGACGGTCATGGTGATCGGCAGCAAGCCGGCCCAGTGGCCGAGCGCGTAATCCTCGTCGTCGTCCTTGGGCCAGCCTGTCCGCGCCTTGACCGAGGCCTCGTCGAGCGGCAGCGCGAGGACGGAGGTGGCAGCCATCTCCTTGCGGCTTGGCTGCCGGGAGTTGTCCCACCGGCCGGGAATCAGGTGATCGGTGATGGCGCGTACCGCCGCGCGCCGTTCCGCGCTGTCGGCAACCAGGCGGGCAGTTCCGTAGATCACGGCGCTGCGGTAGTTCATCGAGTTATGGAAGACCGACCTGGCGCAGACGAGCCCGTCGAGCAGGGTCACGGTCACGCAGACTTCCGCTCCGTCGGCCGCTGCCAGCGATCGGTTTGCCGACGATCCGTGCAGGTACAGGGTCTCGCCGATGCGACCGTAGCCGGTCGGCAGTACGACCGGCGCGCCATCGATGACGACGCCGAGATGGCAGATCAGGCCCGCGTCGAGCACGCCGTGCAGCTCGGCCCGGTCGGTACGACCGCGCTCGCGCAGTCGGCCCAGCGTGGTTCGAGCCGTGGCCGAGAGCATCGAGGGCGCGCGAAAGGGGTTCATAATGCCCTACGGTAGCTGGCAGGCTGGTCAGGGCGCGACGCAGCCGTGATCGCACAGCCGGTGCGCGAGCGCCTGGTAGAACACCTTGAGTACCTGCGATGGGTCACTGATCTGGTAGGCCTGCCCGCCGGTGAAGTTCGCGATCTTCTTCAGCTCGGTGAAGTCAGCCGAGGGCGAGAAGGCGATGATGATCACCGGCACCCTGCGGGCCGGGTTGGCGAGCTTCGCGAGCTTGCGGAGCAGCTGCGGGGCGGTGATGTCGCCGGGCGCATTCTCCAGGCCGGACGCGAGCACGACCACGGTGTTGAAGAACTTCGGCTTATAGGTCGCCTGCATGTACTTGTACGCGTCGAGGATCGAGCCGTACAGCGCGACGTGCGGACCGCCGGTCGGCGGAAGCGACCCGTTAATGCGCTCCAGCTGGGCGCGTCTGCTGATGACGCCGAGGTTCTCAGGCAGCGGGCCGACGGAAACGAGCTGCTTGTAAGGCCGCGCGCCGCCCTGGAAGTGATCGGCGAATTCCCACAGGCCAAGGTTGGCGGTGTCCGCGAAGAGCGCGAGCCCTAGCGATGCCGTCTGGGTGAGCTCCTGTTCCAGCGTCGGGCCGTTCGGATCGGACGGGCTGGCCGGCTTGGCCATCGCCGACGAGACGTCGACCAGCGTCAGGTCACGCGATCCGAGCGCCAGCTTGTTCCACACCTGCAGGGCGGTCGGCGCCTCGGTAGCCGTGGCGGGCGTCGCCACCTGAAGCAGCTGCTTGCTCAGTCCGTCAGCAGGGGCGAACCGGTCCGGCACGTTGCTGCCCGACCGGAATCCGGCGTACCGGACCACGCTCTGTGCGTAGGAGCTGGTCAGCACTTTGCCGAACAGCGTCGCCGCGTCGAGCCTGACCGCCCTCGACGCGGTCAGCACGTACGGGTAGTCGAGCTCAGGGCTGCCGAGCCTGGTGCTGCTGCCCGTCGGGTAGGTCGCCGCCAGCGGCTGACTAGGGTTCTGCCCGTCGTAGGCGAGCACTGCCTGCTCGGTCGTGACCGTCACCGGGTCACCGCTGAGCGGCGGCGCGGCCAGGCTGACGAACGATCGCAGTGAGTTCGGGTCGTCGAAGTAGGAGGTCACCTCGGACGCGTAGACGAATCGGGTAAACCGCACCCTGGCCGGCGCGCCCCGGCCGAGCAGGCGGCCGACCTCGATCAGCGCCGCCAGGCCTGCCGCGCTCTGCGAGGGGTCGGGCAGGTCGACCCGCGTGCCGGTCGGGACGACGGGGCCGCCGGCCGAGCGCGGGAGCAGCAGCCGCCAGCCGACCTTGCCGAAGGCAGCGGTCCGCGCCGCGGCGGCCTTCGGCATGACGAGCATCAGCGGCGACAGCGCCACGCTGAATCCGGCCGGCTGAACGGCCTTGGCGCCGAGCGCGAACCCCCTGGCCTCATCGATCCACAGGCTGGAATCGGGAATCCACCCGTCGATGCCGGGGACCGGGCTCGGGCGCTGCCCGTCGATCTGCGCCGTGGCCAGCGCCGGAGACTCGGCGTTCACGTACACGGAGACGCACCGGCCGTCGGCCTGACGGTCCTGGCGATTGAAGAAGCCGGCGATCCGCTGGATCGCCGGGGCGATATCGGTGCTGACGGCGACGTTGAGCACGATCTGGTTGTTCTGGCAGGTGACGCGGCCGACGATCTGGGCCGTGCCGCGGCCGATCAGCAGCATGATGCAGCCTGCCACCGCCAGGAGGACCAGGTACTTCGTCCTGATTTGGCGTCTGCGGCGCCTGCTCGGCTTGCCGCGGGCGGTGCTCGGAGCGGTCACGGTGTCCTTCGATCGCAAGCCGGGGTACAAGCGGCCCCTGGACAGGCGATTGTACCGAATTGCGCGACATCTGGCCGGCCGACCGGTCAGGACGCTGGCCGGCGGGCGAACGCATCGCGCAGCCGCTCTTTGCCGCCGACCGATGCGCCGGCTAGGTCGAGCCCCATGAGCGCGGCGCCGACGACCGGAACGTGCCGCAGGATGCGCACGTCCGCAGCCGGGAACTCCGAGGTGACGAGGCTGGTCGTGGCGTCGATCAGGAGCGCATTGCCCGAGGCGAGGATCCCGCCGCCCAGCACGACCGGGACCGGATCGCCGGCCAGCCCCAGCCGGGTGATCGCGCTCTTGACCAGCAGGAAGATCTCCCGCGCCAGGCGCATCACCAGGCCGCGCGCCACCTCGTCGCCGGCGTCGGCAACCTGCAGGACGATCGGCGCCAGACTCGCAATCCGGTCCCAGGAAATCTCGCCCAGGTGCAGGGCTTCGGCCACCTCGAGCGGTTCCTTCAGGCCGAAGTAGGCGGGCACCGCCTCCCGCAGCGCGGTCTGCGGCCCCCTGCCGTCCGCCGCCCGGACGGCGTTCCACTGGGCCTCCACCCCGAGCTCGCCGCCGCCGCCCCAGTCACCGGTGATCATGCCGAGGGCCAGGAAGCCGGCGGTCGAGCCGTCGGGGGCCAGGCCGACGCAGTTGATCCCGGTTCCGCAGGTGACGCCCACCCCCCAGTACCGCGCCGCGCCGGCGGCTGGCACGTCGTCAAGGCCCGCCCGCAGCACCGCGTAGGTGTCGTTGGTCACCAGCGTGGTCCCGGTCCAGCCTTGCTCGCTCAGCATCCGCTCGAGCTCGCGTTCCTCCGCGGGCAGGTCGGCATTCGCCACGCAGGCGACCAGGTGCGCGGCGACAGGGCCGGCGCCGGGCGCGGTCCTGCCCGGATGGCTCGGGCCGGCCAGCCGGACGGCCGACCGGATCAGCTCGTCGATGACCCGGACGGTCTGCTCGCCGAGCCTGCCCGGCATGCCAGGGCCGCGGACCAGCGCGAGCAGGGTTCCGTCCTGCGCCACGAGGGCCGCGTCGGTCTTGCTGTTCCCGCCGTCGATGGCGAGAGCAGCGGGCAGAGCCTCGCTCACTGGCCGCTCGCCCAGGGCAGGAACGCCGAGTTCTCGGCCAGCAGCAGGTCGGTGAGCGCCTGGGCCTGGTCATACTGCCCGATCAGCGGGTGCGCCAGCATCGCCTCGACCACCCGGTCACGCCCGCCCAGCCTGGCGGCCTGCACGGCCAGTTCCTCATAGGCCGACACATGCCCGGTCAGGCCCCGCATCAGCGGGTTGAGCGGCGGGAAGCCGACCGGCGTGGCGCCGTGCCTGGCGATCACCGACGGCACCTCGATAACCGCCTCGTCGGGCAGGAATGGCATGGTGCCGTTGTTGCGGACGTTCACGACCTGGGTGTCACCCGTGTCGTTGACCAGCGAGGCGAGCAGCGCGACCGCTGCCTCGGAGTAGAACGCGCCGCCCCGCTGGCCGAGCAGCTCGGGCTTGCGGTCAAGCGCGGGGTCCGCGTACATCGTCAGCAGCTCCTGCTCGATCTGCGCGACCTGCTCGGCGCGGGTCGGGCTGGTGCGCTGCTCGGCGACCACCCGGTCGTGCGCGTAAAAGTACCTGAGGTAGTACGACGGGATCGAGTGTGTCAGCTCGATAACGGGCAGCGGCAGCTCGATCAGGGCCGCCAGGTCCTTGCCGTGCTGCGCGATCAGGTCGGGCAGCACGTCGGTCCCGTCAAGCAGCACGGCACGTTCCCAGCTCAGGTGATTGAGCCCGACGTGCTCGAGGCTGACCCGCTCCGGCTCGACGCCGAGCATGCCGGCGAAGATCCGCTGGAATCCGATCGCCACATTGCACAGGCCGATCGCCCGGTGACCGGCGTCGAGCAGCGCCCGGGTGACGATCCCGACCGGGTTGGTGAAGTCGATCAGCCAGGCGTCGGCCGCTGCCCGGGCGCGGGCCCGTTCCGCTATGTCGAGAACGACCGGCACGGTCCGCAGGGCCTTGGCGAACCCGCCTGCCCCGGTCGTCTCCTGGCCGATGCAGCCGCACTTGTGCGGCCAGGTCTCGTCCCGGTGCCTGGCCGCCTGGCCACCGATCCGCAGCTGGAGCAGGACCGCGCCCGCTCCGTCGAGGCCGTCGTCGAGATCGGAGGTCCAGCGCACGGCGGCCGGGTGCCCGTAGGCGCTCATTATCCGGGCGGAGAACGGTCCCACCACCGCGAGCCTGGCCTGGTCCGGGTCGACCAGGACGATCTCGCTGATCGCGACCTGGCTGGCCAGCCGGGCGAACCCGTCGATGAGCTCGGGCGTGTAGGTCGAGCCACCGCCGACCACAGCTACCTTCATCGAAATGCCCTCAGTTCGGCGTCGGCCGTCGCCACGTGGCAGGCGGCGGAATGGTCGGGGAGCAGCTGCCGTAGCGGCGGGGTGACCTGGTGGCACGTGTCGATCACGAGCGGGCAGCGCCAGCGGAACCGGCAGCCAGGGGTGGGATCGATGACTCGCGGCGGCTCGCCGCGGTCGGTGTCCGCCGCCACGCTGATCTCCGCCCGCGGGTCAGGCACGGCGGAGACCAGCAGCTGGGTGTAGGGATGCCTGGGCCGGGCCAGCACGTCCTCGACCGGGCCGGACTCGGCGATCTGACCCGCGTACATGACCACGATGCGGTCGGCGACGTACCGCGCGCTCGCGATGTCGTGGGTGATGTACAGGATCGATACGCCCTGCTCGTCGCGCAGCTTGGTCATCAGGTTGAGCAGGCCGATCCTGATCGAGACGTCGAGCATCGAGACGGGCTCGTCGGCCAGGATCAGCTTGGGCCGCATCGCCAGCGCCTGGGCGAACCCGACCCGCTGCCGCTGCCCGCCGCTCAGCTCGTGCGGGAAGCGCGCGAGCACATCGGCTCCCGGCGTCAGGCCGACGATGTCGAAGATCCGGATGGCCTCGGCTCGGCGCTCGACCCTGGTGAGCTCTGGCCGGTGCAGCCGCAGGCTGCGCTCGATGCCGTGCGAGACGCGGAACACCGGGTTGATCGAGCTGAACGGGTCTTGGAAGACCATCGGGACGTCGCTGCGGTAGGCCAGCAGGTCGGCACGGGACTTGATCGCCGACAGCCGCCTTCCCTGGAGCAAGATCTCGCCGGACGTCGGTGCGTAGATCCTGGCCAGCAGCCTGGCGATCGTCGACTTGCCGCTGCCGCTCTCGCCGACCAGCGCGACGATCTGGCCGGCCCCGATGCTCAGGCTGACGTCGTCGACGGCATGCAGCGTGCGTCGGTGCAGTCCGCCGCCGATCTTGAAGTGCTTGGTCAGCCCGTCGGTCCGCAGCAGCGCCGCGGTGCCGGCCGCAGGGTTCGCCGACCGCCTGCCTGGCCTCTTCCGCAGCGTGACGGCCCGGCTCGACGCCGCCTTGGCAGCGGCCGGCCGTGCCG
>Ga0137378_10006051_pt1 | contig 10481 bp, 10 predicted proteins | sample SagtaG_21_FD_104813 | JGI IMG/M metagenome (GOLD analysis project Ga0137378, IMG submission 104813) | Vadose zone soil microbial communities from Sagehorn Ranch, Mendocino, California, USA - Sage2_L_60_16 metaG | ecosystem: Environmental > Terrestrial > Soil > Vadose zone | place: USA...
AGAATGGCATCGTGTGGATGATGCCGTTTGACTTGGTCGCAGAGGTGAGATGCTTTTTTCTCTTGCCCGCCAGATCGAATGCGAAGCGCAACACTCGATTAACTCCACGCCGGGTAAAAACCGCTTCCTGGATGACCATCTCATCTTCGGTGCCTCCGTAGATGCGCCCGCCGATGTCGGAGTATTCGCCTTCATTGTTCTCCCGGACAATCACGAAATCAATTTGACCCGGCTTCCAGCCCTTAAGTGGAGTCTCAATACCTTCGAAGAGCCGGACCGGCCGCAGGTTAATATACTGGCGAAAACCGCGTCGAATGGGAATGAGAAGCCCCCAAAGCGAGATGTGGTCGGGGACATCGGGGCTTCCTACAGCGCCGAGAAAGATGGCGTCAAAGGGCCGCAACTGATCGAGGCCGTCGGCGGGCATCATCTTGCCCGTTTTGAGGTACGCTTCGCAGCTCCAGTCAAAGAAATGCCAGGCGAATTGGAATCCGAAGCGCTGCCCGGCGGCATCCAGGACGCGAATGCCTTCAGGAACTACTTCTTTTCCGATTCCATCTCCTGCAATTACGGCGATGCGGAAAGTTTTCAAGAGTATGATTCTTGAACCTAACTGTTGTCAGGAACCTGGAACAGCGAATAGCACAAGCACACCATCCGGATCCGTAATGTAAAACATCTTTTCCAGACGTTTCCCCGTTAGTCCGTGGGTGCGCAGATACTTCGCCGTCCGGCTGAGACTATTTACTACGAACACGATTCTTGGCTGGGTGTCCGTCGCAGACAGCAGTTCAATTCCATCTTGAGATTTCCCGGAAGACCAAGTTGATCACTGCTACCGGCAACACTTCGGAAACCGAGCTTTGACGCATAAAAGCCGCTTTGCGACGACAGATCCTTCGCCGGAGTCGAAGAGCGCAACAGATGTTCAGAAATCCGGTGTTTGCCCAGGTGTTTACCGTTGTCGTTGGAATGCAGCGAACCTGGTAAGTACTGCGTGTACTCGAGCAGCTGTCCTTCCGGATCGTGCATGGTGAACAGCAGATTGCCGGCGCGGAATTTTTTTGTCTCCGTGGGCTGAAGTCCTGCGTCCATGTAAGCATTGCGGAGAGCTTCGACGTCGCCGGTCTCAAAACAAATGTGCATGAATCCGGGCTCTGATCCTTCCGTGTTCTCGTAGAGTTCGATGAACTGACGGTCGTTAATTTTGAGATAGGAAACGCGCGGCTTTCCCGGATCGGGGAATTCAAAAGCTTGCTCGAATCCGAGTGTCTGGTAAAAATTGCGGGACTTTTCGTAGTTACTCACTCGAAATGCAACGTGCGCGATGCCCAGGAGATCGGGATTTTGCGCACGCAACGGCAACATCCATAGACATGCCACCGCAAATGCCCCGCCTATTCTGCTCGTCAGCATTAGGCTCTTTCTTTGCGCCTCTGGCTCTTCGCCTCACGCAGTCTACCGCAACAGTGCAGTGGCACACCAAAGGACTGGCGCCTGGCCGTGCAAGTCCCCGGTTAGCGGTTGGCGGTCGAGATAATACTGCAAGTCGTTCTTTTTCGCGGTTCCCTGGCACACATTGCGGAGGTCACCATTCGGTTCCAGATAGCTAACCAGGCCCAACCATCCCTTGCGTGCGGCGCGGCCGTAGGTCTTATTGTCTAACCACCCCTTCTTAACGCCAGTGATCATTGCAAAAGTGAACATGCCGGTGCACGAAGTCTCAGGGTAGGACTCTGGGTGATCGATCAACTGGTGCCACACGCCATCTTTGCCCTGGTACTTAAGGAGGCCCTGCATCATTTTGCGATACCCGTCCATAATGCGCGCGCGTTGGGGGTGGTTCTGTGGAAGAGAACTCAGCAACTCCGCCATTCCTGCGGCCACCCAACCATCTCCGCGACCCCAATAAAACGGAACATCCGGCGCATGATAAAAAAGCCCGTTCGGCTGTTGCAGCTTATCGAGATAAGTAGCCATCTCCAGCGCGGCGCGGTCGAGATACTTAGTATCGCCGGTTGCGCGGTATGCTTGCACCTGAACGATCGTCACCATGTACATGTCGTCAATCCAATACCGGGTCTGTGGTGTGAGGCCTTCGGTCGTTGGATCTTCCCACTGCTTGTCCGCGAAGCTCTTGCCCAGGTCGAGATATTTTTGCTCTTTGGTGAGGGTGTAGATCTCTAGCGGAACGGCCGCGAAAACGGTGTTGTCCACATGCACAGGTTTCGGAATCAAGTTGGCTTCATCGCCGAACAGTGGTTGGAAGCGCTGGATGAGCTTGGCTTCTAAATCTTTCTCACCGCTCATTTGCGCAAATGTCAGCGCTCCATACCAGGAGACGACCTCCGGGTAGGTCACCTGTGGAGGAGGTCCTGGCCTGCCGAAATTTGTATGCGGCGTCACCACAAGATGTTCGGCGACAAGCTTGCCGATTTCCTTTGGTGGTTTGCCGGCGGGCCAATGCCTGAATTCTTTCTCTTGTTTTTGAGCGTGCAACGGGAAAACGAGAGCAATCGCGTTGACTAGGACCAGCAGAATGAACGAGCGCGGTTTTGATTTCATTATTTTGCCTTGTGCTCCTGAAACAAAAGAATTCGCCCGACCCCCTAATGACAGCCGAATAACCATGGAAATCGCACTACAGAGTGTCAAACCGTAAAAACTGAAGTCAAGTTTCAGCTGAATTAAACAAATCAGAAGAAAACCGTGAGGGACGCCCGCTGGGCCCGGACAGTGTCCTATTTTGCCGATGGATTCCTTCCACTTTCGTTGAGCGATGCTGAATACAGAATTCAGTTTTAATTGTTTGACAGTCAGTATCGGGTCTCTAATACTCCAAGCTGAATCGGTTTTTTACTGAGTCGCGGCAGTGTCACATTCGGAATATCCCGTGAGCACCCAAGCTGAACTGGAAAAGATGGTTTTTCGTCAGACGCACCGGCATGAGGGCCGGCACATCTCAGTCACGCCGAAAAACAGCTCCATGCGCCATCTGGCGTATGGACGCATTATTCTGAATCGATCGAAGCATGATGAATCATTTTCTACTGGTGAGCGGGAAACTGGGCTGATCTGTCTTTCCGGCCGGGCGACTGTGACCATTGACGGCAACGCGCAATCCTTAGGAGAGTACGATGCGATCTATATTCCACGGGACTCGTCGGTGCAGGTGGCGACCGATTCCGACGCGGATCTGGCTGAGTTTTCTGCCGAAGTTGAGCATCGGTACCCTCTGCAGGTAGTGCGATTTAAAGACGTGGCGAACGATCCGGGGTTAAAGTTCAGCACTGGCGGACGGGGCTGCAAACGCCAGCTGCACATGTTGCTTGCAAAAAACGTTGAAGCGGGAAGGCTGCTTGCCGGCTTTACGGTTTCAGAGCCGGGAAACTGGACCAGCTGGCCGCCGCACGAGCACGCCGAGATGCTCGAAGAACTGTACGTGTACTTCAGAATGCCGCCACCTGCTTATGCGATTCAGCTTGTGTATAACAACACCGAGCATCCCGAACTGGTGACGGTTGTGCGTGATGGCGACGCCGTCCTGATGCCCAGCGGCTTCCATCCCAATGTTTCTGTTCCCGGCCATCCCATCTGTTTCTTGTGGGCAATGGCAGCGCACCGTGAAGGCGAAGACCGGCAGTTTGGCATCGTCAACGTGCAGCGAGGATTCGACCACGGATCTTCCGGGTTGGAAGCCGGCCAGAAGAAATAGTCTAATTAGTCCCGCAACGATCTGCGTTTTTCGCTATCTGTCTTCAAATGCCGACCCGCAAGGCCAAGCTGTTGAGTTTCCCGGGAAGAGAATGGTCTTGGAAAGCTTCCATCTGAATGGGAAGAACGCCTTAGTCACGGGCTCAAGGCGAGGCCTGGGTGCTGCCATAGCGCTCGCGCTTGCACAAGCGGGAGCGAATGTGGGTCGTCATGGAAAAAGCCCCGATAGTGGCGCTATCGCCGAGAGCATTCGGCAAACCGGCCGCAAAAGTTTTTATATGGCAGGTGACCTGTCGGATCCGCAAGCGCAATCAGACTTGATAGCAGGGACTATTGAAGAGTTTGGGTCTATCGACATTCTGGTGAACAACGCGGGTGCGATCCGGCGCGCGCCGGCGCTGGAATATCCGCAGGATTACTGGGACGAACTGATTGCCGTGAACCTCACCGCCGTGTTCCGGCTTTCACAGCTTGCTGCACAGCACATGGCGAAGCGGGCTGGAAGGGGAAAGATCCTCAATATTGCCTCGCTTCTCTCGTTTCAAGGCGGAATTACGGTTCCAGCATACGCGGCGGCCAAGGGGGGAGTGGCGCAGCTTACCAAGGCCTTGGCCAATGAATGGGCGTCGAAAGGAATTAACCTGAACGCGATCGCGCCCGGCTATATGGTGACCGACAACACGACCGCGTTAAGAAACGATCCCGTCCGCAGCCGCCAAATTCTGGAACGGATTCCGGCTGGTCGATGGGGTCAAGCCCAAGATGTTGCAGGTGCCGCCGTGTTTCTTTGTTCCTCAGCAAGCGACTACATTCATGGTCACCTATTGGTGGTCGATGGTGGCTGGCTGGCGCGGTGAGCCATTTGCCAGCTCAGTGCAGCAAGACAATCATTTAGCATTCCTGAACTCTGCTCTTAATTTTTTTCAATTCACTCAGGTTCTGAAGGTGTAACAATTAGGGTTACTGGTGCTCAAATCCTAGGCTCGAACCCATCTGAGGTGATCCGGCATGCCAGACGGAGCAGACACTAGGCCCAGCGAAAAGGCCGCTAAAAGACTATCCCGGCGCACGTTCATCAAAGGCGTCATTACCAGCGGGGTTGCAGTCTCGTCAGCCAATTACTTGTTCCGAGCTTCCACGGTTTCGGGTCAGGGGTCGCCTGCCAATCTCGGGGAGAGGCTCATTTCGCTCAACGTCAACGGCCAGGCTCGGCGGGTGGACATCATGAAGCAGGAGACATTGGCGTGGACGCTCCGCTACAAGCTAGGTTTGACGGGTACGAAGTTGGGATGTGATCGCGCCGAATGCGGCTCCTGTACTGTGCTGATCGATGATGTGCCCTATTACTCCTGTTCAGTTCTTACCCACACGGTACGAAACAAGAAAGTCCTCACTATCGAGGGACTCGCAACTCCCGATGGAAAGCTGCATCCCGTGCAGCAGGGGGTCGTGGACGAACAAGGATTCCAGTGTGCGTACTGCATGCCGGGGTTCGTCATGTCGGCAGTAGGGTTCCTCAAAACCAATCCCAATCCCACCCGAGGCGAACTTGCGCATGGCATCTCGGGAAACCTGTGCCGCTGCCAGGATTACGACAAGATCCTCACTGCGTTCATGCGAGGAGCGGAGTACATGAGGAGGGCCAACCGTGCCTAGCCTAGCTGATCAGCCCAAGCCGGGCGCTGAACGGAAATACGGAGACAAATACAAACTGATCGGCAAGAACTATCAGACTGCCGATCTCATCGCGAAAGTCACTGGTAAAGCGAAATATGCAGAAGACTTTCGCGCCGATGGCATGCTGTTTTGCAAGCTGCTCTTGAGTCCCTTGCCTCATGCTCGTGTAAAGCACATTGATACCCGTAAGGCGCTTGCCATGCCCGGAGTTAAAGCGATCCTTACCGCCGATGAATTGCCTGCGCCGGCCGATAGTTTGACTGACCTCGGTACAGTGATTAAAGCGAACCCACGAGGCGAACGGGCGCTTGCGAATGAGCCGCTCTACCAGGGAGAGCCGGTTCTAGCCGTAGCCGCCGTGGATGAACTCGCGGCCGCGGAGGCGATAGAGAATATCGACATCGATTTCGAGCCACTTCCATTTGTTATCGATCCTCTCGATACACTTCGTCCAGGCGGGCCGAATCCGCGAGTGGAAGGCAATATTTGGGTGCAGTCTCCTCCGCCTCCTCCGGCGAAACCGGGCGAGCGCCCGCCGAGTCCTCCTCCGCCGGAGGTTGGCGAGTTGAAATGGACGAAAGAAGATTTCTCCGAGGCGGAGCATGGGCGTCTGCCAATGGGCAAAACGCGTGAAGAATGGTCCTACGGTGATGTCGAGCAAGGCCTCAAGAATGCCGCATTGGTTCTCGACCAGACTTTCGTGACGCCAGATACCAGCCACCAGACGCTCGAAACTCGCAGCGCCCTCGCGTATTGGCAAAACGGGAAAGTCTACATTTACACCGGAACTCAGAGCACGGTGCAAACCGTACCTGCCTTGGCCCGCTGGCTGCATATAGATCCACAGCAAGTTGTCTTCATTAGCGAGTACACGGGGGGCGGATTTGGCAGTAAGGTAACCGCAGCAATCACGGCAATTATTCCTGCGCTGCTTGCCAAAAAAGCCAATGCGCCGGTCATGATGCGCATCAGCCGAGAGGAGGAACATTTTATTGGCCGTGGACGGCCAAGTCTTCTCGGTCGTTTGAAGGTCGGGTTCGCGAAGGATGGGCGCATTACAGCCCTGGACATGTTCGTGATTTGCAACACCGGACCATATGACGCGGTCGGTGATGCGGGCGCCGCCGGTCGCATTGTTTCGCTTTTATATCAACCTCCTGCGATGCGCTGGCGGGGGGCAACGGTCATGACGAACACTCCGCCTCGCGGTCCGCAGAGCGCGCCGGGCGGCATGCAGGGAATCGTGATGATGGAGCCAATTTTGGCGAAGGCTGCCCGCAAACTATCACTGGACCAGGTGGCAATTCGGCGGGTCAATTGTCCGGAAGGGAAAGCGGAGTTTGGGCCGGCAGCGAACGGCAAGCGAGCGCACTGCACCAGTTCGTTCATCAAGGACGCGCTTGATCGCGGAGCCGAGCAGTTCAGGTGGCAGGAGCGCGTGGCGAATAAGCCCAAGCAGCGGGGATCGAAGGTGCGCGGGCTGGGCGTTTCAGTCAGTTGCTTCTTTGGTGGATCCACTGGCTATGATGGGCTGTTTCTGATCAAACCCGACGGACGGATTGCGATTCAGTCTGGGATCGGAAATCTCGGTACCGAATCCGTCATTGATTGCCATCGCGTCGTTGCAGAGGTGCTCGGCGCGCCGTGGGAGAAATGCGATCTCACGTGGGGAGACACAACTCAGAACCTGCCGTGGACGTGTGTTTCCGGCGGCAGCCAGACCACGCATGCAATGACTCGTGCCGCGCATGCCGCCGCAATGGATGCTAAGCGAAAACTGCAGGAAATCGCAGCGACGACGCTCGGTGGCAAACCCGAAAATTACGAGGTCGCAAACGAACGGGTATTTGCGAAAGGCGGCGGTAGAGCGATGACTCTGGCGCGGGCGGCACAGCACGCGATCAAGTTAGGCGGTAAGTACGACGGCCATGAAGCACCCGAGGATGTGAACAAATATACGAAAGCTTCCGTGGCCGCGCTGGCAGGGAAGGGATTAGTGGCAGTTGCGAAAGACAAGTATCCACATGACGGGACGTCGATGTCCTTTGTCGCTAGCTTTGCCGAAGTGGAAGTAGATGTTGAAACGGGCAAGTACCATATTCTGGATTTTCTGGCCTACGCTGATGTCGGCACCGTACTCCATCCGCGCTCACTCGGAGGGCAGGTACTTGGGCGATCGATCTTAGGTATTGGTCATGCGATCGGACAGAAATGGGTATTCGATACCCATTATGGTCAGATGATTTCCAAGCGCTTTTACCAAAACAAACCCCCAACCATTCTGGACGTACCCACGAACATGCAATGGGCGGCTCTCGACATTCCCGATCCAGAGACGCCCGTCGGTGCTCGCGGGATTGGCGAGCCACCGGTGGGCGGCGGTTGCGCCTCGATCTTGAATGCGCTGGCCGATGCTGTGGGAGACGAAGTCATTCGTCGCGCGCCCGTGAACCCGGACACGATTCTTGCATCGCTGGATGCCGAGCGGCCAATGCAGGATCCGCTAACGGCACACATTTAACGGAGAGAATCATGGCTGTAATTCGCGACGTCATGCCGGCTTTTCAATTGCTGCAGCCGAATTCCATCGCCGATGCGCAGCACCTTCTTCAACGACACGGAGCGGAGGGGTGGGTATTGGCAGGGGGACTCGACAGCTTTGATTGGCTCAAAGACCGCATCAAGAAACCGAAGGCGGTAATTGATCTGAGTGGAGTCGAGGAACTCAAGGGAGTTCGAGTCAAATCCGATGGGCTAGAGATCGGGGCGATGACCACTCTTACGGAATTGGCGCAGCACCCGGTTATCAAGCAGAGGTACTCGTTGCTTTCGCAGAGCGCTGAACTGGTGGCCTCGCCGCAGATACGCAATCAGGGCACGATCGGCGGCAACGTCTCGCAGGACACGCGTTGCTGGTACTACCGGGCGGGCTGGCCCTGCTATCGCGCAGGGGGTAATATCTGCTATGCCGACACGCCTGTCGGACGAAACCGCGAGCATGCGATCCTGCACGCCGAAAGGTGTGTTGCGGTAAATCCGTCAGACACCGCGCCTGCGTTGATCGCGCTCGACGCCAAATTTGTCATCCTCACATCGAAAGGCGAGCGCGTGGTTGATGCCGAAGACTACTTTGTCGGGCCGGAGAAAGACATTACTCGTCTGAATATTTTGCAGTCCGGAGATTTGCTGACCGCCATTCGAATACCATCCACCTGGGCCGGCGCGCGATTTTATTTTGAAAAGGTGCGCGATCGTAATGTTTGGGACTTCCCGCTGCTGAACGTAGCCACGGCACTCACGATGTCCGGAAGCACAATTGACCGGATCCGGATTGCAGTGAATGGCGCTGCGGCTCGACCGCTGCGGCTCAAGAACGTAGAAGATGCGGTCCGCGGCAAGAGCCGTAGCTCGGAGACGGGCGACATGGCCGGCAAGCTCGCGGTGCAGGGAGCCGTGCCGCTGCAGTTCAACGCCTATAAGATTCCGTTGATGCGAAACCTGGTAAAGCGCTCGATTACCGGAGTCGAGAACAGCGGCTTGCAGGAGGAAGCGTGGGCATCATAGAGTGGGCAACAGATCCTTGGGGGCGAAGTGTTCCCATTCACGCAGCATGGTCTTTGGTTTGGCTAGCGCTAATTGCGGGATTGCTCTTCCTCGTGATTCACGCGATATATGTGCGCTTCTTCGCCAAAGAACAACAATTTGTGGAGAGCGCTTCACCTGAACTCATCGCCCGCCTGCCCGAACGTATTCCGCGCCATTCCCTCGCCGCGCGCCTCTTTCACTGGATCATGGCGGCGGCGATGTTCGTGCTGCTGTTCACGGCTTTTCTGCCGAAGGTAGGCGTGCAGATCGACTGGGTTACGTATCACTGGATTGCGGGTGTGGTGCTGACAGCATCCATCATCTTCCATATTGTTCATGCCTCTTTTTATTTGGATTTCTGGTCTATCTGGCCGGACAAGGCGGACCTGCAGGATTCCTGGAAAAGAGTGCGGCGGTTTTTCGGAAGACTGGCTCCGCTGCCGCGCCGCTTTGGGAAATATCCGCTCGACAATAAGCTTTATCACGGTGTTATCGTGCTGACCGGCCTATCCGTCGTTCTCACCGGCGTATTCATGATGTTCCGCGTGCGAACGGGCGTACTGCCACGAAATCCTTATCTGTTCGGCGATATGACGTGGGGGCTGATGTACGTGCTACATGGGCTGGCGGGAATCGGCCTGATCACCCTGGTGATTGTGCACATTTACTTCGCTGTTCGCCCGGAAAAATTGCCGATTACGGCTTCGATGATCTTCGGATCGATGAGCCGGGAGTATTACTTGAAGGAACACGACCCGGAGCGCTGGTCGGTAGATACATCCACCGGGTCTAACCCCAAATCCTGAGGGCTCGCCGATGCTGGCTGAAATCGGAGAACGCTGCGACGCAATTGAAGAATGCTACGAGTTCATGCTGGCGTACGCTGGTAAGGGATTGCCAGGGGAGGAGGGTAGCCAGGCCGGAGGGGAGATCCGCCAGTATCTCCAACGTGCCGCCCACGCGCTCGCGGGATTGGCAAAAAGTTACGTGAAGACCATAGAAAAGCAAAGACTTGAGCCGGCGGGAAAATATCAGGCATTTCTTGGGGTGCTGGACCGCGATGCCCGCGATTCACTGGCCGCGATTGAGTTGGTGCTGGCGCAATCGGTCATCAGCTCGCAATTAATCGACAACCTGAATGCGTCGATCCACCTTCGCGCGTTGCTCACCGACCTGTTTCTGATCGAAGAAATCTTGGGCGCGCAGCGCCAGGAGCACCCGCTCGTCACGAGCTAACCCATGAAAGCAGAAGAGCTTCGCACAAAATTACAGGGAGTAATCGCGTTTCCTGTCACGCCGTTTAACCCCGATTTATCGCTCGACATTCGCGGACTCCGGCGCAATCTGCAATCACTATTACAGCACCCGATTGCGGCTATCGTCGCGGCGGGAGGCACGGGCGAGATGTATTCGCTCACGCCTGCGGAACATCTCGCAGTCACCCGGGCTACTGTCGAGGAAGTCGCAGGCCGTATTCCGGTAATCAGCAGCACGGGATTCAATCA
>Ga0137378_10006052_pt1 | contig 10481 bp, 4 predicted proteins | sample SagtaG_21_FD_104813 | JGI IMG/M metagenome (GOLD analysis project Ga0137378, IMG submission 104813) | Vadose zone soil microbial communities from Sagehorn Ranch, Mendocino, California, USA - Sage2_L_60_16 metaG | ecosystem: Environmental > Terrestrial > Soil > Vadose zone | place: USA...
CACGGCGATCCCCGAATGCCGGCGCGCTATCGGCCGCTTCACGGAACGGACCATAGAAGGCTGAGGCGTACTTTACCGCATACGACATGATTGCCGCATGTTCCAGACCAGCGCCGTCCAGTGCCTCGCGAATCGCGCCCACCTGGCCGTCCATCATTGCCGACGGAGCGACGATGTCGGCGCCCGCCTGCGCCTGGCTAACTGCGGTCCGCACCAGCAGGTCGAGCGACTCATCGTTGAGCACCTCGCCATCGCGCACTACTCCGCAGTGACCGTGCGAAGTGTATTCGCACAGGCAAGTGTCGGTAATTAGGATAAGATCCGGCGCGGCGCTCCGAATCGCTCGCACCGCCTGCTGCACGATCCCCTTTTCGTCATAGGCGCCTGTCGCCGTTTCATCTTTTGTTTCCGGCAGTCCGAACAGAATCACCCCACGCACGCCAGCTTCATAGGCGTTCGCCGCTTCAACTGCGATCTCGTCCACCGACAAGTTGTGCACGCCCGGCATCGATGGGATTTCGCGGCGCACACCCTGCCCAGGGCAGGCGAACAAAGGAAGAATGAAGTCCTCGCGTTCGAGACGCGTCTCGCGTACGAGCGCGCGCAACGACTCTCGCCTTCTCAAACGGCGTGGACGATGGATGAGATGTGACACTTATGAATACCTCGCCAAAGCGAATCTAAACTCAATCTATAACATCCGCCCCATTTTGTTGAAGCTCAGCGCGCAACTGCGTCGCATTTCGATGATGAATAGTGAGAATGCCCAGTGCGCGCGGACATTCTAAATTCGCTTCGCGATCATCGATAAACAAACATTCATCGGGCTGGCGTTGAGTGATGCGCAGCGCCGCGCGATAGATCCCTTCGTCCGGCTTACGTAAGGATAGAAAACATGAGCTGAAGAACACAGAAAAGTAATTCCGCAAGCCAAAAGTCGCCAGCCGATAAAGGTTCAACTCAAGAATCTCGTTATTGAGCGTGGCCATTTGATACTTTTTCGAATCAGCCAACTCCTTGATTACAGCAATCGTGTCTTCATGCGGTTGTGATTGCGCAAACATGAAAGCCCTGAATTCTTCGCGGGTAAAAGAACGCGGGCAATAGAAGACGGTGCGGTCGAGATATTGTTCGAGCGTCAGACGATCAGTCTCGATCGCATGACTGACATATTCGTGCCGGTGACTTAGTTCTTCCCAGTCCAGGGCGAAATGTTCAGCGGCGAGTTGCCGCGATTTTTGACCCCAGCCGTCGGTGAGTAGTACACCGCCGATATCGCAGAAAATTGTGGTTAGCTTGGGCATAATCTTGACCGCTGCCTCAGTGGCTTCGCGCGAATGCTGGCGAGATGCCTGCGGTCCCGGGCTCACCAGCGATGATACGCGGGATGACCGGGCTCAACGGCGACAAACGTGCCGCTGCACGTCGCCGTAACTTTTCCGTCCGCGACTAACTCGCCTTCGACAATCGCGCGATTGTCTTTCATCTCAATCACGCGCGCAACAAGCCGCAGCAATCCGTCGGTCGGCGTTGGGCGCAGCAGATTGATGGCGTAATCCGCCGTTACTGTACACGGCGGATGATCCGCAACATCGCGTTTCATCAAATGATACGCCGCAGTCCAGTTGCAATGGCAATCGAGCAGCGTGCCGATGATGCCACCGCTTAACATCCCTGTGAAGGCTTCCTGATAGGTCTGCGGTTGAAATTCCGCTACGACTTCATCGCCATTCGGGAAACTGCGAATATGCAGACCGCGATCATTCGCCGGGCCGCAGCCGAAGCAGGCGTTATTGGGCGCGTAAGTTTCCTGAAGGCTTTTTTCTGTCATGCGTTATCATTCACGCAGAGACGCAAAGGAGCCGAGCCGCAAAGGGCAAAGTTCTTTGCTTAGGCTTCTTGCTTCGCGTCTTTTCCCCTTTTCGCCTTTGCGTGAAATGTATTTCTAACGTGTTGCCGTAGTTCTCCTCACCCGCAATTGCCCGCGCAGTCTGAAGCGTTGGACCTTGCCGGTCGCTGTGTAGGGCAGCTCAGTGACAAACACATACCTTCGCGGTCGCTTGAAACGAGGCAGCGCCGTCTTTGCCAGTTGTCTCATCTCCTCTTCCAGCTTCGAAGCGTCCGAATCCACATCGTCGCGTACGACAAACGCGCATGCGCATGGCAGTCCATCATCGTCGAAATCTTCGACGACAGCGACGCGACCAACGCCATGGCAGCGCAGCAATGCGCCCTCAACCTCCACCGGCGAGACCCACTGCCCGCTCGATTTGAAACAGTCGTCGCTGCGGCCCATGTGGAACCAGTAACCATCTTCGTCGCATCGATAGAGATCGCCGGTCCGCACCCAGCCGTCAACGAACGTGCGCGCCGTTGCTTCTGGCCGCTCCCAATAACCCATCGCCGCGCTCTGGCCTTTTACCCAGAGGTTTCCCTCGGCGCCCGCGGGCGTTGGGTTACCGTGCTCGTCGAGCAAGCGCGCTTCATAACCTCCCAGAACTTTGCCGCTGCTGCCGTATCGCACTTGGCCTTCGAGGTTCGACATCCACATATGCAGCATCTCGGTTGAGCCGATGCCGTCGAGCACTTCGATGCCGAAGGCCTTTTGCCACTCTTCTCCAAGATGAGCCGGCAATGCCTCGCCGGCAGAGATGCAGAGGCGGAGGCTGGAACAGTCGACTGTTCTCACCCGTCGATGATGATCCAAGAGCAGATTGTAAACGACAGGCACGCCAAAGAAGATCGTCGGCTTGTACTCTTCCAAGATCCTGCCAATCACCTCAGGTGTTGGCTTCTCGCGACAGAGAATGGTTGTCGCTCCATTCAAGAGCGGGAACGAAAAGCTGTTACCTAGTCCATACGCGAAAGGTAAACGGGAAGAGGAAAAGAGCCGGTCGCCGGGCCTGAGCCGCAGCACTTCTTTGCAGAAAGTGTCGTTGGTGTAAATGACGTTCGCCTGACGGTGGACTGCGCCTTTGGGGTTACCGGTACTGCCGGAGGTGTAGAGAATAAACGAAGGTGTCTCATCGGTCGGTGGGCCGGGAAAGTTTGCGTCCAGGACTGCTCGCGGCGCGTCATCAAGCAACCAGGCGCCAAACTCATCGAACTGATCCAGGCGAACGTCCTGACCGCGATCAACGACCAGTACGTTTCCCAGATGCCGCAGTCGCCCGCTTGCATCTGTCAGCAGTGTGTTGCAGAGATCAGCTTCGACGATTGCCGCGCGCGCAGTGCAGTCGGCCAGAATCTTTTCTTGTTCGTCAGTTCGCAGCCCCATGTTTATCGGCACTGCGATCGCGCCAAGCGATTGAATCGCAACAAACGAAGCTATGAATTCCGGCGAGTCGTGGAGCAGAATTGCGACGCGATCGCCCTGTTCAAGGCCCAATGCGTGGAGCGCTTCCGCGGTGCGAATCGTTTCGGCGCGCAGCTGGTCGTAAGCGATCTCGCGTTGCTCGTAGAGCACGGCTGTCTGCGACTCACGGCCGGCGGCAAAGACGGCGCTGAAGAGTGTTGATGCGGTCATTGTTGCTCAAGAATTATAACGGTTTGCCGCTCGATTGCCACGGCTCGATCATCCGCAGGACCAGAACCGATGCAGCATGCGCCCAGTGGGTGTATATTTCCCCAGGCTCATGCGCAGTATCACGGTTCACCATGGCGAGGACGAGTGCGGCCCGTCATTTGCTCATCCCGGCTACCGTGCTCGTTGAAAGTAGATTCGTCTTTCGCAAGCGGTTAGAGTGACAGTCGATGGAACCACTGTTCGTATTGGCTTTCCTGGTATTCTTGCTGATCCTGATGACCGTGACCGGTCACGGTATTTGGGTGACGATTCGGTGGTTCATACGGCAACTCGCCGGGAGCTCGAACGATTCTCGCCCACAAGTCACAGAAGTACAGCGCTGTGCAAACTGCGGTTTCCAAGTCCACACCACGGCGGATTTCTGTGGCCAATGCGGTTGCCCGCGATTATCGGGCATTGTCGTCGAACTGTTAAAGGATCTGAGAGCAACCGTCAGGCAGCTCGAACGATTTCATCGCGCTGGTTCCATTGACGACGATACTTATCGCGGGCTGAAAGAAAAGATTGAAGCGGAAAAGGCGAGACTAACTTCTCGACGGGCTCCAGCACCCCTTGTCTCAACGCGGATTGTTACCACCGCTACTACCTCCGAGACATCAAAACCAACACCGCGATCTGCCGGCGAGGTCGTTCCGATTCAGGCACCGCCAGTCATAATCGTTGCACCAGCCGCCACCGACGTCTCGTTTGTAGTCGAAAGCAAAACTCCCACGGCAGTAACAATTGAAGAGCACATTCATCCGCCTGCGGAGCCACCAACACCGCGAAGACCTTTCAGCGAGATGCTCGCCGCGTTTATGGAACAGAGCAATATCCGCTGGGGCGAGATTGTTGGCGGCTTGCTGATCATTGGTTGCTCAACGGCGCTGGTGGTCAGTCTCTGGGCCCAGATCTCGCGCATCCCAGTGTTGAAGTTTTTGATCTTCACGACAGTAACGGCGGCGATGTTCGGCGTCGGACTCTACACGGAGCATCGCTGGAAGTTGCCGACGACCAGTCGCGGCATATTGACGATCGCGACGCTCCTGGTCCCGCTAAACTTTCTCGCGATTGCCGCTGTTTCAGGGAGCACGCTGCCGGCGGGCACGCTCGTAATCGGCAGCGAGTTAATCGCACCCGCGCTGTTTTTGTGTCTGGTGTATTTTGCCGGACGCGTGCTAACGCCAAAGTGGCCGCAGTTGTTGGCTACAGCAGTGCTGGGCTTATCTGTGGGCCAATTACTGATTCGCCATTTCGCCGCTCAAGACAACTCGCCTGAATTGCTTTTGGCCCTCGGAGCCTTTCCCGTTGTTTGCTATGTGGCGGCGGCCGGCTGGATGTTGCGCACGGCACTGGCGGACGCAGAGATAGACGAGAGTGAGACTAACGCAATTTTCATCACGTTAGGAGCGATCACGTTTGCAACCGCGCTGCCGTTCGGCCTGTTGCTTTACAAGACCGGCCCGGTGGGAATGACGATGATGTACCTGGCGCCGCTGGTCACTTTGGCGGGAGTGCCGATGCTGGCAACTGGCACGCTGCTGTGGCAGAGAGTGACGAACAAAGAACTGTCCGCGTCGCGCACCGCGGGCACTAGCCTGGCGATCATCGGTACCGTGATCGTTTTGTCGGGGATGATCCTCGCATGGCCCAATCCCGCGAGTATCGTGCCCGCAGCTTTGTTCAATTTCGCGGTCTTCACCGCGCTTGCGGTCCTGCTTGAAATACCGGTATCCCATTTACTCGCTGCCGGATGTTTCGCGCTTGCTTACCTGGTTTCGTTCCACGTACTGGTCGGTCACATCTATTGGCAGAACCTGCGCGTGATGTCATTACTCGATGTGATGGTAACGGTAAGCAGTGGTCAGGCCCTGGCGCCGCTTTTTGTTCTGTTCATGGGCGCAACCGAATGGCTGACACACAAGCGACGAATGGCCGATAGCCGGTTCTATCTGATTGCCGCGTGTGCGTTGGCAATGTTGAGCCTGTTGCTGGTTACCGTCTACGGTTTCGGACTGTCCGGTGATCCGCATGCGCTCAGGTTGGTTTACGCGCTCTATGCTGTCGGCGCGTTCTGGATCGCCTGGCGCCGGAATCTGCGTGCTTTTGGGTGGGACGGTTCTGTGTTGTTGCTCCTTGCCTTGTTTCAAATGTTTGGTCCGTGGCTGGGCGCAGGCTTTCCCTGGCAGGCAGCGATGCTCTTGCACGCGAGCGTCTGCGCCATTGTCGCGATCGTGTTTTCGCACTACGGCAAGGCTACGAAAGACGCACTCATCAAGCCGTTGAGTCAGTCCGCACTGATTACCTCGTTTTTGGCCGTCCTGTGTCTGGTGCAAGCCTGGCGCTGGGAAATGACTGCGATGCAGTCGCAGCGCATTTTATGGCTGGCCGCGATCTGGTTCGTGCTGCTGTGGCTGAATCGCGACCGAACGCTGTTCGCTTCATTTCAGATCGCGCTGACGTGCGGAGTCGTGTTGGCAATCAAAGCGACGCTACAACAGTACGATTGGTACGCGTACCTGCCACACGCGTTTTTGCATCCGACGGCTCTGCAGATTCAAGGCAGTGCTCTGCTCCTGCTGAGTTTGTTGTGGGTCGCGCTGCGATTTGTGGTTAAGCAACAGTCCAACAAACTTCAGTTTGTCGATATTCCCGCGACCACGGACGAAAGCGGACAACATGGCACCCCACCGGAGCTGCCCCGCTGGGGACCCGGCGATGTCCGCGCTCCCGGGGAATGGTCCAGCGCAGCGTGGCAACTCGTCAATACGCGGTTTGCATTCGATCGCTTGGTTTCGTGGGTTGTGCTCGGCGGATTCGTGTTGCTCTCGATTTACGGTGCGCTCTCAGGCGTCAAGCAGGAACTGACCGGACGCGGAAGCGATGCGCCTGTTTGGAACATTGCCGGCTTCCCGCATCAAGAGGCATTCGCTCTCGGCTCGTGGATTGTGTTGGGTTTTCTGGTTATCGCTTTGCTGGCGAACCTGTGGGAACGACGACGCGCCGTCTATCTTCTCGGTGCTGTCGGTGCCCTGGCAACTATCTGCCCGCTGCTTGCGGGCAGATGGGAGACGCAGATCGCGACCGCTTCGGCGTGGCGCTGGATCGCTTCGCTGTTCCTGGTACTGGCATCGTTGCCGCTTTGGTTCCGCACGCGACTGAGTGCGACAAACTTTAGTTTGTCGCTGTCAGGCGAAGGAGACAATCGCGCGGATAAACGACAAACTGAAGTTTGTCGGACTCTGGCGCGGCAGACACGAGTGCTGTTGCTGGCAACAACGCTGGCGCCGCTGCTGGTCCTTACCGTGTATCCGGCGCTGCGGGCCATCTACTACATGCCCGTGCATGGACCGTCCAGCGGCATCTTCTATTTTCTCGACGAGGACTTCTCTTACGGCATTCCGCTGGTGATCGCGGCACTGACGTTGATTGGTTATGCAGTGCGTGAGCGGCTGGCGACTTACGCGTTCTCAGCCGGTCTGCTTTTCAATCTGATAGCAACAATGGTCTATCTGTTGGCGGTAGCGGCGCTTCATGGCTCGATGAATCGTGTCGTGCTGGCGCACACGATTCAACTGAACGCGATGACTTCGGCTCTGTACGCTCTTGTCTGGCTAGGTATGCGCAAGCGTTGGCTGCGTCGGTTGACTGCGGTCGAGGCGGTCACGGCGGAAAGACTGTTCAAGTTCCAAATCACAATTGCTGCGTTGTTGAACGTGTTGCTATTCGTGCCGATAACCTTGCGCGTGATTGGGCGGCCAGACGTCGTCGGCATCGCGACTATCGAAGCAGGAAGCTTTCGCGGTTGGTTGGCGTTTGTTCTCACGGCGGTCGCCGCCGGTTGGTTCGTGAGGGCCTACGACAAACGATGCCGGGCCGGCGCGCTGTGCGCATTTCTGTTCACTACTGGCTGTCTTCTCGCGTTCACCGTCGCGCGCTGGAGTCCGGAGCCCTGGGCGGGCTTCCACACGCTGATGGCTGCTTCAGCAGCGGCGGCCTGGTTGATTTGTTTGGCGAGGTCATTGCCGGCGCTGGTTGAGCGCCGCGCGCTTGGGCCACTCTCCGATCTGTTTGAGCGAATCGGCAAACCGCAGTTCGCTAAAGACTGGTCGTGGGACACGGCATTGTTCGCGACCGTCGTCGGCGCATTGACAGTCTTTCTGGCGCTGCGCGAATGGATCGGTTATGGCGGCCCGATGCGTTGGTCCATCGGAACATTGCTTGCAATGAGCGCACTGGCGGCGATGCTGAGTTGGCAGACACTTCATCGCGGTTATCTTTACTCGGCCCAGATTCTTTTGAGCCTAACCGTGACCGTCTGGTGGTCAACCCAGGTGACAGTGCATCATGGGCTAACAGAATTCATCGAAGCGCACGTTATTGCTTTGTCGCTGCCGAGCATTGTTTGGCTTCTGTTGGAGCTGCGTTCTCGCCGCCTTCGCTCCGCCGAGAAAAGTTGGAGCACAGGTTTCTCATTTCACAATTTGGCGGCGCTTGGATCGTTGCTCGTGATGGCGGGCATTGTTTGGATGGGGGGCAGGTTTGATCAGCAACCCGTCTCAACACCTTGGCTTGGGTGGATGGCGTTGGCATCGGCTGCGGCATTGATGATTGCGTGTCTGTGGGATGGACGCGCGCGATACGCTGTTGCCGGTCTCTATCTGTACGGTTTGCTGGCAGTCGGAATGGCGCTTCCGCAGTTAACGCTCAGTCCCGGCCGAGAGGCGTGGTCGCTAACTATCGCGTTGGCCTTGTATGCAATCGGGACGAGTTTGCTTTGGCGCAAACGGGATTTGATCGTTGCGGGAGCGGATCAGTTGAAGATTCCGCGACGACTTGAGCCAGAGGCTACCGAACTCAAGTGGCTAATAGTCTTCAATACGTTGGTGGTTGCGGCGGTCATTTTCCGTTCCGCCTGGATCGATCTTCGATTTACCGAAGGCAAGCTCCGCGTAACGGCGTCACTTGCGGTCGGGCTCCAAGCCATCACCTTCGGCTTGCTGGCTCAAGATGCTCGGCGAAAGGCCTGGCAAAAGGCTGCGTTTGCGATGTTTGCGCTGGGCGCAGTCTTTTTCGGTTGGGCGTGGCTGGTGCCCGGCGTCAGCGGCACGTGGTTGAACCGCGCGGTGATCTTGATGGTCGAGATGTTCGGAGTGGTCGCGCTGTTTGGTCTCGAGCTCGACAAAGCTCTCGAGCGCGAGCCGGAATGGACCCGCAGCGTGCGCGATTGTGTTCCGTGGCTGACTGGAGCTGGCGTCGTGGCGCTGGCTTTCATCCTGAGCACAGAAGTTGTCCAACAAATCGAGTTTGGCTCTGTACACATCAGTTCGCTTCCGCTGTCCACGATCGCCGTGACTCTCGTCAGCGCAACAGTGATTTGCATTCTCTTTGCGCTCTCGCCAACGCACGATCCGTTGAATTTGCCGGAGAGCAGACGGAAGAATTACGTCTACGTGGCGGAGCTCATGTTGGCGCTGCTTTTCATGCATATTCGCCTGACGATGCCGTGGCTGTTCACGGGATTCTTCGAACGTTACTGGCCGCTGATAGTTGTCGCCATTGCTTACGTCGGCATCGCCACGAGCGAATTGCTGCGGCGGCGAAATGTGCTCGTACTCGCCGATCCCATCGAGCGCACGGGAGCTTTCCTGCCGCTGTTGCCCGTGATGGGCTTCTGGCTGACGCAATCGCTGGTTGATTATTCGGTGCTGCTATTCATCGTGGGCGGGCTTTACGGCGTGCTCTCGATCCTGCGGCGATCGTTTGGTTTCGGTGTTCTGGCAGCGCTGGCCAGCAATGGCGGACTCTGGTATCTGTGGCACCGGACAGACGAGTATGGTTTCCTGCAGCATCCGCAAGTGTGGTTGATTCCGGCGGCGATGTCCGTCCTGATCGCGGCTTATCTGAATCGCGAAGACTTTTCCGAAGAGCAAATGACCGGTATTCGCTATCTCACGCTGGTGACGATCTACGCTTCATCAACCGCGGACATCTTCATCAACGGTGTGGCGCGATCGCCGTGGCTGCCAATGATCCTTGCCGCGTTATCGCTCACGGGAGTGTTCACCGGGATCATGTTTCGCATCCGGGCGTTGTTGCTGCTCGGCTCAGTCTTTCTGTTGCTCGCTGTGACGACCATGATCTACTACGCCTCGTTCAATTTTGGTTGGACGTGGCTGTGGTACGTCGCCGGCATTGTCACCGGCGCGATGATCATTTTCACCTTTGCGCTCTTCGAGAAGAAGCGTGACGAAATGCTGCGCGTAGTTGAGGGACTGAAAGAGTGGCAGCGATAAAGCATGTCAGAACCGGTAGCGGACCGGGGTCCCCGGCGGGGCAGCCCCGCTGGTGGTAGCGACCGGGTTGGCTTTCCACAGATTACACAGATTTCAGATGTTACACTAGAATGCTTCTGCGTACTCTGTGCAATCTGCGGATCTTTTCTTCTTTGTCGTACGATATAGCTAAGGAGGGGCCTAATGCTCAAGAACTTCTTCGGCGTAGCAATGATCGCAGTGTGCGCGGTTGCCGTGCAGGCCGCTGGCCAGAACGCCCAGGACACTCGCACGGTCATCTACGACGGCGTTGCTACAGCGGTTACCGTCGCGCCCGGGCCATCTAGCGACCTATGGATCACGACCAGCGATCTCACGCGGGCGACGAGATTCGTCATCAAGCCGCAAGGAGTCTGCCGCGACCACCTCTGCTTTCCGCTTCCGAAAAACCGCAAAGCCGAGTTCATCGCCAAGGAAGGATCGACCACGTGGTTCAACTTGAGCGAGTTCGCCAGACTGAGCAAACAGCGTTTCGTGTCTGATCAGAAGAATGCAGTTTGGTATTTCGGCGCGCGGACTGAAGAACAGAACGGCTATCTTGCTTCGCTCGAGGCGCCCAACTTTACGCTGCCGGACTTGAA
>Ga0137378_10006057_pt1 | contig 10479 bp, 13 predicted proteins | sample SagtaG_21_FD_104813 | JGI IMG/M metagenome (GOLD analysis project Ga0137378, IMG submission 104813) | Vadose zone soil microbial communities from Sagehorn Ranch, Mendocino, California, USA - Sage2_L_60_16 metaG | ecosystem: Environmental > Terrestrial > Soil > Vadose zone | place: USA...
CCATAGGCGCAGCCGGGGAAGGCGCGGGCGGCAATCGCGTCCTGAAGCACGCGATGGGCGGTGGCAAACCGGGTCGCCGGCGTGGCCGGGGCGAAGGAGGGCGGCATCGTTTCGCTTGCCATAGTGTAAGAATCGTACCGCGAAACGGGCTGCCTGGATTGTGATGTTTGCATTTTTGCGGAAGTGCCCGGAATTCAGGGCTATCCTTGGGTTCGTAGAGTTCGTCTATCCAAACAGAGAACTGCCAGTGCAGCAGGGAACTGCGGGCGGGAAACTCCTGATTGAAAAGACTTGTCGGAAAGAAGGGTGGAGGCTGGAATGCGCAATTTGGGTCGGCCTGTGATGGCGGGCGGCGTGTTGTTGAGTCTGCTGGCGGTTACGCCGGGCGCGATGCAGGGGCAATCGGAAGCGCCGGCACCGACGGAAGCGAAGCAGCAGTCGCAGGCGAGGGCACCCCAGCCGTCGCAGGGATCACCTACTGTGGCCCCGGACCTGGCTGCACCGAATGGCGATGCTGCGGCGACGGCGCCGAGTCCGACTCCGAATTTGGCACCCGCGGCGGCGGTGCCTGCGAAGAGGACTTACACGGTGCCGGCGGGGACAAAGGTGCTGCTGCAGCTACGGAGCGCGGTGAACACCAAGAGCGCGAAGGCGGGGGATGGCGTTTACCTGGCGTCGACCTTCCCGGTGGTGGTGGGGAACCGGGTGATGATTCCGGCGGGCGTGTACGTGCAGGGCGTGGTGGATCGCGTGGAGCGCGCCGGCCATGTGAAGGGCAGGGCACAGCTCGATATGCACTTTACTTCGATCATCTTTCCCAACGGGTCGGTAGTGGAGATTCCGGGGCTGGTGAACAGCCTGCCTGGCGCAAGCAAGCAGAACGTGAAGGACGATGGGGAAGGGACGATCGAGCAACAGGGCGACAAGACGCGGAACATGGGCAAGGTGGCGGAGGTTGCGATTCCGACCGGGGGGACCGTTGGCTCGATTGCCGGGCTTGGCTCCGGGCATCCGCTGGCCGGGGGCATTGCGGGGATCGCGGGCGGCGTGGGGGCGGCGGCCCTGGTGAGCCTGTTCACGCGCGGGGCGGATGTGAATATTGAGCAGGGGACGCAGGTGGAAATGGTGCTGCAGAGGCCGCTTATTCTTGAAGATGAGAATCTAACCGGTGTAGGGGCGCCGGGATCATCGGCGGCCCTGGTTCCCGCAGCAGAACAGCCGAAGCCGATGGAAAAACCGCGCCGGGCACGCATTATGTGTCCGCCGGGAGGGCTTGGTTGCGAGTAAGCTAAAAGATGAAAGAAATGCCGCCCCCGAACTTGGAATATCTCCCGCCCACTTCACAGGCCGTTGTCGCGCCTGAACCCGCTGCTGCCGCGCAGGCCCTTGTTACTCCGGTTGCTGTTACACCGGCCCCCGCGGTCATGCAGGAGGTTCCCGCGTCTGCCAAAGGCAACGGGATCGGGCTATGGCTGCGCGACGTGCTGATTTCCGTTGGCGCGTCGGTCTTGATCATCATGTTTCTGTACCAGCCGGTGCGCGTGGAGGGCACGAGCATGCTGCCGCGGCTGGAGGATCACGATCGGCTGTTCATCAACAAGTTTGTGTATCACTTCACGTCGATCCATCGCGGAGACGTGGTGGTGTTTCATTATCCGCGCGACCCGGTGAAGAGCTACATCAAGCGGGTGATCGCGGTGCCGGGGGACCGGCTGCGGATCGATCGCGGCCAGGTGGTTTTGAATGGCAAGGCGTTGAAGGAGCCATACGTGCCGGAGGAATATCGCGACACGAAGTCGGAGCAGGAGATGGTGGTGCCCGAGGACACGTATTTCATGATGGGAGATCACCGGTCGATTTCGTCGGACAGCCGAGAATTCGGGCCGGTGGATCGGGATCTGATTTACGGGAAGGCTGTGTTTGTGTACTGGCCTACTCGAGATGCGGGTGTAGTGGAGTAATCGCCCAAGTTTGCCAGGGACTGCTGATCAAGACTGCTGATCTTGTCTCCCCAGACAGTTTGAATCCCAGATTGCAGGTTGCTTCTAGATAGCCGGCGACACAGGAATTGAGTGGCTCCGCGGTTTCGTTCGCCCCCAGATTGCTGTGCATCGCATCCATCATTCCCGATTCTGGCGCGCTACTAAGCTGCTAATGAAGCAGCGGGCACGCGTCGGCCTGGCCTATCTCATGAGCGATCGCAGGTTCTGCGATTGGACGAGAGTCTCTTGCCATGAGGATGAAACGATGTAGAACAACCGAGCGCGTCAGGAGGACTCACCGATGATTCCGGCCATCGCGGTCAATGCCAATCAGACGATCCAAACCCCCGGTTTGAGCGTTTATAGCGGCATCGTCGAATGTCTTTTCAAAGGCGGCGACGGCGTAATTGCGAGAGACACGCTCAGCTTCATCATCACAGAGCCACGCATCAGCCTTGTCATACAGCCTGTGCAAGCCAGTTGTGTCGTATCCCTCGCCAGTTTCGGTTATGACGGGTTTGTAAGCGACGCACTCTGGGCCGTTGATAGCACATCTGTCAGCACAACCAACGAAGACCGAGGGACTGGAACAGCGCAGTTGCAGGTGTTCGCGAATTTGGCTGTGAGGGGTCTGAATGGATTGATTCTGAGAGTCAATTACAGCGTTTTCGTCAAACAATGAGGAGACGGTGTGACGGCTCGATCTCACCGGCTTTCAATCCGAACTCCGCCTCGTCGAGCCCCTGTTATCTTGGGTAAATTTTGTGCTATCCCGCCCTTGCGACAGAGAAAAGCCGCACGGACGGGGCACGGAAGTTTTGAGCTGAGTTGGCGTCCAGTGCAGTAAGGGGCACGGCTCGGGAACTATGAAGGGCTTGTTTTACGCTTGACTTCAGTCTCGCGCGTGCTCGGCCTGCATGCTGCCCAACGGCATCAGGACGAGATAGCCCTCGGATTTTCCCGCGGAACAGCTGAATACGGCATCGCGCAGGATCTTTGCCTTGGATGCGACGGGAACCAGGTGGGAAAGGCTGAGCTGCCGGATCGAGTCGACCACCTTGTCAGGGACGGCTTCGCCGCTGAGCCGTTGGACTTCTGAGGGGCCCGACGAAGCGATCTGCAGGCGGAAGATGGCGGACCCAAACGAAGTACATGGCGGCTTCACGCCGATCTTGAAGGTTCGCTCTTCCTGAGGGGACTCTCCAGCTGACGACTTTACTTCCATCTCGACGCCTGCCGTTTTCAGGCGCGCAATGCTGTCCTGCAGCGGTTGCCAGTCGGGAACATTTGCGGGCTTTCCGTGTAGTTGTGGCGCGGCCAGATGGTAGATACGCAGCGCTTCACCGCGATTTCCGACGGCTTCGAGGGCGTGGGACGGCGGTGACCATTCACGAAATGATCTTTCAGTTCTTAGGGCGGTGGATGAGTCTCAATAGTGCTTCGCTGGGATACGCAATGCTATTTGTGGCGGTGAATTGCGCGATGCTGTGGGTGCTTTATCGCAAGCGGATCTTCCTTCGGCTCTGAGCGCGGCGGTCACCGGGGCCGAGAGCTCTGATAATGAATGCACGAGGAGACGATATGATTCTGAGCCACGCCGGTATCATCCCCACCATCGATGGAACTGCCTGGGTCGCACCGGACGCAACTCTATGCGGAGATGTGACGATTGGCGCGGGAACGCGAATCATGCATGGAGCACGATTGATTGGCGAGGGTGGCGGAAGAATTCAGATAGGCAGAGATTGCATCGTAATGGAGAATGCAGTGATTCGAGCCACGCGCCGGCACCCATGCATCATTGGCGATCACTGCCTGATTGGGCCCAACGCGCACGTTGTCGGAGCGATTCTGGAGAGTGAAGTCTTTGTGGCGACGTCTGTTGCTGTCTTCCATGGCGCTACGCTCGAGAAAGGCTCAGAGGTGCGTCCGCATGGCACCGTTCATCTCAGAACAAGACTTCCCGCTGGTGCAACTGTTCCCATCGGCTGGGTAGCCATTGGCGATCCAGCGCAAATTTTGTCGCCGGACCGGCATGACGAGATATGGGCCATTCAGAAACCACTTGATTTCCCGGAATGGGTTTATGGATTTTCGCGTGAAACACCTGACCTGATGAAACGAGTCACACGAAGTCTCTCGAGCCTACTGGAGTCACATGCGAATGACGATTTGATTGAACTACCTACTGATCGGGATGGTGAATGAAACCCGTCGCGAGGTAAGCATTCGATACCATCGGTATCAAGTTCCAAGAGCACTCGATATCTCTGAAATGCGAGGACGAAGTGGACAACACAACCAAGGTGACCAAAAGCCGCTTTGAGATCGAGCAGGATGGGCAAATCAGCTACCTGGAATTTGAAACTGATGGCCACGGTTGGATGACGATCTGGCATACGGAAGTCGCCAAGGGACTGCGGGGCAAGGGAATCGGACTTGAACTGGTTACGACGGCGTTTCAATATGCCAAGGAAAACTCATTGCAAGTGGATATAATTTGTCCCCTCGCCAACCACCTTGTGGAAACGCACCCTGAATTCAAGGCCCTCCTTGGAAAGAGATAGCGGGCGATCTCACTCGATCGACCCCGGGGGGCTGACGCTTCCAAATGAAGTGGTCAGGGCAGGCGATTCGGTGAAGGCGTCGGTAACGGTGACGAATACCGGCAGCCGGTCCGGCGATGAGGTGGTGCAACTCTATTTGAGTTTCCCGGATGTGAAGGGGGCTCCGTTGAGGGCGCTGCGCGGCTTCCGCAGAGTGCATCTGGAACCGGGAGCGAGCCAGAAGGTAGAGTTCGAGCTGAAGGATCGCGACCTGGGCATGATAACGGAAGTGGGCGAGCCGATTATTGCAGCGGGTAATTACAAAGTGTGGGTGGGCGGCGGCCAGTCCGGAACGAATGCGCCAGGGGTGAGCGGAAGTTTCAAAATCGACGAGCAGGTTGCTCTGTCTGACTAAGTGCGGCGATGCTCCCACCGTCTTATCGACTACGCGATCGTCAGGGAATGAAGATCCTGACGATCGCGTGGCCGGCTGTCTGGATTTGCTGGGGGTCTGAATTTAGTCCATCATGCTAAGGAACGGTTGCGGATGTTGCCTGCTGCCACACGGTGCCATTGGTATTCACCGCGAACACTGTGAACGTGTGTTTTCCCGGGCTCACGTTAAGCGATGCGGCCAGCGACGTCGAATCTGTCTCAGTGTACTTCTTCACTGAATCCACCCAGACCTCCATCCGCTCAATCGTTCCGGTAATGGTCGCAGACGCCTGCACCAGCACCGGGTTCACCGATGTTGTGGATCCGTTCGCCGGGAAGCAGATGTGAACGCCGGGCGACGCGGGTGCACTGCAACTCGACGGAACTGTGAATCGGAAGCTATACGGCTGCAGCGTATTGTCCACGTCGGCCGCGAAGTACGTCCCCAGGTGCGAGCCGGGCACAAGGGTGGAGCTGAAGTTGAAGTACGCGTTGCCCTGCCACGCGTGGTACTGTTCGCCGAGCTTCTTTCCGTCGACCCAGAGCTCGATTTTGCGGAGCTGCCCGAACGAGTGCGCCGTGGCGTTGAAGTTCACCGTCGGACCGGAGTTCCCCGCGGGTGAACACGCCATGATTCCGCGCGCCGTCTTCGGATAGTCGCAGTCGGCCCACAGTCCGCCGACCGTCCCGTTCAGGCCGGTATAGAAGGTTGAACCGCCGGGCGAAGTGTTGGCATTGAATACCCAGTCGGGTTTGCCGTCGTGGTTAAAGTCGCCAACCTGCGGAAGTTCGAAGCCGCCGGTCGCATTGGGCACGTTCCATGTTTGTAGCGTGAACTGGCCGGGCGACGATGTGCCCAGGAAAAAGATCAGATACACCAATCCACTATAGGAAGACGTGATGGTCACAATGTCGTTCCGCCCGTCTCATTGAAGTCGGCCATTGTCGGCGCGGGCGCATAATAGTCCTCGGCGCCGGCGAAATAAGACGCAGTCGGAAGCTGCTGGGTGTAGCTGGCAAAGGTGCGGTCCGACTGCCCGTAGAAGGTGTCGAGCCGGTAGCTGTCTGAATCGATGGCGAACAGATCGCTAAAGCCGTCGCTGTTCAGGTCGCCGGAGTTCATGCCCGCGACATTGCCGAAGTTGCTGGATGTAATGGGCGCCGTGTCCTCGAAGGCGAAGGCGCCGTTTCCATACAGGACATGGACAGTCACGCTGGCGATGTAGCCTGTGGCCGGGACCCCGGTGGTGGCCACCACTGCAAGATCGGCATTGTGGTCGCCATCGAAATCGCCCAGCAGCATCTTCTGTATTCCCTCGCTGGACACATTGTCATCGCCCGGAACCGTCAGGACTGGATCGGCGGCCGAGAACAGTCCATTGCCCTCGCCCGGCAGGATATAAACCGTGTTGCTGGTGCTGTCGACGCCCACCACAGCGAGGTCCAGCTTGCCGTCATGGTTGAAGTCGGCGGCAACAATCGGGTTGCCAATGTACTGGCCCGCCGCGATGGGAACCACTGAGTACCAGGGGTTCACAAACGTGCCGTCCCCTCGGCCCAGATAGATGGCAACGGTGTGATTGCCGGCCGGCATCGCAATGTCAATCTTGCCATCTCCATTGAAATCGCCGAAAGCCATGGGCCCCCCACCCCCGCCGGGAGGATAGTTGTACGCCACGGCAGGCTTGAAGGTGCCGTCGCCGTTGGCGATGCTCACGCCGAAGACTGGCTGAAGGTTGTACGCGCCGGCGGAAGAGACCCAATACTGATCCTGGATCAGGTCGGGGATTCCATCGTTGTTCACGTCTACTGCGTAAAGATTGCGAGGTGTCCATCCGGAGGTGGTGCTGGTGGAGTCATTGCTTGTAACCACACCAAAGGTGGTAGGGGCCTGGGCGACACACGTGGCCACTTGCGCCATCGTGCAAAGGACGGCTGCGAAGATACTGCTTCTGCTCAACACTGGGTACTCCTGAAAAGAAAATCCGGGGGGGAAAGAACACTTCGGCTTGCAGAGATATAGAAGGTTCGAACTCAGCTTCAGGTTGCCGCGCGGTTTTATCCGCCAAGAAAGGGTGGGTCTTCAATCTCAGCGGGTGATGTTACTCGGCGGGTGATGTTAGTGAGCTCGTGGCCTGAAGGCGGCAACTTCCCGAATCTGAGCAAAGCTTTTTATCCGGCAGCACGCAGTGGGCTGTACTTTGAATGCGAAGGTGCAAGATATGATTTGAATGTTGGAGCCGGTCACTTGAGGATTCTCATCATAGGCGGAAGCGCTGCGGGTATGTTTGCGTCGCTTATTCTAGTGCGCGCCGGACATGAGGTCATCCTGCTGGAGCGGGACGTCCTGGAAGTCGCTCCCGATGTCGAGTCAGCGGCATCGAAGGCTTTCCGTATGGGAGCCCCGCAAATCGTGCAACCCCACATTGTGATGGCGAAGTGCCGGCAGCTTCTTCTCGAACACTTATCCGACGTATACCAGGAACTTTTGCTTGCTGGAGTTGCTGAGGCTCCCATTGCCACGCAAATGGCGATGTCCTTATCCGACAAAACCGCGTGGCCCGGTGACGAGCACGGAGGCGCATCTCCCATTCCTCAACCTCTCGCGAGCAACTGCTGGCCGCGCTTGCAACCTGATCGATGCCGATTCGATGCTGCACATCAGGATTGCGCGCCCTCTCAAAGCACACTTCCACCCTCGCGAATGCTTCCGCGATTTGCGGCATTCGCAGCGTTTCCATTGAGGATCATCGGCCTTCGGGCAATCGGCGGAGTGCCGGGTAAAGACTGCTATAGTTGAAGAGGCAATCAGTTCAGGAACTGGTCATCGTGCGGTCCGCCCTTCTGCAAATCTTCGAATTCGGCCAATCTCGAAACGTTGATAATACAGGGGATAGCGCGAAACGACGTAAACCGATTGAATCCACACCTCGGAGAGGCGATGCAGGCGATCCTAGCGCTCGAAGACGGGCGCATCTTCAAGGGCCTCGGCTACGGGCACCCCGGCGAATGCCAGGGAGAAGTAGTTTTTAACACTTCCCTCACCGGTTACCAGGAAATCGCCACCGATCCTTCCTACGCCGGACAGATTGTCGTTCTCACCAACCCGCAGATCGGGAACTACGGCACCAACCAGGCAGACAACGAGGCGGCGAAGCCCTACATTGAGGGGCTGATCGTGCGCGAGTTTTCAGCCGTGAGCTCGAACTGGCGCTCGGAACAGGTAACCGATGAGTACATGGAGCGGTACGCCGTTCCGGTGCTGGCGGAGATCGACACGCGCGCGCTCGTGCGGCACCTGCGCACGCATGGCGTGATGCGCGGGGTAATTTCGACGCTGACTTCGGAAACGGATGCGCTGGTGGCGAAGGCGCGGGCGATCCGCAAGATGGATGGGACGGATTTGGCGCGGGTGGTGTCGACCAAAGCTGTGTATCACTTCGACTCGAATGATGTGAGGAACCAGTCGGGGGATCCGCTGTTGTCTCAGGCTCATGACGGGCCGCCGCTGCATGTCGTCGCTTACGACTTCGGGATCAAGCAGAACATTCTGCGGATGCTGACGCGCGAGGGCTGCAAGGTGACGGTGGTGCCTGCGGAGACAACTGCGGATGATGTGCTGGGGCTGAAGCCGGATGGGGTGTTTCTCTCCAATGGTCCCGGAGATCCGGAGCCGGTGGACTATGCGGTCAGAGCGATTCGCGGAATGATGGGGCGCGTGCCGGTATTCGGCATCTGCCTGGGACATCAGCTGTGCGGGCTGGCGCTGGGCGGCAAGACTTACAAGCTTAAGTTCGGGCACCACGGCGGGAATCACCCGGTGAAGAATCATGCCACGGGCAAGGTAGAGATTACGGCGCATAACCACAACTTCGCGGTGGATCCGGAGTCGATCAACGCGAATGAGGTGGAGCTGACGCACGTGGATCTGAATGACAACACGCTGGAGGGGTTGCGGCACAAGACGCTGCCGCTGTTCAGCGTGCAGTATCACCCGGAGGCGGCGCCGGGGCCGCATGACTCGCATTATCTGTTTCGGGATTTCCGGGCGATGATGGAGGAGTGGAAGGCATGATGAACGCCGTGTGCTACAGGGCGGATTCTGGAAGGATAGCGGGGCCTAGGCTCCGCTGTTTTTTGAATGCCACATTGCTGCCTTTTCTGATAATCGGTGCGAGTGGCGCAACGATGGGATATGCGGCGACTTGCCCTGCGCTAGCGGAAATGCATCTTGCTCGACTGCAAGGCACGGTGTATGGACCGAGCGGGGTTGCCGTTCCGCAGATTGTGGTGCGGGTCGAGCAAGATGGAAAGCTCGTGGCTCAAACCCAGACCGATGACCACGGCAGATTCGAGTTCAAGGTTGCGCCCGGAAACTATGTTGTTCATGTTCAGTTCCTTGGCACCAAGTCGCTGGACCTGAACGTGCGGATCGGCCATCACGTGGAGTTCTTTCGTTCTGCGCGTATTCGGATTGTGCTGGGGCTCTCCGGAACAAAATGCAGCTTTGCCACGACGAGTAGCAAGCAGTTCAAGAATCAGTTGAGACGGTCCAAACAGCAATTGGAAGAAGTAACGACCGGACCTTAAGACTTCGAGGGAGACGGAACAGATGATGTTGGTTGGGCACAAGAGTTTGGGTTTGGACAGGCAGCGGGGCTTTTGGCTCCGCTGTTTTTTGGAATGCGAAGGGTACAGGCTTTAGCCCGTACGTCTAGAGCCACCCGGAGCGAGGGGGCTTGAGCCCCTGAGGGAATGGGATGCGACCGACACGTGAGGTTGTGAGAAAAGGCGAATTTGCTTACTTTATCTCCACTCAAACGGAGGGACGGAAGCCCTTCTTTCGGCATGAGCGCTGGGCGAAGTTGATCATGGCGACGCTAGAGCATTACGGAGAAGCGGCCTATGTGCTTCACGCCTTCGTGGTGATGCCCGATCACTTGCATCTGGTCCTCAGTCCTCGGGAAACGATTGAGAGGTCGGTTCAGCTTATCAAGGGTGGTTTCTCGTTCCGGGCCAAGCGCGAGTTGGATTGGAAGGGCGAGATTTGGCAGCCGGGATTCACCGATCATCGCATTCGGGATGAGGAAGACTGGGAGCATCATCTGGAGTACATTCGGCAAAATCCAGTGAAGGCGAAGATCGCCGAGGTGTCCGTGACTTACCCCTATATGGGTTTTCCAAACCAGCATTTCCCTCAGGGGCTAAAGCCCATCACTTCGAGCGGTGTTGGTGTACGGGCTGAAGCCCGTATCCTTCAGCCGAACAAAAAAATTCTAAGAAGCGACGGAAAACAAGAGAAAAATGCCACGTAGAAATGACATTCAGAAGATTTTGGTGATCGGCTCGGGGCCGATTGTGATTGGGCAGTCGGCGGAGTTCGATTACTCCGGGACGCAGGCCTGCAAGGCTCTCAAGGCCGAGGGCTACGAGGTGGTGCTGGTGAATTCGAACCCGGCCACCATCATGACCGATCCGGAGCTGGCCGATCGCACGTACATTGAGCCGCTGACGCG
>Ga0137378_10006058_pt1 | contig 10478 bp, 11 predicted proteins | sample SagtaG_21_FD_104813 | JGI IMG/M metagenome (GOLD analysis project Ga0137378, IMG submission 104813) | Vadose zone soil microbial communities from Sagehorn Ranch, Mendocino, California, USA - Sage2_L_60_16 metaG | ecosystem: Environmental > Terrestrial > Soil > Vadose zone | place: USA...
CCCATGCGCGCCACCAATGCAACGTGCCGGCCGGCACAACGAGCAGGAGACCGTAAAAGGCCACATTGGAAATGAGACCGGCGATGAGTTTGAAAAAGGACACCGGTTAACCAGAGAGTGAATAGTGATTAGTGAGAAGTGATTGGTCGGGACCGTCTACTTCTAACTTCTCACCAATCACTTCTCACTTATGATTCCAGCGCCGCTCGTGGTCTAACAGCCATTTCTTACGCCATAATCCACCACCGTAACCGCACAGCGTACCGTCCGCGCGGATCACACGATGACACGGGATCACTATGCAAATCATGTTCGTGCCGTTTGCCCGACCGACGGCACGGCGCGCATTTTCATCTCCCAGGCGTTTCGCCATCCAGGAATACGAACGCGTTTCGCCAATTGGAATCGAACGCAGGATTTTCCAAGCTCGCAATTGAAACGGCGACCCGACCGGTGCCAAGGGGATGTCAAACTCCAGGTTCTTGCCGGAAAAATAATCCGCCAATTGTGAACGGACCGCCTCCAGATGCCCATGCTCGCCCGGCACTACATTTGTTCGCAATCGCCTTCGCAAGATCGACAACTCACCTTCGGTCGCGCGTCGATCGATAAACTCTAGCAAGCGCAAACCTTCATCGTCAGCAACGGCGATCATCGCGCCCAGCGGCGTTTCGATTCGTTCGGCGAACAGAGCAGCACGCGCCTTCGTTGCCGTGGGCGGATCGCCAAAAATTTTCGTGAACGCTTCGCGAAAACCGCTCTCCGATTCAAAACCGCTGCCATTTCTAGCTTCATCCACGCGACCGCCTCGCCGTACTTCGTGCAAGGCAACACCCATCCGGCGCGCGCGATGATAGGCTTGAAAGGTCATTCCATAATGCCGTTTGAACTGCCGACGCGCCGTGGAAGGATCAATCGACATCGCTGTCAGTTCCTTGTCTGTCAGCCGACCGCCCGGCGCGCGCTCGACCTCAGCACGCAGGCGCTCGATCAATTTGGGCGGACGTTTGTCCGAATCCATCGGATTGCAGCGCAGACACGGACGAAAACCGCTCTCCAGCGCTTCGCTCGATGTCGCGAAGAAATCGACATTCTCCTGCGCTGGCTTTTTTGCGGTGCAGGTGGGCCGGCAGAAAATTCCCGTCGTGCGCACCCCGACAAAAAATATGCCTTCAAAACTCGGATCGCGATTCAGCAACGCGCGATACATCGTTTCGGTCGGAGGAAGAAGTTCCAGTGTTTTCATGTTGAAAGATTAAGCGCTCGCCTGCATTGACGCATCGACGAAATTCAGGCGGCAAATTCTGGTAGAGTCGGCGCGCTGCGCCGACTCCCGAAACGTAAAAACGCGTTGTAGGGCGGGCGCTCCGCCTGCCAAGCTGCGCGGTTTCCAATTCGCATCAACGCGCGGCAACCGAGGCGCTTGCCCTACAATGGCGGAGATGCGCGGTTTTTTCATGCGCGCTGGATTCGAAAGGTGAAACAACCGCGAGTAACGCTGCGCGCATCCACGAACGCGGTCTCCAGATTTTGAAAAAGCTTTTCAATCACTGGTTCCGGCTCGCTATCGCCCACGATTTCTGCGTCGATCATGTCGAACTTTGAATTATAAGCTCGCATCACTCGACCCTCGCGAAAATCCGCCGGGAATTGATGCGTCGCAGCGTAGCGGTCGCAGGATTCGGCATGGACAAATATCGGGCCGCTCTCGGAGTAAGGATGACCGGCTGGAATCGACTGGTAAGGAAAAAGGACCACGCGTTCGCCAGGTTGGGCGAAGCACAAACAATGTCGGCAGGGATAGCCACGCGGCGAGTCCGCAATCACAATCGCGTGATCCGGCGCGCCACTCACCGCCATTCGCCGCCCTCTTTCGGCGATTTCGGTTGGAAGAGGTACAATACGAAATGTTGAAGTTTTCATGAATGACACCTAAACGCGTGCCACCGAGTTGCGCATCGACGAAATTCGAGCAGCGAATTCTTGGTAGGGTCGGCGCCCTGTGCCGACCCCCGAAAGCTTTCGGGGCAGCCGCGGCGTCCCTACCATCTGTGATACGCGGGATGTCCTTCTTTGACCGCCACGAAAGTTCCGCGACAGGTGGCGCAAACTTTTCCGCCGGCGCTCAACGTTCCTTCGACGGTCGCGCGATCATCCGTTAGATCGACAACTTTCGCCGAAAGAAAAACCGCTTCGTTTGTCGGAGCTGGCCGCACCAATTTGATTGCATATTCCGCGGTGACCGTGCATGGCGGGCGATCTTCTTTCGCGCGCTTCATCAGATGATAGGCAGCCGTCCAATTGCAATGGCAATCGAGCAATGTCCCGATGACGCCGCCATTCAAAACTCCCTCAAAAGCTTCGTATTTTTTCTCCGGTTTCCATTCTGCAACGACGTCGCCGTCTTTCGGAAAACTCCGGATATGCAATCCTTCGGCATTTGCTGGCCCGCACCCCCAGCAGGCATTGTCTGGCGCGTATTTTTCCTGAAGAGATTTTTCACTCATGGTGGAGATTAGTTAGGCGGGAGAACCGTATTCAATTACCAACGCATTGAAGCCAACGCGTTGCACCGTCATATGTCTTCGAAGATGGGTCGGCTTCTCTAAAGACGATGCCAAATCCAATCACCGAAGGCCCAATATTCTTTGCCGCATCGTAGGTTGGTTGTTCGGCGCTCCCGGGTCCGAGCCGGACTGGCATTGTCGCGCCCTACATTCGATCTTACGCGCTGCCGGATCCGTCCGGATAGGGGCGCAGCTTTGGCCCCGTGTAAAGTGAGCGTGGCCGGATCAAACGATTATTATCGTGTTGCTCAGTCACATGGGCGCACCAGCCGGCCACGCGCGATGCAGCGAACAGGGGCGTGTTTAGCTCCGGGGGGAATCCGAGCATCCAAAATACCGGCGCAGCGTAAAGATCGACATTAGCGCAAAGCTGTTTTTCGCGATCCATCACTTCTTCCAGCTTCTCGCAAATCGGAATCCATTGTTCCTTGCCCGTGCGCTTGCCTAGATCGCGCCCGATCTCACGCATCACAGGCACACGTGAATCGCCTTTTTTATAAACGCGATGGCCGAAACCCATGATCTTTTCTTTGGTCTCCAGTTTTTTCATCAGCCAGGTCTCCGCGCGATCCGGCGTTCCGATTTCCTCAAGCATCTTCATCGATTCCTCATTGGCGCCGCCATGCAACGGCCCTTTGAGTGTCGCAACTGCGGAGGTAACTGCTGCGTAGATGCCCGCCAGCGTCGAAGCCGTGACGCGCGCAGCAAAGGTAGACGCGTTAAATTCGTGGTCGGCGTACAGATTGAAAATCGTATCGAGCATCCGGATCTGCCAATTCTGTGGAACGTTGCCCTCCAATTTGTAAAAGAAATTGCCGGCCTGCGTGAGATCGGGCCTTTCCGGCAGCGGCTGTTGACCATGTGAGATGCGCCAGCCGTCGGTGATTAAAGTGGAAACGCGTGCGATCAGGCGAATCGACTTGCGGATATTAGCGTCATGCGAGTTGTCGCTCAGGTCTTTATCGAAAGCGCTTAACATCGAGACGCCGGTGCGCAGCATATCCATCGGATGGGTCGCGCTAGGCAGAAGCCGCAGCATTTCGGTCACTGGGCCAGGCAGCGCGCGTTGCGCGGCAATTTGTTGTGTGAACTCGACCAATTGTTTCCCATTGGGCAATTCGCTGTTTAGCAGCAAGTAAGCGACTTCCTCAAAACTCGCCTTCTGCGCCATTTCATGAATGTCGTAGCCGCGGTACATCAAGCCGGCATTCGGATCGACCCAGCAGATCGAAGTTTCGCCCGCGATTACGCCCGCAAGGCCCGGGCTGTACTCTGGTTTCTTTTCAGTAGCCATTGGTTTCTCTTTACTTGCGAATCGCAATCGTTCAACTGGCCGGACTTAACGACTTAACGCTTTAACATTCCCCGTTCCAACTATCCGCTGCCGGATCGTAATCGAGCAACTCGTAAAGCTGCTCCCGCGTTTGCATTTTGCCGATCCAACTCGATTGGGTCCCGCGCTTTTTTAAATCGCGCAAGAATTCTTCGCTCGCTTTCATTGAAACGCGAAACGCGCTCATCGGAAAAATCACCATCTTATATCCGAAATCAGAGAGCTCTTGGAATGAAAGCAGAGGGCTTTTGCCAAATTCGGTCATGTTAGCGAGCAGCGGCGCCTTCACTTCGCGGGCGAATGCCTTGAATTCATCGGCGCTTTGCAAAGCTTCCGGGAAAATGCCGTCGGCTCCGGCTTCGACATAACGCTTCGCGCGTTGAAGTGTGCTATCGAAGTCTTCCACCGCACGCGCGTCTGTGCGCGCGATGATCATGAAATCTTCGCCGCGACGCGCCCTTACCGCCGCTTTGATTTTTCCGGCCATCTCCTCAGTATCGACGAGCGATTTTCCGGCAAGATGTCCGCAGCGCTTGGGAAATTCCTGATCTTCAATGTGACAACCAGCCAGACCGGCACGCTCAAGCGCACGAATTGTGCGCGCGACATTCTCTGCTCCGCCAAAGCCAGTGTCTGCGTCCACAATTGCCGGAATTGCTACCGCATCCGCAACATAGCCGGCTAGCCTGAGGACCTCCGTCATCGAGAGCAACCCAATGTCCGGTACGCCAGCTGTCGCGTTCGCCATTCCCGCGCCGCTGACGTACACCGCGTCAAAGCCAGCGCGTTCCACCTGTCGCGCCGTCGCCGCATTCGGCACACCGGGCATCATTACTGCGCCTTGCGCGATGAGTTCACGAAGCTTCTTCGATTTCGCGTGTCGCATTCGTGCTCCTGCTTCTGCTCGTAATCGTAATCGATCTCTTTACTTCGGCATTTCCAATGTCTTCACCAAGTCGTCGACGTTTCTTGCTTCATCGAGTTTCCACACAAGATCGACAATCTTCCGCGCACGATCGCTGCCGAATATCGGCTCAACCAAGGCGTTAAACTTCTCTTCCACCTCCGAATCCTTCAGCGGATTCTTCGCGTGCCCAAGCGGATAATCGACTCGCCTGGTCAATCGCCGGCCATCGACAAGATCCAAGTGAACAATGTTGGCGACTCCGTCGGGATACATCGCGCTCAGCTTGGCATTGCGTTCCACTTTCACGTTCTCCAAAAATTTCCAAACTGCGCGATCCTTGAAGCGCTCGGGATCAAATTGCTTGCTGGTCACTTCGCCGTCGATCAATGCAATCGCCGTTATGTACGGCAAACTGTGGTCCGCCGTCTCGCGCGTCTTCGGTTTCCATTTCTCCGGCTCACTCCCAATGATGTCCACGGCTGCGTCGTGACTCTCGATGATGACGCGTTTAATTTTGCCAGGATCGACAACATCCTTTCGCAAGAAGAGGGCCGCCTCAATCGCACTTTGGCTATGATACTCCGCCGGCCAATATTTGATGCTCGTCTTCAGAATCATCGACGGCGCGCCTTTGAACTTTTCTCCGACATTGCCCAGCGAAACGCCCAGTTGTTTCTCGAACCCCATTTGTCCTTCGAAGATCGGCCCTGGCCCGGTCATTCCCGCGCGCGCAAGCAGCGCCGAGAAAACTCCATGCCGCGCGGCAGTGGCAAAAGCAACGCCCTTCCAGTGAGACAGCTCCCCTGCGCGCGCCTGACGCATGGCCGCACCAGCCACACCCGCAATGTTTACCGCATGACGCGTCTTTTCAGGATCAAGTTTCATCAACTGCGTGCAGGCTAACGCCGTCGAAAACGTCCCGTAGGTCACGTGGTCCCAGCCGCGCGCGCGAATACTCGCGGCGTCGCAAAAACGGCATTGCACTTCGTACGCAAGCGCGATCGCAGTGATCAATTCTTCCCCCCTGGCCCCCACACTTTCCGCGATCGCCAGCGCGGCGGAAATATTATCGCTCGGATGCGCCGGCTCTTTAGACAGATATGTATCGTTGTAATCGAAGTAGCGGATGGCGCAGCCGTTTGCGAATGCTGCCCAGTCCGGCGGCCCCTTGTGATTAGTGCCGATAATTGTCGATCCGTGTTTTGCTGAAAAGTCCGACGCGACTTGCCTGGCAATCGCGCACGGATCTTCCTTCCATGCGCCAAGCGCGCAGCCTAACGAGTCGATCACCCGCCGCTTCGCTTCGTGCACGACTTCTTTGGAAAGATCTTCAAACCGAAGCGAGCACGCGTAATCAGCGAGTTTATGAGCAAGCGTTGTCCTCATAGAAGGTTGCAATTTCAATCTGCCGATGAATTCCATGGGGGCAACCCTGGCGAGCGCACGCGCGCCGGAAACAGCACGCCACCGTCGTGCGCTCCACAGAAAGAGCGACCGATGCGGTTGCCCTACAATCCAAAACATCGCACACTGCCCGGGTGAGCGAATTTCAATTTGGCGGAGAATTTGCCTGGCATCCGTCTTCGGAACTTATCGCGCAATCTAATCTTCAGCGCTTTATTAACAAACACGCGCTCGGTTCTTATGACGAACTCATGCGACGTTCGACCACGGACATTGCGTGGTTTTGGGACGCGGTATTGCGGGACCTCGATATCCAGTTTGACAAGCCGTACACGGGCATGGTCGACCTAAGCGAGGGTAAACCCTGGGCGCACTGGTGCGTGGGCGGCGAAATGAACATCGTTCACAACATGCTCGATAAATACGCCAGTACCCAGATCGACAATCGCCTGGCCATCAAATCGGAAACCGAAGACGGAATGACCCGCACAGTCACTTACAAAGAATTACGTGAGGAAACCAACAAGATCGCCGCCGCACTGCGCAGCCTCGGACTTCGCAAAGGCGACGCCATTGGCGTGTTCATGCCAATGGTTCCTGAAATCGTGATCGCGATGCTCGCAATCATTAAGATCGGTGGAATTTTTCTCCCGCTTTTTTCCGGTTTTGGCGCAGCGGCGATTGTTTCGCGACTCAACGACGCCGAGGCAAGGGCGCTCTTTACCGCCGATGGAACTTATCGGCGTGGAAAATTCTGCGCGATGAAACCGGTCGCGGATGAAGCGGCGTCGCAGGTTCCGACGCTCGAACATTTGATTATTTTGCAGGCGGAAGAATCTCGAGAAACGGAGCGCTTGCTCTGCAGAACTCACTCGTGGCGCACGCTTCTAAATCAAACATCGAGCATCGAACATCAAACATCTGTCACGTCCGCGGAAGACCCGATGATGATCATTTACACCTCGGGCACAACCGGCCGCCCGAAAGGCGCAGTGCACACCCATTGCGGATTCCCGATCAAATCCGCGCAGGACATGTGGCACGGACTCGACCTGCATCAGGACGAAACTCTTTTCTGGATGACCGATATGGGGTGGATGATGGGACCGTGGGAAGTTTTCGGCACCTTGCTGCTGGGCGCGACGATGATGCTTTATGACGGCGCGCCGGATTTCCCCGAACCGGACCGTGTCTGGTCGTTGGTGGATCGGCATAAAGTGACGGCGCTCGGTGTCTCTCCAACGTTGATACGCGCGCTGCGGCGTTACGGCGATGAGATCGTGCATCGACATGATCTTTCGTCGCTCCGCAAATTCGCTTCCACTGGCGAACCGTGGAATCCCGACCCGTGGATGTGGCTATTCCAAAATGTCGGGCGCGGAAAACTTCCGATCATAAATTATTCCGGTGGCACGGAAATCTCCGGCGGAATCGTAATGGGCAATGTGCTCACACCGATGAAACCATGCGCGTTCTCCGGCCCCCTTCCCGGAATGGCGGCTGACGTTGTCGATGAAAACGGAAAGTCCGTTCGCGGAAAAGTGGGTGAGCTGGTGATTCGCGAGCCATGGATCGGAATGACACGTGGCTTTTGGAAAGATCGCGAGCGTTATTTTGAGACCTATTGGTCGCGTTTCCCAGACATTTGGGTGCACGGCGATTGGGCCGCAGTCGATAACGACGGACTGTGGTACATTCTGGGGCGTTCCGATGACACAATCAAAATTGCTGGCAAACGCGTCGGGCCGGCGGAAGTGGAATCGATTCTGGTTGCGCACCCGCAAGTGAGCGAAGCCGCTGCAATCGGCGTCCCTGATTCCATCAAAGGCGAAGCGTTGGTTTGTTTTTGCGTCTTAAAGAAGGGCGCAAATTGGTCCGGCAGCGGCCGGATCACCCTGGCAGCCGAATTAAAAAAGAACATTGCGTGCGACCTGGGCAAAGCGCTCGCGCCGCGCGATGTGCTCTTTGTGGCAGACATTCCAAAGACGCGAAATGCAAAAGTGATGCGTCGTGTCGCTCGTGCCGCATTTCTGGGAGAAAAACTCGGCGACACATCCGCCCTGGAAAACCCGGCGTCCCTGGAAGAAATCAAGCGGATCGCGCAGCGAACATAGGCGTTTCGCATGTGCAGCAAACAAACTTGAAAATTTCCCGCAGCGCAGATTCCAAGCCCTAACCAAAGTCGGCCGCTGAATTTCGCTGGCGCAAGATCGCCTCTCTACTCGCCACGCAGGGTTCTGATTCGGTGGGTAAGCCAATCGGCTTCATCGGCGAAACCGTCGGCGCGCGTGACGTGTTCGATTGCGTTGTAACGTTCGAGCACACCGAAGCCGATGCTCCATTGCAGCTTGCGCAGGCAGACCGGGCAGAGATGCAGTGGACGACGATCACTTTCGGCCAGGTGATTCGAGCCGTTCATAAGACAGTTAAAAAACGTGCAGTGGGCGAGACCGAACATGTGACTGATCTCGTGCGCGAGCACCTTGCAGCTCCGGCGCAGCAGCAGTGTTTCATAGCCAGGCACCCGCGGCTCGCCATAAAATGCCGGATCATAGCGCGCAAAACTGTAAACACCGACCCGCTCGCGCAGCGAGGCCTGACCGAACACGAAGTTCCACGATGGCTCGGGGTAAAGGTCTTCCATCGTGATCGCGAGCATGCAAAACGCGTCCGCAGGCACGCGTGTTTTGAGAAAATCGAGCACGTCGCCGGTCAGGATTTGTAAATTGCCGGTGTGCGGATTGTGGCGGGTGGTGAACCTGGACGCGTTGAGCGATACCGCTGGGAGAGCTTTGACTTCCATGGCGAAAAATGCCGCGGCAAAGTCGCGCAGCTTCTCGACCCCGAAAGCTTTCGGGGCAAATTCACCCAGCGGCTGAAGATAGATGACGCGTCGCGAGTCAGCGGGGCGGTTGGGATGCGACGCAGTGAATTCGCCGAACGTCTGCCCGGACTCGGGATGAACAGCGAGCCAGTCGTGGGATCCTGGTTTTGGGATCGGTTCAAACTCGGACGCATTCGGCGCGAACGCGCGCTGGAGCACAGCTGGCAGTCCGGCGAGATCGCCGACCGCTGCGCGTCTCGCGTCCGGACCTGGCGGTTCGAAGGCCATGCTAACAAGTGGCGCCAAAATGATCGCTGCAGCCTTCCGCACAGATTCAACGATAAGCCGGCGGCGAATAGACGCTGAATGTAACTGCCCGATCGCTTCCCTCATTCGTAAACTTGTGTGGTGTACCGGCAGGGACGGTAACGGCGTCACCTTTCGTCATTTCCGCGCGTTTGCCGGAAATCTCTGCGGTCACCAAGCCTTCGAGCACGATAAGGGTCTGGTCGCTCTCGGAATGTGTGTTTGGCTTTTCGCTGCTCGATTCGCCCGGCTCGAGTATCATGCTCGCCGTCTGGCTGCGCCCCGTGGTGTGCAGGATTTTAAAACCATTGCCGGCTCGATAGATATTCGTTGGCGCGTCCATTGTATTTTCAACACGTCGTATGGAAGAGCCCGCCGACCGGCTCGTTTTCCGCGAGCTTGTTATAGAGCGTCGCGGCCTCAGCGGTCGGCAACACATGCACGGCGATTTGCCGTTCCTTCAAAAAATCCAAAGTCTCGCGCGGGACCTGAAGGCATTCGGCCATTCCACGCGAGAGCACGACCACCGTGGCGCCGTGTTCCAGCAGTTCCTGCACGTCGGCAGGTTGAATGCCGGGACTATGACCGGTCCCTGTCTCGCGCCAGTTCCAATCACGCGAGCCACCGGGGAAAAGCTTTGCATCTTTGTAAGGCTCAACTTTTCCCTCGACCTCGAGCCGGCCCCAGGAAACATGTTTGATCGGCGGCGAACCCTTTTCGTCCTTCACGATAGAAACATCGTTGCCCGACAGGTGAACAGCCGTCTGCCGCATTGCTACACCCAATACTCCGGCCGCGCGCTCCATCAGTGCTTTGCCGGTAAACGTTGGCGAACTGCGGTGTGCAAATGTTTGCCTACTCGTCCCGCAAATACCACGGCGTAGTGATTACCACGGTGCGTCGTTCGCCTTGCAGGAACAGCAATGCTCGCAAGCCCGCGCCGTGGATGTTGTGGAGCAGCTGTTCGTACCAGTGCGGCTCGACCAGCTCGGGAATTACAACCGCGACGAGGCAGTCTTTGTTCTCCTGTTCTTTTTTCCGCACGAATTTTAGAATCGGCCCGTAAATTTGCCGATAGGGCGAATGGATAATCTCCAAGCGCGGAACGGCCGCGTTGGCGGCGCGCGCCGGTTTCTC
>Ga0137378_10006064_pt1 | contig 10475 bp, 9 predicted proteins | sample SagtaG_21_FD_104813 | JGI IMG/M metagenome (GOLD analysis project Ga0137378, IMG submission 104813) | Vadose zone soil microbial communities from Sagehorn Ranch, Mendocino, California, USA - Sage2_L_60_16 metaG | ecosystem: Environmental > Terrestrial > Soil > Vadose zone | place: USA...
AGGGCGTCTCTGGCCGCGGCGAGCTCCACCAGGGTGAGGATCCGGAACTCCGATAGGTCGCGTGCGGTGGGGCGAGGCAGGTCCATACGGGCGATGACCGCTCCACTGCCCCCCGAAGTCAAGCGGGGGAGCCGTCGCCCCCCGCCGGAGCCGTTGCCTCGGCGATGACGGCGACGCCGTGGCTCGGGCGAGGCGAGTCTCCTCGGACGTGGGGGCCGGCACATCGACCGGCGCGACCACACACCACCACCACCGGATGGCCCTGCACGCTTGGCTCGGGGCGGCTAGCATCAGGACCCTTCCCGATGAGTCTCACGAGACGCCTCCGGAGGCGGACACGGTGGATCCGTCACCCCATCCACGCCTTTCGGAGCTGGCAGCGGCGGCACCGATACCCCTGGCGGTACCAGCCAACCTGACGCTTCGTCCGTTCCACGACCGGCGAATGGGAGCACAAGCGGGATCGCGGGGGACTGGGACTCGAACCAGGAGGGACTCGCGCCCTAGCGGTTTTCAAGACCGCCGCCTTCGTCCGCTCGGCCATCCCCCCAGGCCCGAGTCTTATCGCCGCGCATCATGTCACACTGGGGGTGGGGAACCCGCGTACATCAGAATGGCGGTCCTTCGATCCACGCCCCGCCGCTCCTCGCCCCATCGCGGACGCGGCCTCTACCGCCCTTGGAAGAAGCCACTCTCACAGCCGAACGTCCGCTTGACGGGCCGTTCCACATCAGGAAACCGTTAGCGGCCGTCTACGCAGTGAAGAGCCGTCCTCCACAGTGCGGTCTCTCATCCGTGTAGTGGCGGACGTAAGCTTGGAGAACCCGCTCGAGGTGTCGGCGACCGTAAATCGGGACATGGTCCAGGCACTCTCGCCGCATGGTCCTAACGAACCGCTCGGCGAACGTGTTCGCCCGAGGTGCCCGGATCGGCGTTCGGATGATCCGGACGCCTTCCGTTCGGAACACCTCGTCGAACGCGTGGGGTCCAGAAACTCGATCGCGGCCTGAGGCCGGCGACCCCGGCCCGGTCTGCAACAATGCCGCGCCATGATCGGATCGCTCTTCTAGGCACTGTTGCGTTGGTCGAAGCAGGGACGAGGTGGACCGATTCGCCCGGATGGGGTGTCAGATCACCAGGGCCAGTTCGGCGAATGCGTCGACAAGCCGCGAGATGGATCGTACGTCGGTACCGAGATCGTAGAAGCCGCGGCGGAGATTCTGCACTAAGGCATGTCCGGCGACGATGACCCTGGCGGTACGGTCTCGCTTCAGCCCCCGCATCGGCCGGAGCCGCGTCTTGAGGCGTCCGTGGTCGGTCTCCAGCGGGTTGTTCGCGTGGACCTCCATGTCATGGAACGCGGCCGGCAGCAGCTCGTCGAGGACTCTGGGGTAGACCCGGTACCGGTCGGTGGTGACCTCCACAGGCTTCATCCGGTTGCGATCGATCGCTCGCTCGAAGAACCGCCGTGCGGCGTTGGCGTCCCGGCGAGGTGAGAGGTACACGTCGATGACCTGGCCGAACTGGTCGATGGCCCGGAACAGGTATCGCCACGCTCCTCCCACCTTCAGGTAGGTCTCGTCCACGTGCCAGCGATCCCCGACCACGTGCTGTCGAGCCCGGGCCGCTTCCGCGAACTCCGGGGCGAACCGCTGGACCCACCGGTAGATGCTCACGTGATCGACCTCGATCTGGCGCTCGGCCAGGAGCTCTTCGACGTCCCGGTAGGACAGACCGAACCGCAGGTACCACCGGACCGCTAGGGTGATGACCTCTGGCGGGAAGCGGTACCCGGCGAAGGCTGATCGGGGCGCTCGGAGAGGAATGGCACGGTGTGGTCTCATCGCGCGAGTCTCCCTGATGCGGACGCCGGCGGCTAATGCAACAGTGCCCACGGCGAGTTCGCCACGCCAAAACGCTTATGGTGCGCATGATCGAGTGGGATCTTAAGAGGTCGATTGCTCCCAAGCTCGCGCGGTTGTATCGATCAGGAGGTCGTCATCTATGGGCGGCGTCCCCCAGGCCTCAATGAACTTGGGATCGCTTCCACGAGGCGCATTGGCGACGTCTCGAATGCGTACGTACACGGGAACAGGAGTTGCCTCACCGAGGACGATCGCATGCTGAGTAGCTAGACCGGCTAGCTGTTTCAGGAGGTCTCGACTCGCGAAAGGCGTGGCGTGTCTGATCAGTTCCTGGTCGTCGGGGTTCACGACTCTGTGCGCAATTAGGCTTCCGCATTGCGACATCACGGTTCTAGACAACTCACTCGGCCTCTGAGAGGCGACCATCAAGGACACACCGAACTTGCGGCCCTCTTTCGCTATCCGCTCAAACGCGATCGACGATCTGGTCGACTGGTCGGACGGAACAGCCGGGATGTAGCGATGCGCCTCTTCCAAGACGAGCAGCATGGGAAAACTCCCACGAGGTTCAACTCTTTGCGCGAATCCAAGGAGGAGGCGACCGAGGAGAGCCGTAACGTTCTCCAGCACGTCGCTTGCGATGAGGCTTAGATCAATAATCGTGACGGAGTGGTTGACGCTCGTCCCCGCTCGGGTGCGATACGCCTCAGCCCACGGTGGCTCATCGCCGCCGGGCTCCGAGCCATGAAGGGGATCTCTGCCGAGCATGAGCCGCAGGAAGCGTGCTAAGGCGTCAGGGAACGGCGGCACTCTAGTCATGAAGTTATATCGCTTGTCGGCCAGTAGGCGGCTCAAGCGCATGAGCATCGTCGCCGCATAGGCGCGGATCCTTGGCTCACTATTTGCCTCACGCTCAATGCGATCGGGAAGGAAGACTTCGTCAAGAGCTTCAAGCGAGTAGTACCTAGGAGCGTCGAAGTCCGATACCACGTCTGCGCTTCCGAGTCCAAGCGCGTTGAACTCCTTGGCAATCCTGGACGTCATCGCTTCGAGCATGGCCTCCAGCTTGTTCCGCTGATCAAGCGATACCGGCATATCCCAGGCGGCGTTGCCTTGGAGAAGTTCCAGATCTTCCCAGCGTGCCGCCGATTCAGAAAGATCAGTCCAGAGCTGCGCGGCATCGTCCGCGCCACTAGTCCCCGCCTCAATCGCGAGAGCGCTAAGACCGGAGGCGAGTGACGCTAGAGAGCCGCGCAAGATTTCTTGCGGCTTCTTCGTCTTCGCATTGGAAAGGTCGCGGATGTCGCCGAGGCTCCTGGCCACATTTCTCAGCTGAGTTAGCAGCCCTCGGTCAAGCTGGGAGCCTAGACGGGCGTCAGCAACCGCACGTTGCAACAGTGGTGCTTGCGCGCCCTCGCTTGCTCTTAGGAATGCCAGATGATCGTCGTTGTCCATGAACCAGTGCGGCAGGAACAATCCCGTTTGGGGCCCGGGCTCAGGCCCTATCACCATGGCGTTAGCTCGCCTTCCGCGGTCAGTGTCTGGTGCGAAGGCCGACGCATACTCGCCGTTGGAGTCGAAGACCATGATGTTTGCGTACGGAACGTCGAGAGCGAGAAGACCATCGAGCGCGGCTACGACGGAGCACGTCTTGCCCGAGCCGGTTGACCCGACGATCGCGCTGTGACGCGAGAGAAATATGTTCGCTTGCAATGTGACGTTCTGATCGGGAGCGACCACGGCCTCACCCAAGACCAATGCTGGCCCTGCCGGAGACGCAAATATCCTCGCTATCTCTCTCGGAGTCGCCGAAGATACGGGCGAGAAGAGACTTGGGTACGTCGTGATGCCCGAGACGAACGTGCCTCCCTCGATTCGGCCTACCATGACAGCTTGGACCTGTCGTGTGCCCTTCAGCTCATCATCCAAAGAACCCGTTTCGCCAGAGCGCTGCTCGGAGATTTGGATTGCTGTGATGACGGCCACAATGCGATGGGGACCCGCAGGAACCGTGACGTAAGAGTTGATGGTTCCAACGGGGACGATGCCCGAAGAGCCAGCCTTTACCAAGCCAGTCGTCGAAGAGTCCAACTCGATCGTTAGTCGTTCACTTTCGACCGACGAGACCTTGCCGATGCGATGGGACTCGGTCGGAGTGGATCGATATCTAGGGTGTAGTCGAGTCATCGGCTTCGCCTTGGAGAAGGGCTGACAGCCTCGCGGTCAAAGGAGCCGAAGCGTCCTCTTCGGCGAGCTCGTCGGGGTCGGGCATGATTGAGGTGGCTAGGTTCTCAAAACGCGCGGCTGCTCCAGCCAGCACACTTACTCGGGCATCATCAAAGGTCGCGAGTCTCCCTGGCAAGCTTGTCGCGACCTTGATTGGGCGATCCGATTGGATCCTGTCTGCGCTGCCTTCGTCTTCTGCCGCGGTGGTGGCAACTGGACTTGGCTCTTGGTCGAAGAGGGCGGCGCCAGGGTCGACAACGAACAGCTGGAAGGTAGGAACGGCGGCGAGCGCCTGGAAGATGAACCGGTTTATATGCTCGTCGGAGAAGCCGTACCCAACGACTAGGAGGGCGGTCTCGGGAGCACCGACGATGACTGAGAAGTCTCGGAACAGCTCGGAATAGGGATACCCCAGGACGTCCCCTTCCTTGTGAGGGGTCGGGTAGATGAGGGCCAAGTCTTCGGACTCTTGGGATAAGCGGTTCGTCTGCACGACAACGTCCGCCCCGAGGCCGGCTCCGGATGAGGAAGCTCTCCAGTTGATGCTTCCGTGGAGCTTGTAGAGGTACATGATGTCCGGAAGGCGGGTGATTCTTCGCTCGTCGGGGCCAGGTGGCAGATAGATGTCTTGCTCAAAGACCTCGGGGCGAAACACTCGCGACACAGTCCCGAGAAACCCGTCGAAGTATGGGATTCCGGAGTCGTCCAAAGCCTGTTCCGCCAGCAGGTCGTAGTTTGTGGTGAAGAGGCGAACTCGGGGGAGGTCTCCCCGTCGAGATCGAAGAAGCCTCCGGAAAAACTCGCGATGGATACGGAGGGGATCCCCCTGATGAGCCTCATCTGTGTGATCGAGATCCGGCAATGAGCAACTGCGAGCTAGGGCAAGGTTGATTGTCCTCCGCGTGCTGGTGACCGTCGCGAGACTTACTGGCTGGTCCTTTAGGTGGACGAGATCTGACGCTGTCGCCCCAGCGAAGGCGATCCCCAGGGATAGGGTCGCCAGAAGACCCTCCAAGTCCACTGGATCAGCGCCGCAGAGTTCTTCGATCAACTCCTTGTCTTGTGGCGGCAATGGGTCTTTGACCCGTCGCGCCATGTCAAGGACCTCGTCAGAACTAAGGCCGCGAATACGAGGAGAACCAAGATGCATGGAAGCGCCTGCTCCCATCAGGACAGCGAGATTCTTTACCTGCAGCAGGCGTCCCATCGTTTCGACGATGCGCCTGAGTGCATCGGCATCGCGCCTGCCGTCCACTCGGACGTCTCCTCCCACGAAAAGGAGGCTCTGGGACGCTAGAGCTTCTAGCTCTTCCGGCTCACGGGCTGCCACGGTCAGGTTCCTCCGCGAGCGAGTGTAGCTCCGCAGGATGCGCATTGCGGTTAGCAGGGTGCTGAAAAGCCGTCGTAGGTTCCGCGCCATCGCCCTCCGCGTCCGGCATCCTTCCGGTGTCGGACGAGCACGGAGGGTTTCGATGCGTGGAGTGCCTGAGCGGCAGGTGGCGATGCTCACGACCCTGAGCACGGAGGACCTGATCCCGGCTGAGCATCCGATCCGGCGGATCCGGGCGGTCGTCGATGAGCTTCTCGTCTCAATGAACGCCCAGTTCGACGCCATGTACTCGCGAAACGGCCGCCCGAGCGTCCCACCCGAGCAGCTGCTGAAGGCCACCGTGCTGATGGCGCTGTGCTCGATGCGCTCGGAGCGGGCCTTCTGCGAAGCGGCTGAACTACGACCTGCTGTTCAAGTGGTTCCTCGGCCTTGCCATCGACGCTCCCGCCTTCGACCCCACGACGTTTACCCGGCGTGGCGACACGCCCGTGGGAACCTTGGCGGGCACGCTGTGGCGCAAGCGCAAGAAGGTCACTGCCGCCGCCTCGGCTGTCCTGAAGACCTCCAAAAAGCTCACCTGGCAGGTGGTCCCCAACAGCATGGTCCAGATGCTGCTGTTGTGGATCTCCCTCCTAGTCGTGTTCGCTGCCCTCGTCCTGGTCAGCGGTTGGGTCGCCGCGAGCGGCGTAGATCGCTCTCCGTGGGCGCTCGCGCCTCTCGGTGGCCTGGTCTTGGGCGCGGGCGGACCTCGGTGAACCGGATGAAGTTCAGCTGAGAGCCCCGCAGCGTCCGCGGGGGGCGACTAGCATTCTCCTTCGGAAATGGACATCGACACCCAGGTTCGCCTCGTCGTGTACCGCTTCTTCGCGGATCATGGTCGACCACCGGTCCCGGCGGAGAATGGCTGAGGTTGGCGACTGGCACGATGACCTGCTGCCGCATAGGATCCCACCGTGCTGAGGAGGCTCCATGGGCAGGAGCGTGGCTATCGCGATTGGGGTCGGCCAGTCCGGCGACCTTGTGATCCTCCGGGGGGCGCGAAACGGCGCCCATGAGTTCGCGGCGTGGGCGCACGCCGTGGGGTTCGACCAGGTCGTTGAGCTGATCGACGACGGGTCGCGGAAGGTCCGCGCGTCGGAGATCTACCAGGTCATTGACGACGCTGTCGATGTCGGGGATGTGGAGCGTCTGTTCATTTTCTTCGCTGGGCACGGTGTCGCAAAAGGCACAGCCCTGGATTTCTGGCTGCTCTCCGAGGGCGCCAGAAACCCGAACGAGGCTGTCAATGTCGATGCGAGCCTCCGGCTCGCTCGCGGCAGCGGGATTGCCCACGTTGCTGTGTTCGCCGACGCGTGCCGCACGATGGCGGGAAAGGACCGGATGGGCGTTGAGGGATTCGTCATCTTCCCCAACGTGCACGTCCCGCGGGTCAGTGTCGAGATGGACTCGTTCTTCGGGGCCCGGCCCGGATATGCCTCCCTGGAGGTCGTCCCCGACGCGGCTGCTGAGGCTGCGTTCGGTGTGTTCACGAGGTGCCTGATGCTGGCCCTCAACGCCCAGGTCTCGGGAGCCGCAGAGCCGATTCCAAACGGAAAGGTCAGTTTAGCGATCACCGCGCAGTCACTCAGGAGATACCTCCTCAGCTCGGTGCCAGAGCAGACCTCCCTGGCGGCCGGCTCCAAGGTGCAGGAGCCCGACTGCCGATCGGAGTCGACCTTCGCTCGGAACGTTTACCGTTGGCTGGGCGGCGCTGGTGACGCGGAGCTACGGATCGAGCCATCACCCGGCGACGTCGGTCCCACCGTGAGGCTGATGGTGTGCGACGGCCGCACGGCGGAGTTCGGCGCCCATTCGGAGGGCGCGGCCCCGCTCACGGTCCGACTCCCGGTCGGCACCTACTACTTCGTCGAGGTGACCGACCCGAGCCAGATCCAGGACCCGGCCACGCGCGCGATTCGGAGGCTCCTGGGCGACGACGTCCTCGTGATAGGCCTGCTCGGACCTGAGGAGATCGTTGAAGGCGAGCCCCGTCCCGAGTTGCCGCTGACCCGTGTGGATATTCGAGTGATGGACCCGTCCGGCGCCGAACTGGGCTTCGCGCCGGGCGACGGGGTCTTTCCGGTCCTGACGCGGGACGTATTGACTGGCAGATCGCTGTTGCGTTATCAGGCGCTGTCCCAGTACGAGACGCCGGTTCCGTCACGCGACCTCAAACTTGACCCCAGCGACGCGGATGTCGTGAAGCGGTTCGCCGCTATGGAGGGGCGCGGGCACTTCGAGACTGGGAGCGGGCTCACCATCGTCGGCGCGGAGGTGGCCTTCGCGGTCGTGCGAGGCGGATCCGCGGACCTCTTTCAAGACGAGTACGGCTGGAACGTTCGGGGAACGACCGACTACCTCGGCCCGCTCGTCGTGGGTCTGAGCGACGGGCGATGGATAGCGACTGCCCTCATGCCAGGTTTCTTGGGCGTTGCCGTGGTCGGGAAAGATGGCGTCGATGGGTTCAGCTTCCTGCCCGCGCCCGGCCACCGGTGGGAGGAATTCGGCGGCGACGAGAGCCCAACGTCTGTGCGCGAGGCGGTCGCGTTCGCCAATGCCGCCGCCAACGTCGGATCGTTGGACGTCGGCGGGGACCCAAGCTCGTTCGTGGGCGGGCTCCTCCGCAGTTTCGTCCATCCGAATCCGACCCTCGCTCTGTTCGCCGCGTACGCGAGCGACCGGGAAGGCAAGTCCGGGCTCCTTCGGGAGCTGATCGGCCGCCTCCACGGCCTCGATCAGCCTGTTCCTTATGATCTCGTCCTTCTGGCCGGGCAAGCCCCCGACTGGTCCACGGTGCCGTCCTACCCCCTTCTCACCCAGGGTTGGGCCTACCTGGACCCCGAAGGCATTCATCCCGCAGTCCGAGCTGCACGCCGGACGCTTGCGCCGTCGCTCTGGGCAACGCCCCAGCATGAGGGCGGCGTCGAACTGGCTACGGCGGTGGAGAGGGGCGAGCTGTAGATGAGGCTGCTGTTGGTCCACGGTCGTGCGCAGGGTGGCCGGACCGCCAAGGGCATCGAGCGGGCGTGGTCCGGTGCGCTCGCCCGGGGCTGCAGTGCCGCAGGGGTCACGCTTCCCACCGGAATCGATGTGCGCCTTCCCTTCTACGGGGACAGGCTCGACCAGCTCACGACCGGACGGGCACAAGCCCTCGGCCGCGTGATCGAGCGAGGCGCGGACGGCGGACCGGACGTCAACGAGTTCGACCGAGACTTCATCCTTGCGCTGGCCACGCGAGCGGGGGTTACGCAGGACGAGATCCAGGCGGAACTGGGAGCCGCCGTGATCGAGCGAGGCGCGGAGAACTGGGAATGGGTCCAGGCGGCTGGGCGCCTCGTGAGCCGCAAGGTGCCCGGGTTCGGTCGAATGTTGATGGCCAGGATGACCGCGGACGCCAACGCGTACATGACCCGCCCTGCCGTGACGAAGCAGATCAACGCACTCGTTGCTCCCCACGTGCTCGGCGACCGGGCGGTAGTGGTCGGCCACTCGCTCGGCTCGGTGGTGGCCTACTGGGTGCTCCACGACCTCGCGGCGCGTGCGGACGTGCCGCTGTTCGTCACCCTCGGCTCCCCGCTCGGGATCGATGCGGTGAAGAACAACCTGCCGAGGCCCCTTGGGAGGCCAGCTGGGGTGCGCCACTGGTTCAACGGGTCGGACGAGCGAGACCCGGTGGCGCTCTACTCCAGGCTTGACAAAGGCGTGTTTCCGGCAGAAATCGAGAACAAGAGCGACATCCACAACCCTCGGAAGGACCCGCATGGCATCAGCGGCTATCTGAGCAACGCCACGGTGGCGAAGAAGATTGCGAATGGGCTGCGCTCTGCCTGATTCTGTAGTCCGTCGTGGAGCGCCATCGCGTCGAGTTGGATAACCCGCAGATGTGCGCCCCAATCAAATCGACCATGAGCCGCGCGCAGACCGACGGGCAGGGCTTGTGACCAAGGTGGCCGGGGAGAGTGGCGAAGATCGTGGACGTCGTCACGGGGTCGATGGCGAGGCCGAACACTTCCGAGGGCGACAAGGAGAGCTTCCCCCAGGCGGCTCCTCCGTTCGTGGTCTCGTACAGGCCGTGCTGCGCCGTCCCGGCGAAGATGCGCGAGGTGTCGGTCGGGTCGATGGCGAGGCTGATCACTCCCGTGCCGGGCGGGAACCCGTTGTTTCTGGCGACCCAGTGCCCTCCGCCGTCCGTGCTCAGGAACGTCGCCGATTGGTTCGCTCCCGCCCACACCGTGGCCGGCACGGCCGGGTCGATGGCGAGCGCCACCACCGCTCCCCCGGGAAGGCCGGAGCCGGCGACGATATCGGGCGACGCGAAGCTCGGACAAGTGACCGTGACGTCACCGGCAATCGAGGCTGCCGGAACCCGAGGGTCTCAGCGGCCTCCGAGGCGTACGGGAACCGAGGTTGGTTGGGCACGGCGAACATCGGCGGTCCCAGCTACCGTGCGTCATCATGGACTGGCGCACCCCGCTTCGTCGGGCAGTCAACCGGAAGACGGAACTCGCCAGGTGGCGCCTGATGCTGCTGCGCGCGATCGACCCGATCGAGTGGTACATGGCCAAGTCCGACGAGCATCGCCTCCGCCAGCGCCGAACCCGGCGCAGATCGCGACCGTTTGGCTGGACCGCATACGTGCCACTCGAGGTCGAGGGCGGGCACCCGGAAGCGAGCCGACCTCAGTCGCCTCCGCCGCGCGAGAGGGAAGGTCTGAAGGAACACGCCGTGCTGCATGAGGCTCTCCAAGCCGCGTTCGGTCCGTATTTCGAGACCAAGGCTCGTGAGCTGCTCACCGACGGGCGGTGCGTCATCGAGACGACTGGCGGCACGGTCCGGGCGAGGCTCGTCCGGTTCCGAAACGGCGCGGTGTTCGAACACGCTACGTCCTCACCGGGGAGGTCCGGACGCGGACACAGCCGGATCGATCGGCCGCAGCTCACCGACCCCGTGCCGCTGCTCGTCGGCTACCTCGTGCACGCCGTGGTCGACCTCGGAGGCGATCCTCGACCGGGGGA